>Ga0302279_10000487_pt1 | contig 57570 bp, 57 predicted proteins | sample III_Bog_N3_3_FD_194541 | JGI IMG/M metagenome (GOLD analysis project Ga0302279, IMG submission 194541) | Peat permafrost microbial communities from Stordalen Mire near Abisko, Sweden - III_Bog_N3_3 | ecosystem: Environmental > Terrestrial > Soil > Wetlands > Peat | place: Sweden: Abisko... | reverse complement strand
CCCTGCTCCATCAGCGTCGCGAACACAAGGAACTGCGCGGCGTGGCCGGAGGCGGCGGCGAGCCCTGCACGCCCGCCCTCCAGACTGGCAACGCGCTCCTCCAGCACCGCGACGGTGGGATTGCTCAGGCGCGAGTAGATGTGGCCGAAATTGTGCAGGTTGAACAGCGAGGCGGCGTGGTCCACGTCGTCGAACACGTAGGACGAGGTCTGAAAGATCGGCGTGATCCGGGCGCCGGTCGTGGGATCGGGCGCGGCGCCGGCATGCACCGCGAGCGTGCCGAACCCGTAGGTCTCGTTGCGTGCGGGCGGCGGATGGGACTTTGTGCGCCGCTCGGTCGGCGGTTCGGGCGCACGGTTGCGGATGATGCCGGAAGCGACGCCGCTCCAGGACAGTTCGCCGCCGAGCCGACCGAATTCGATCTTTGGGCAGCGGTTCATGATGACTTCGATCCCCGCTTCCTCGGCGCGCTCGGCGGCTTCGTCGTTGCGGATGCCGAGCTGCATCCACACCACCTTGGCACCGATCGCGATCGCGTCTTCCACGATCGGCCCCACCTGGTCGGAGGCGCGAAAGAGATCGACCATGTCGATGCTGTCGGGAATGTCGCGCAGCGAGGCATAAGCACGCTCGCCCAGCAGTTCGTTGCCGGCGATGCCCGGGTTCACCGGGATCACGCGATAGCCTTTGCCCTGCAGATACTTCATCACGAAGTAGCTGGGCCGGTTCCAGTTGGACGAGGCGCCGACCAGCGCAATGGTGCGCACGGTGGCCAGGATGCGGCGGATCTTGGCGTCGGGATACGGAATCGGCTCGACGGCGGTCATGCTGCGCTGCTCCAGGCACCCGGCTGGGGCGGGCACATCGGATCAGCTAATCGCCCGACCGCAGGCTGGCAATGGCCGCCTATGTCGCGCCGCAACAGGGCGCGCAGCAGGGCGGCGCGGCGTTTCCGCTTTGCCGCGCCTGTGTCCGCGCCCCGGCCGTCGGATGCGGGTTGGCCCGGCGCCCGTCAACGCGACGCCAGGCGGTGGCTGCGATGTCCCGCATTTGAGCGGGGAAACCTTCGGACGGGACATCACGCCATCGGAATTTGACTATCCTGGTGCCCTCGTCCGACGCTCCGCCGATGTCGAACGATGACGAGCACTGGATGCGCCGCGCGCTTGACCTTGCGCGGCGGGGCGAAACACGGCCCGGCGCGAACCCGATCGGCTGTGTCATCGTGCGCGGTGGCGCCGTGATCGCCGAGGGCTACAACGAGGTGGATTTGCGCCACGATCCGACAGCCCATGCCGAGATTGTCGCGATCCGCCGTGCCGGCGAGCGCCTGCAATGCCACGAGTTGCGCGACACAACGCTGTATTCCACGCTGCAGCCTTGCGGGATGTGCACCATGGCCTCGATCTGGGCCAAGATCGGCCGGGTAGTGTTCGGCGCCGGACGCGGCGACGTGCACAGGATGTATTTCGAGGACCGCCATATCGACACGCTCGATTTCATCCGGGATGCGTATAGCCCCGACATCTCGATCAAGGGCGGCGTGCTGGCGGCCGTCTGCGCGCAACTTTATGTCCCGCCCGACGCCGATGTCTCGCCGCCCCACAAGGTCGCTCGCTGATCGAGGCTGTCTTCGTGTGAAGCCCGTCGGCCTCCCCGCGTCAGCGCGAGGCGTCGCAGGTGTACTCCAGGCACGCGATCTGCACGCCAGGGTTCTTGAGCAATCCAGAGTTCGGATCGAGATTGCCGCACCAGTGATTGCAGCATCAGCCCCAGACTACCAACAAGCTATCCAGCAAGCCTGTTGGCAAGGGTCACACATATGATTTCAGGACAACTCCCTGTCCTATGCGCCGAAAATCCCTCAGTGTGAAAGCGGAACCCTCGTCGACCACGGTGCGCGCCGACTCCCAATCAAGGAACTGTATATCGATTTCCACGGTGTTTCCCGGTGCGACGGGGCCAGTTTCTCCCACCATCAGAGAGACATCGAGGTTTTTCCCACTGATCTCCATGATGCACCCGAACCGATCGGTAGGAGTATCGGTTTTCCGCCCCCCCCCGCGTCCGCGGGGAGAAAGTGCACGTGGGCACGAATCTGAGGTCCATTCATGGCTACCTACGGAGTGGGATGAAGTTGAACGGGGCTGCTGGACCGTTGATATTCCCCGATCGACTGAACCAGCATCTCTGGTGTTATCGCTGTTATTACAGAAGCTTAGCCATGCGCCGCCGGCCTCGCCGGCAGAACTCCCCTGACACGCATCCTGGCCCTGCGCGCGCGTCGCGAGCAAGCGGGATCGGCGGCTAAAGGGAGGCTGGCGGGACGCCGGGGTCAGGGAGAACTGCGGTCCTGGCCGGGGCCGAACACCCGCAGCACCCGCACGTCGCCGGCGGTGGCGTTACGGCCGGTGTCGGGATGGACCTCGTAAAGCGCCCGGTATCCGCCGTTGCAGGGCAGTTCGCGTACGCCGGGATGGTCGCCGATCGGGTAGAGGCAAGGGTGCTCGCGGAGCCGCTCGATCGCGGCCCAGACCGCTGTCAGCCGCCGCCGTGCTGCCGGTCCTGCGCCAGACTGGGTCAGCCAGCGCCCGATCTCGTCGAGGTCGGCCAGCGCCTTGTCAGTGTAGTCCAGCTCTCGCGGCAAGCAGCGGCCGGATCAGCGGCCGGAGTAAGGGACCGGCAGCTCGTGGTCGGTGCCGAGGCTGTCGATCCATGCCTTCACCTTGGCCGAGTTAACAAGTCGGCCGGCGGCGACGTCGGCACGGGCCTCGGCGATCCTCGCCGCCTCCCAGGCGATCCGGCGCTGCCGGTCGGCCTCGGTCTCGGGGGTGTGGCCGGTTTCAAGGTTCAGCGTGCCCATGGGCAACAAGGTAGTCGCGCCGGCGGCCGATGGCCAGGGGCCGCAAATGCGATCGGAGACGGCAGTGCTCCGGCACGAGCATTGATACGACGCGTAAAGGCTTCAACCCAAATCCGCAGGCCCCGCAAACCAGCAAACATCTCCGAGGCCAACTGACTTACCATGCAAAAGGCCCCATTCCTTGCGTATTCGGTCTATTGTCTCGTCAGTCGTTAAGGGCTTCCAAAAAATTGGCGGCGGCTTACCGCCTACGAAGGTAAATGCCCGCAGGCCACGGTCAATCATACACCGCGACACTGCGAGAGTGACATCGGCGCATTCGCTACCAGTGGCTTGTGGGTTCCACTTCGCCACAGCGGCGACAATCTCCCAAAATCCAATGTAGTCGATCTTTGCTGCTCCCGTGAACTCGCCGCACAGTCGCTGAACGATTACATCGACTGCACGGGTTTTCATGGGAAATGGAACTTTCCTTGGAAGGTACCGGGGATATTCAAGTCGACTGCTGGGACACCTGAGACGCACAAACCGCAAGTGACGGTCAACGCGGTAGGAAGCGGTGGATGATAAAGGCCATCTTGTCGGGGCTCGTTAGCTTTTCAGTCGTGACGATATATGTTCCTGGCTGAACTAAGGAGACCGCAGCTTCGGTTTTCCCCTGTCTCCAAGACGCCGAAGAATCGAACATATACAGCTCTTGCCCAGTGATATCGAATTGAACTGGGGGACCGGCTCCGACGAGTCCAGTGTCCGGTCCTCTCAACAGGACCTCCGACGCCTCGTCCGACGGCGCTGCGATCCACCGGGCGATGCGCAATTTGTCAGCAGCGACAGCCACGAATGTCGATTGCATGGGCGCGTCGCCGAGAATCAACGCTGTCGCTCCGCCGACCGCGATTGCCTCAAGGTACGCTGTCGTCTTGCATGCGCGCTCGTAGTCGGGTTGCGCCCCATCGCCTTCTGACGAACCAGAGATACCCTTCCACGCCGCAAGGCCGGCACTCTCACCGCATATGAGTGGCCCGCCGGTACTGTTCACCCAAGTCAACATAGCCTGCCCCTCGTCATTGGCCACCGGTTGCGGCACGGATCTGGCCGCCCTGGATCCTTATCCCCCGCGCTCGTCCCCTTCGCCAACCGCCACCCGGCCGCCAGCGGTCACGGAGCGGCCGGGGACCACACCAGGACCCATCGCTGTCGTTCACCGCCGATAGCGGCTATGAAGACGGACGCCCGCACAGGAGACCGGCACGCAATGACGAGCGACGCCCGCATTCCCGCCACCCTGATCCCAGGTGACGGTATCGGCCCGGAGATCATGGATGCGACCATCGAGGTGCTCGCCGCCCTCGGCGCGCCGTTCGATTGGGACCTCCAGCAAGGCGGCCTGGCCGGCGTCGAGGCATGCGGCGACCCGCTGCCCGCCACCACCCTGGAAAGCATCCGCCGCACCAGGCTGGCGCTGAAGGGGCCGCTGACCACCCCGGTCGGCGGCGGCTTCCGCTCGGTCAATGTCCGGCTGCGCGAGACGTTCGAGCTCTACGCCAATCTCCGCCCTGCCCTCACCATGATGCCTGGCGGGCGCTACGAGAACATCGACCTCGTGCTGGTCCGCGAGAACATCGAAGGCCTGTACGTCGCGTTCGAGCACTACATCCCGGTGGGTGACGACGCCCACGCCGTGGCGATTTCCTCGGGCATCAACACCCGCGCCGGCGCGCGGCGCATCGCCGAGTTCGCGTTCAACTACGCGGTGAAGCATGGCCGCAAGAAGGTCACCATCATCCACAAGGCCAATGTGCTGAAAGCGCTGACCGGGCTGTTCCTGGAAGCCGCGCGCGAGGTCGGGGAGCGCTACGCCGGCCGGGTGGCGATGGACGACCGGATCATCGACGCATGCGCCATGCAGCTCGTGCTGAACCCATGGCAGTTCGACGTGATCCTCGCCACCAACCTGTTCGGCGACATCCTGTCGGACGAGATCGCCGGCTTGATCGGCGGGCTCGGCATGGCGCCGGGCGCCAATATCGGCAGCAAGGCGGCGATCTTCGAGGCGGTGCACGGCAGCGCGCCCGACATCGCCGGCAAGGGCGTCGCCAACCCGCTCGCGCTGCTGCTGGCTTCGGCGCTGATGCTCGACCATGTCGGTCATGAGGACCGCGCCACCCGCCTGCGAGCGGCGGTCAGCGCCGTGCTCAACGAGGACAAGGTGCTGACGCGCGACCTGGGGGGCACCGCCTCCACCCACGACTTCAGCGGGGCGGTGATCGCCCGGCTGCAGGACCGCTGAGCGGCCGATGCTGACGCGGATTCTGCTGACCAACGACGACGGCATCGACGCGCCGGGCCTCGCCGTGGCGGAGGCGATTGCCGCGGAGCTGGCCTCCGAGGTCTGGGTGGTCGCCCCGCTGCACGACCAGAGCGGGATCTCCCACGCCGTCAGCCTGCACCACCCGCTGCGCGTGAGCCGCCTCGGGAAGCGGCGCTTCGGCGTCAGCGGCACGCCGGGCGACTGCGCCGTGATGGGAATCTGCGAGCTGATGGAGGGGCGGCCCGACCTGGTGCTGTCGGGCGTGAACCGGGGCGCGAACCTGGGGATGGAGACAGTGTTCTCCGGCACCGTCGGCGGGGCGATGACGGCGATGCTGCTGGGCGTGCCGGCGATCGCGCTGAGCCAGGCCTGGACCCACGGGCAGCCGGCGCGCTGGGACACCGCCCGCACCCTGGCGCCCGGCGTGATCCGGGAGCTGCTGGCGATCGGCTGGGGCGCGGACACCTGCCTGAATGTCAATTTCCCCGACCTGCCGGCCGAGCAGGTCGGACCGCTGACGCTGGCGCGGCAGGGGCGCGGCGTGCTGCAGGCCATGGCGGTCGAGAGCGGCGTCGATCCCCGCAGCCTGCCGTATCATTGGATCGTGTTCCGGCGCGGCCCGCAGGAGCAGGGACCGGACAGCGACTCCGACGCGGTCCGTGCCGGCCGCATCGCCGTGACGCCGATCCGCTACGACCGCACCGACGAAGCGGCCTACGCGGCACTGGCCGAGCGGTTGCCGCGCCTGGGGGCATGACGTCGGCAGGAAGGCGGTGGCGGGGCCGAGCGAGCGGTATGCGGCCATTGGGTGGCCTCTGGGTTGCGATGGCGGTCGCGCTTGCCGGCTGCACCAGCTCCGTCCCGGTGTCGTGCCGGGTCGCGTGCCCGGCCGCGTGCCCCCTGGCGTCGCAGCGGCCGATGACGGCGGCCACATTGTTCTTCGGCCGCGACATCCCGGGACGGGCGACGCTCACCGACGCGGAATGGGCGGACTTCGCCGCGGCGGAGGTCACGCCGCGCTTCCCTGGCGGCTTCACAGCCTCCGATGGCGAGGGTCAATGGCGCAACCCCGGCAGCGGTCGCATCACGCATGAACCCGTCAAGATTCTTGTCATCGCGGCCGAGCCGGCACCCGACATGAACCTGCGCCTGGCGGCGGTTATCGACTCGTACAAGGCGCGTTACCATCAGCAATCTGTCGGGGTGTTGACCACCCCGTCCTGTGGCGCGTTCTGATGCGCCACGAGACCCGCACGGCGGAATAGGGCCGAGCCGTTGATCGCGGTTGGGGTCACAAAGCCGCTCCGGCCGGGGGGAAGAGCAGCCAGCGCCGTCGAGGGCATCACCCGACCGACGGTTTGACCTCGGCGAGAGTTGCGGTGTCGAGCGGATGCGCCTTGGCTCGGCGGTATCTGGTCCATCGGCCCGGACGGGCTCCCTGGCGAGGCCAACGATCGGTCTCTTTTATTATTCGACCGGAAGCTCGGCGGCTTTGATCCGCGATCAATTTTCGAGTATGCTGCATTGCGATAGATGGTGCCGTCCGAGATATGATCGCCACGCAGGCGCAGGAGAACATCGATGACCCTCAAGGATATCAAACAGCTTTCCACCGAGGAGCTTCTCAAATACCGCGAAGATTTGTGGGCGTTGGGCAACAGCAAGTTTGCCGGCTTGGCGGATCGGGAGCTTCGATACCGGGCATCGTCCGGCGACGAGACTGCAAGTCTGGCTTGCGGCAGCTCCGCCAAATTCGCCAGGTAAGCCGGCCGGCCTGCGTTCCCCCTGGGAGTCGTGCGGCCTGACCTTGCAAGCGGCCGCCGGACGCACAGCCCGCCCAAACCGGCCACGGCTATCCCAGGTCATGGGGGCGCCACGTCGGCGACCGCGCCCGGGCCGGCAGACCACCCGATGCACAGCATGCCCAAATACCACCTTGACGGCTATCCCAGGTCATGGGCGGCGCCACGTCGATGATCGCCGCTGGGAGATCGTCGACTTGTCCGCCATCACCGCAGTCCGCCCCAGCCCCGCCAACGCCAATGTCGGCATGGCTGCGCTATGCCACTCTGAGAGGAGCGCGCAGCGTCCGGCCGCGGTGCAGCTCGCGGGGCTCGCCGCGCACCAGCAGCGTCAACGCCTCCCCACGCTCCAGGATCGCGTAGAGCGCGCCACCATCCTCCTCGATCCGGACCTTGATCTGGCGGCCCCGCCACTGCACGCGGAAGCCGAGGCTCCGCCAGCCGGCCGGCAGATGCGGATCGAACGACAACCCACGATCGAGCAACGACATGCCCGCGAAACCGAACATCGCCACCTGCCACAGACCGCCCTGGGCCGCGATGTGAATGCCGCCGGTGCCACTGTCGCGGGAGGCCCCATTGTCGATCTCCGCGGTGCTCCGGAAATGCCGAAGCGCCATATCGACATTGCCCAGCCGAGCGGCAACCAGCCCATGCATGACAAGGCTGAGCGAGCTGTCATGGCTACAGCGGGGTTCGTAGTAGTGGAAATTCGCCTCCAGGGTCTTTCGATCGAGGTCCGCAGATAGCAGCACCAGTAACGCCACGACGTCCGCCTGCTTGATCACCTGTGAACGCTGCGTACGTTCCCGGCCAAGCACCACGTCCATTGCCGCCGTCCGCCCGGCATAGTCCGCCAGGTTGATCGGTTCGAGGGCATAATAGCCAGCGAACTGTTCGAACAACCCGGTATCGGCATCGAAGCCGGTCACCAGACTTCCGGCCGCTTCCCGCCACTGCGCCAGTTCCGCATCGTCGAGCGCAAGCTGGCCGGCAAGCGCGGCCCAGCGCTCGGGACGGTGCTCGCGCAGCCATGCCGCAACGTCGAGCCCGCGGCGGATGTTCCAGCCAGCCATGCCGTTGGTGTAGGCATCGTCATCGACGTGCTCGTGGAATTCGTCCGGCCCGATGATGCCGCGGATATGGCGCCGGCCATCCGCGTCGGGCTGCGCCCGGCTCGTCCAGAACCGCGCGGTTTCCAGAATGATCTCGGCGCCGGCCTCTGCCATGAAGGCGTCGTCCGCCGTGGCCTGCCAATACTGCCAGACCGCGTAGGCCACGTCCGCGCTGATATGCTGCTCCTGGGTCCCGCAGAGCACCTCGACGATCTTGCCGTCCGGGCCGTGGACGCGCTCCGGGGCTGCCTCCGCGCCGGTGTCGGCGGATTCCCAGGCGTACAGCGCACCGCGCCAGCCCATCCTCGCCGCCTTGGCGCGCGCCCCGCCCAGCGTGCGATGGCGATACATCAGCAGCGCACGGGCGGCTTCCGGCCAGGTGATGACGTAGAACGGCACCAGGTAGATTTCCGTATCCCAGAAGGCGTGGCCAAAATAGGCATCGCCGGTCAGCGCCCGGGCGCCGATCGAGACCCGCTCGTCCGCCGGGTTGGCGGCACTGTTGAGCTGATAAGCCGCGAAGCGCAGCGCCTGCTGCGCCGCCTCATCGCCTTCGACCTCGATGTCGCTGCATTGCCAGCGTTCCGACCATGCCGCCTCATGCGCGCCAAGCACGCCGCGCCAGCCGATCCGTTGTGCCCCGGCAAGCGAGTCCCGGGCGGCGCGGCCGGTGTCCTCGCGCTGGTCGTTGCCACGCGCCACGCCCACGAGCCGGTCGAACCTGACGACCTGGCCGGATACGGACGGCCAGCGCCATGCCCATTTGAGCTGGCCCAATTCGTCAGGCGGGAGCACCTGTCCGTCAAGCCGCAACGCCGCCGCGCCCGCCATGCCAAGGGCCTTGCCGGATTGCTCGGTGCGCCAAACGCCGAAATCCTGCTCCAGATTCACCTGGTCGAGCCCGAAGCCGGCCGCTTCGAACGACGCCTCCAACGTTACCTGGACCTGCGCCTGCTCGACCTCAAACTGGATAAGCTGCAACCCGATTGCGCGGTCGGCCAGCGAGACCAGCCGAAGGGTCCGCAAACGCACCACCACGCCGGCGGCAGAGCGTTGTGCCCAGTCGGTAACCAGCAGCCCCCGCTTCATGTCAAGCGTACGGGAATGCGACAGCATATCGCCCGAGTCCAGCAGCAGCGGCTCGCCATCCAATAGGATGCGGACCCGCAGCCAGTCGGCCACCGGGACCAGCGAGGGCACCGCGGGCTCGGCGTTCGGCGTGTCGAACAGCCCGGCGACGTAGGTGCGCGGCCAGGATTCCCAATACTCCATGTTCGGCCCGGCCAACCAAGTGGGGCCACGGCTCACCGAGCGGGCGCCGCGCACGCCGAGGAAGCCGTTACTGATGGAGAAGCGTGACTCGACCTTGGCCTCGCGCACCAGGTCGAAGCCCTGCTCCCGCAGGACCCAGCCGGGATCGGCGGTAAGCTCCAGTCCATTGACCGGAGCCTGAGCGGCAGGCGCCATTCGCGGATACGCCGGGGCAGATGACAGCAAAAGACTGGCTATAGTACCTAAAGTAACTTCTCGCCTGCCGATATCGAATTGTTTGCGGTCTCGCGACGCATTTTTCATGATACCTGTTCCGCACTTAACAAAATTTTGTTGTCTTTCTCAAATTACTCCGGTTGCGTTCGGTTTTCCATTACTTTCTGGCTCCTTCCGCGGTTGTCCGTGCTCAATCCCGGCCGCTGCGCTCGGGCGTGGGCGGAGGCTCGGCCGGGCGCGAACCGCCGCGCGATCGGTCCGAAGCGGAACGCGCGGCAGTGATCAGCGGGCGCCGAGCAGCGCTTGCCCGGCGCAGGCGATCGTCGGAATCCTCACGCGGTAGGGGAGAAGGCAAGAACGCAAAGCCGTGCTGCCTGGCATCAGCCGGCAACGCGACGGCAGGCCTTGCTTGCGGTGGCTTCGCCAGATCAGCCAAGTGATCCGCTGTGGCGTTCGTTCGGCCAAGGCGGGGGCGTTGGACCCGTTATGCGATCCCGAGCGAAACCCGCAGCGCTTGGCCAGGGTGCAACTCGTGCGGCTCGCCGCGCACCAGCAACGTGAACGCATCGCCACGCTCCAGCGTCGCGTCGATCACACCCCCCTCCTCCTCGATCCGGACCTTTAGCTGGCGGCCCCGCCACTGCACGCGGAAGCCGAGGCTCCGCCAGCCGGCCGGCAGATGCGGATCGAACCCCAGCCCCCGATCGAGCAGCGACAGCCCCGCGAAGCCGAACACCGCCAACTGCCACAGACCGCCTTGGGCCGCGATGTGAATGCCGCCGGCGCTGGCCCCGTTGTTGTCCGCAAGGTCGATCGCCGCGGTGCGCCGAAAGTGCTGCAGCGCCATCTCGACATCGCCAAGCCGGGCGGCAACCAGCCCATGCATGGCCCGGCTCAGCGAGCTGTCATGGCTGCAGCGCGGCTCGTAGAAGCGGAAATTCGCCTCACGGGCCCACCGGTCGAAGTCCTCCGGCAGCAGCGCCAGCAGCGCTACGACGTCTGCTTGCTTGATCACCTGGGAGCGCCGCGTTCGCTCGCGCCCGAGCACCACGTCCATCGCCACCGTCCGCCCGGCATAGTCCGCCAGGTTGATCGGTTCGAGGGCATAATAGCCAGCGAACTGTTCGAACAACCCGCTATGGGCATCGAAGCCGGTCACCAGACTTTCGTGAGCCCCCCGCCACTGCGTCAGTTCCGCGTCGTCGAGCGCAAGCTGGCCGGCAAGTGCGGTCCAGCGCTCGGGACGGTGCTCGCGCAGCCAGGCCACGACGTCGAGCCCGCGGCGGATGTTCCAGCCTGCCATGACGTTGGTGTAGGCATTGTCATCGACGTGCTCGTGGAACTCGTCCGGCCCGATGATGCCGCGGATATGGCGCCGGCCATCCGCGTCGGGCTGCGCCCGGCTCGCCCAGAACCGCGCGGTTTCCAGAATGATCTCGGCGCCGGCTTCAACCATGAAGGCGTCGTCCGCCGTGGCCTGCCAGTACTGCCAGACCGCATAGGCCACGTCCGCGCTGATATGCTGCTCCTGGGTCCCGCAGAGCACCTCGACGATCTTGCCGTCCGGACCATGGACGCGCTCCGGGGTGGTCTCCTCCCCGGTGTCGGCGGATTCCCAGGCATACAGCGCACCGCGCCAGCCCATTTTCGCCGCCTTGGCGCGCGCCCCGCCCAGCGTGCGATGGCGATACATCAGCAGCGCACGGGCGGCTTCCGGCCAGGTCACGACGTAGAATGGCAGCAGGTAGATTTCCGTGTCCCAGAACACGTGACCGAGATAGGACTCGCCGGTCAGCGCCCGGGCGCCGATCGAGACACGCTCGTCCGCCGGGTTGGCGGCGCTGTTGAGGTGATAGGCGGCGAAGCGCAGCGCCTGCTGCGCCGCCTCATCGCCTTCGACCTCGATGTCGCTGCATTGCCAGCGTTCCGACCATGCCGCCTCATGCGCGCCAAGCACGCCGCGCCAGCCGATCCGTTGTGCCCCGGCAAGCGCGTCCCGGGCGACACGGCCGGTGTCGTCGCGGTGGTGGTCGCCCCGCGCCACCGCCACCAGCCGATTGAAACTGGCGACCTGTCCGGTGACCGACGGCCAGCGCCATGCCCATTTGAGATGGCCCAGATCGACCGGCGGAAGCGGCTGGCCGTCTAGCTGCAACGCCGGCGCGCCCGCCATCGCCAGCCCCTTGTCGGACTGCTCGGTGCGCCAGACGCCGAGATCCTGTTCCAGCTTCACCAGGTTAAGCCCGAAGCCGGCCGCCTCGAACGAAGCCTCGAGCGTCACCTCAACCTGCCCCTCCTCGACTTCGAGCTGAATGAGTTGCAGCCCGAGTGCCCGCTCGGCCTGGGAGACCAGGCGCAGCGTGCGCAACCGCACAAGGACGCCGGCGGGTGACCTGTGGTGCCAGCCGCTGATCAGCAGCCCCCGCTTCATGTCGAGCGACCGGAAATGCGACAGCATGTCGCCCGAGCGCAGCAGCAGCGGCACATCGTCCAACAGGATGCGGACCCGCAGCCAGTCGGCCACCGGGACCAGCGCAGGCACCACAGGCTCGGCATTCGGCGTGTCGAACAGCCCGGCGACGTAGGTGCGCGGCCAGGACGTCCAGTTGAACATGTTCAGCCAGGAGACCCAGGTGGGACCGCGGCTGATCGCGCGTGCGCCCCGCACGCCGAGGAACCCGTTGCTCACGGTAAAGCGCGATTCCACGCTGGTCTCGCGCATCAGGTCGTAGCCCTGCTCCCGCAGAATCCAGCCGGGATCGGTGGTCGGCTCCAGCGCATGCTGCATATCCCAGCTCCCTAAAGCGGCCGGCGGCGAAGCTGGCCGTTCGCCAGCGCATCAACCGCAACTTCGTCCAGGCTGGTCACCACAAGATCGGCTTTCGCCGCGTGAAGCAACGCCTCGTCGTGCAGCCGTGCCACGCCGAGCGCCGCCATGCCGCCGGCCCGGGCCGCCTGGATGCCGGCCGGCGCGTCCTCGACCACGACACAGCGGTCCGGCGGCACGTCCAGTTCCTGCGCGGCGAGCAGGAAGATCTCCGGATCTGGCTTACCCCGGCGCAGCTCGCGGCCGCAGGTGTTGGCATCGAACATATCGAGCAGGCTATCGCCGGTGTCGATCGGAATAAGCTGCATCATCTGGTTGGCGTTCCGGGACGAGGATGCGACGGCCAGCCGAAAGCCCAGCCCCCGCGCCGCCTTGATCAAGCGGAGTGCGTCGGGGAATGCGGTGAAGGCGCCGGCCGCAATCAGTTCCTCGATCCGCTTCTGCTTGCGGTCGGCATAGGCGATCACCTGCTGGCCGGCGTCCGGGATGCCTAGTATATCGAGTACCGCGCGCGCGCCGGCAAGGCGCGGCTTGCCGGCGACATGGGCCTGGTAGAGTTCCGTGGTCAGGCGGTTCGGGTCGGTAATCCCTTGCAGCGCCTCCCGCCAAGCCTGCTCATGGGGCGAAGCGACGACCACGCCGTCAACATCGAAGATGATGGCGTCGAGCTTGCGGCGGTCGTTTGGCGCGGTTTCGTCGGGCATGCGGGGGTTTCCATCCAGCGGTTCCGGGTGCCCCGACGCAGGCGCGTGGCAGGGTCATTGGCTCTGGTGCACAGTCCTATCGTTAACGTCGAACGGCCGGAAGCGAGGCTGGTTTGTCGCTTGCTGGGGCGGCGGAACACTATAATGCGCGCTCCGCTCAGTCGGTGTCGTGAAAATTCGCGGAGCCTGGCAAGGGGGCACCTCGCGACGATATCACCACTGATGCGTTCACGGCCGGCGCGGGGCTGCTTACGTCGGGTTGGGTTCGACCCTTTGGCGAACATGGCAGAAGGACCGGGACATGAGCAGCACGACAACCCAGGTGGCTTTTCCGACGCGCCCGCTGGGTCGGACGGATATGCAAATCACCCGTGTCGGCTTTGGCGCCTGGGCGGTCGGCGGCGCGGGCTGGAGCTTCGGGTGGAGCGACCAGGACGATCACGATTCGATCGCGGCGATCCGCCGCGCGATCGACGGCGGCGTGAACTGGATCGATACCGCCGCGGTCTATGGCCTCGGCCATTCGGAAGAGATCGTCGCGCAGGCGCTGCAGGACATTCCGCGCGCGGAGCGGCCCTTCGTGTTCACCAAATGCGGCCTGGTGTGGGACGAGCAGAACCGCAGCGCACCGCTGCAGCGGGTTGGCACGCCGGCCAGCATCCGGCGCGAGGCGGAGGCCTCGCTGCGCCGGCTGCGGGTGGAGCGGATCGACCTGCTGCAGATGCACTGGACTCCCCAGGATGGGACGCCGTTGGAAGCATACTGGCAAACGCTGCTGGACCTGAAGCGCGAGGGAAAGCTGCGCGCCGCCGGCCTGTCCAACCACGCGGCGGCGGAGCTGGAGCAGGCGGAGCGCATCGGGCACGTCGATACGCTGCAGCCGCCGTTCTCGGCGATCAAGCGGCTTGCGGCGGAGGCGGAGTTTCCCTGGTGCGAAGCGCACGGAACCGGGGTGATCGTCTACAGCCCGATGCAATCCGGCCTGCTGAGCGGGGCGTTCACCGAGGAACGCGCCCGCAGCCTGCCGGATGACGACTGGCGCTCCCGTTCGGCGGATTTCACCGGCGAGGAGCTGGGGCGGAACCTCGCGGTGGCAGGCGCGATGCAGCTTGTGGCGGAGCGGCGTGGGACCACCACGGCGGCCGTGGCGGTGGCGTGGGTGCTGGCGTGGTCTGGCGTGACCGGGGCGATTGTGGGTGCGCGCAGTCCGAAGCAGGTCGATGGCTGGCTGGATGCGGCGACGCTGGCGTTGGACCCGGCGGAGGTGGCGGAGATTGGGAACGTCATCCGGTCCAGCGGCGCGGGAGAGGGTCCGGCACAACCGGGGGGTTAGCTTGCAACGCTGGGACGGGACGGGTGAAGGAGTTCGACGCCTGCTACAGGCATCTGGCGACCAACCTGCGCCGGCACGGGTTGGCGGTGGCGCTGGACGAGGAGACCGGGAGGCGTCCCCCCGAGGCGTGTTTCACACGCCAGTCGGTAGAATCCATCACGCCCAAGCCGCGCAAGCCCGGAGCCCATGTCAAGAGCATTTGCGGCTATCCGCCGGTCAAGAATGTAAGCGGGATCCGGAGCAAGTTGGCGATTTTCGTGACCGGTTCCGCCAGTCCGACAACTTCGCTCAGGACGACACCCACCATCTTGAGTTTGTCGGCAATTCCCTTGAGATGGATTTCAGCCTTGCGCTCATCCGGACGCCCGGACCGCGCCTCATCCGCAAGCCCCTTTACGTCCTGTTCCAGGACCTCGCGGGCGGCGGGTTGCAGACCTAGGCCGGCGATTGCTTCTCGGAGCTGGCCGACAGCGCGGGCGAGTTGCTCAGCATCGCCGGGGGCGCCGGATTTGCTCGCTCGGGCGCCCCGCCCTGCAGCGAGCACGTCCGCCTGCACGGTATTGGCCTGAATACCTTCGTTGTGGCTGCCCTGGCTGGACGGTGCGCGAGTCATCCGACTGTCTCCTTGCTCCGTGCTGGCTTCTGGCCCTCGACCTTACTCGCCTGTGCGCCCTGCCCGACGGCCAAGCTCTCCGCACGCACATCGCCGCCCTGGACGAGTATCCCGCTGTTCAGGATCGTCGTCTGCCTCTCGCGGATATCTGTCGTATCTATGCCTCTCGCGTCGAGGAAGCATTCGATCTCGTCGAGTATCTTGCGTTCGATGAGTTTGTTGTCAAAGTCGGCGTCGGCCTTCTGAAAATAATGGAGGAACGTGTTTTGAGCGAAGCTGGCGCGAAGCGTCGTCGTGGCGCCGTAGTCGTAAGTGGGGTCGTCCTGGGCCGCCTGCCTTCGACGTTGCGCTAATCGCTCGTCACTGGAGAATGCGCCGGCGATCGCTTCCTGTAGGGAGGCGAATATGACGAACGGTGAGACCAGCGCGACGACGGGGCCGACCACAAGAGATACAGCGAATTGCCCAGCGCGCAGCCCAAACCTGTCTGGGCGCAGCCGATCGACTCGCCGATGATCGTCCGTCAGCGGCGGCAGCAGGTATCGCTTCATCTCCACGAACAGGCTAGTGCCCTGAACGGAGCATCGCAGATAGTATGAGATGATCACCTCTCCGCCCCAGTCGATCACCTGGATGCATTTGTAGCTGCGGACGTGCGTGTCCTGCTCCTCGATGTAGAGCGCGCCCATTTCAGCGGAGATCATTTGTCGCGGACGGTTAGCGAGATCACCAAGTATTTCCGGGTCGCCTTTGATGTCGAGGCCGCGAACGAAAAAATAATCCCGGCAGCGTAGGCTGGGAAGCTGCAACCCTTTCAAACCTGCATCGAGTGCGGCATAGAGCTCCGGGACAGTGAAGGTCCGTACCGTTTCCGCAGCGCCTTTGACCTTGGCCTTGTCTACGAACGTGACGAACGACCAGCCGCCTAGGTCTAGCCCGGCACCCACGAATGGCATAAACCCGCGATAGACGATGAGATTTTGATCTTCCCGCGGCAGAGCGGCGGCGAGTTTCGGGCTTAGCTTGCCGCCGAAACTTTTGACTGCGGACGCTCGGTTGAACGAGGCTTGGCTGAACAGTCTGGCGAGGGTCTCCTCTTTGCGCCATTTTACAAACCAGACGCAGCCGGCGACAAAAATAGCCAACGGCAGGCCAAACTCCGGAATCGCTGCGGTCATTAATATGCTGGCAACGCCGATCGCGGCGAACCCAAGGCGATAGGCTTTGTCGCGCGCCTCAGCGTCGCTGCAAACATTCGCGAGGAGTTGGATGTCGAGCCCGAACTCGGGCGCGGTGGCGGTCCATTTCTCCTCGAAGAATGCGAGCACATTGCGGCGGAAGGCGGCCCCCGCGAGAAGGGCATGACCGCAGAGGATGCGCGTGACCTGGTCGGGGCCTCTACCCGTCATCGGCCCCGGCGACCATCGGCGAGAACTGCCGGAAGTGGATCCCATTCCCCGATTCTGTGCGCTGACCATCAGCCCTACCAGGATGAAGCCACGTGCCAAGGCTAAGATATTGTTAGGGGGTGTGGCCAAATAGCCAAACCAGCTTCTGGGATTCTCTAGATACGACGACGGCGGCGGCGGAATATCGAGCAAAGCCATTCGCAGCACGATCCAGACGCCTTGAGTAATCGGCCCCATCAATACGGTCGCGGCTACGATCCGCATCAACCAGCCGGCGAGACCTGCCGGTGCGGGCAGTCGGCCGATCGCAAAGGCGAGCGCAACCCATACCAACCCCGCGGCCGCGAACGCAACGACATATTGGTCCGACCGGGACATCATTACGTCGAGTGAGCTGGAAAGGCTTTCCCCAGAGCGTGAGGCGAGGCGGATCAGGGCGGCGATTGCACTGGTCACTGCCCCCACGGTGAAGATAAGCGCCGCCAATCGTGCCTTCATGGATTGGATCCTTCGCTGGAGCCCCTGCCGCTGCTCAATAACAGCACTACCAAGAGCACGACGAGCCAAAGCCAGATGCTGAAGCTACCCATCTCTCCTCCCGTAGCTCTGTTGCTTGGCCCCGATTCGACCTCGATAGCAACGGATAGCCGAGTGAGCGATGAATCACTTCATAGGGTCTCGCTATGGCTATCACGCATGATAGCGTCTCATGCAAGACGGTCGCCCGGACTTAGGGCTGCGGATAACCTGCTACCAGCTTATACGGATAAGCACCTAAGCGCAGGACCCGTCATGCCGAACGACGCTACCACCCGCTGGACCGTGTCGGTCGCCAAGGACACCGACATCGCCGTGCGTAGCTTTCTGGCGCAGCGAGGCATGAAGAAGGGTGACCTGTCGAAATTCATCGAGGACGCGGTCAAATGGCGCGTGCTCGAACAGACCATGGCCGAGGCGCGCGCCAAGTTTTCCGACCTAGCGCCCGAGGCGCTGGATTCGCTGCTCGACGAGGCCGTTACGGCGACGAGCCAGGCCCATGCCGGCAAAGCCCGCTGAGGCGTGCGACTGGTCGTTGACACCAACATCCTCATCAGCGCGTTGCTCGCCGGCACGTCGCTGCCGGCGCATCTGATCGTGCTGTGGCGCGAAGGCCGCTTCGACCTGTTGACCTCGGCCGAGCAGCTTGACGAGTTGATGCGGGTGACCCGCTATCCGAAAATCCCCGAGCGGCTGGCCCCGGCCATCGCCGGCCGGCTCATCCCAGCTCGCCGGATCGCCCAGAGCGGCGATATCGTTACCATCCGCACCCCGAACCCGCGGCGTTCCTATGCCCGTGCCTGCGTGTCGTTCTTCCGCGGCAAAAGGCCGCCGGCACCCCCTGATCATCAGCCCTCGAACGGGTCCCGCACCAGGATCGTGTCGTCCCGTTCGGGGCTGGTCGACAGCAGCGTGACCGGCGCTTCCACCAGCTCCTCGATGCGCCGAACATACTTCACCGCCTGCGCGGGCAGGTCGGCCCAGGAGCGGGCGCCTCGGGTCGAGCCGGCCCAGCCCTCCATCGTCTCGTAGTCCGGCTCGGCAGCGGCCTGCGCGCCAGGGGCGGCGGGAAGGTGACGAAAATGCTCGCCGCGAATGCGGTAGCCCACGCCGATCTTCAACTCCGGCAGTCCGTCCAGCACGTCGAGCTTCGTCAGCGCCAGGCCCTGGATACCCGCCACCTTCACCGCCTGGCGCACCAGCGCCGCATCGAACCAGCCGCAGCGGCGGCGGCGGCCGGTGACGGTGCCGAACTCGTGGCCCCGGTCGCCGAGCAGCGCGCCGGTCGCATCTTTCAGTTCGGTCGGAAACGGGCCGGACCCGACACGGGTGCAGTACGCCTTGGCGATGCCGAGTACGAACCCCACCGCCGACGGACCCAGCCCGGCGCCCGAAGCGGCGGTGGCCGCCACGGTGTTGGAGGACGTAACGAACGGGTAGGTGCCGTGGTCAACGTCCAGCATCACCGCCTGCGCGCCCTCGAACAGGATGCGGCGCCCTTTGCGGCGGGCCTCGTCCAGGCGCTCCCAGACCGGTTCGGCGTAGGGCAGGATCTGCGGCGCCAGCGTCAGCAGCCGGTCCAGCAGCGTCTGCTTCTCGAAAGTCGGCGCGCCGAGCCCGGCCAGCAGCGTGTTGTGGTGCAGCAGCAGCTCGTCAAGCTTCCAGGACAGCGTGTCCGGCTCGGCGAGATCGGCGACGCGGATCGCGCGGCGGGCCACCTTGTCTTCGTAGGCCGGGCCGATGCCGCGCCCGGTGGTGCCGATCTTGCGCGCGCCCCGTGCAGCCTCGCGCGCGTTGTCGATCGCCGAATGCAGCGGCAGGATCAGCGCGGCATTGTCGGCGATGCGCAGCGTCTCCGGCGTGACCTTCAGTCCCTGCGCTGTGACCCGGGCGATCTCCGCCAGGAACGCCTCGGGATCGATCACCAGCCCGTTGCCGAGGATGCCCAGCTTGCCGCGCACCAGGCCCGAGGGCAGCAGCGACAGCTTATAGGTCTGGTTGCCGACCACCAGCGTGTGGCCCGCATTGTGGCCGCCCTGGAAGCGGACGACGATGTCGGCCCGGCTGGCGAGCCAGTCCACGACCTTCCCTTTGCCCTCATCGCCCCACTGGGCACCAATCACGGCAACATTGGCCATGGGTCAGCCTCCGGCTTTCAGCTTCGGGACGCGAGCGGGATGGCGGCGCCGTCGCGCAGAATGTGGGTGCAGCCGAGCCGGCGGGCCTCGCCTTCGTCGTCCGGCACCGCAGCCAGCGCGGCGACGGTGGCAAAGCCCTGGCAGCGCAGTGCGGCCGCGGCGTCGTGGCTGGAGCCCGCCGGCACGTAGGCGCGCGGTCTTGCCTGGCGCGGCGCGGCGGCGCGCAGCACGGCGTCGGGGTACAGCGTGAGCCCGGTCGCGGGCTCGGCCTCGCCGCAGATGTAGCGGCCGCCGCTGCCGAGTTCCTCGTGGCGCCCCGGGGCGTAGATCGTGACCGATACCCCGGCGTGATAGCGCAGACCGCGGAACTCGACCGGGTCGATGGTCAGGCGTAGATCGGGCGCGCGGGCGCGGATCGCCGCCACGACGTCGGCGAGGCGGCGGGCCAGTTCGCGGGCTGCCGCCGGCAGGCGGGCGGATTCCAATGCGGCCAGCGCCCGGTCGGCAGGTCCGGCGGCCAGCAGCAGTTCGGTCAACGTCGGAGCCAGCGCGCCGCCGCGGGCCGTGACCGCCGCCGCATCCTTGCGATCCAGCGCGCGGGCCAGCGCGGCGCGGGCGGGGCCGGTAATCCCCGCATCGTCCAACAGGACCGGGACCAGCGTCGGCAGCAACAGGTCGAAACTCAGCCGGGTGAGGCCGACCGAGGCGAGCGCTTCGGCGCCAACCAGCACGATCTCCGCGTCGGCGACCGGGCTGTCGCAGCCGATCAGCTCGATGCCGGCCTGCGCGATCTGGCGGTCGGGGGCAAGCTGGCCGCCACGCACCCGGAGGCACTGGCCGGCGTAGGACAGCCGCAGCGGGCGCGGCGCCGTCGCCAGGCGCGTGGTGGCGATGCGCGCCACCTGCGGCGTGGTGTCGGCGCGCAGCCCCATCATGCGGTGGCTGTCCGGGTCCATCAGCCTAAAAGTCTGATCCGCCACCGCGGCGCCGGAGCCGGCCAGCAGGCTGTCCTCGAACTCGATCAGCGGCGGCTTGACGCGCTGGTAGCCGTGCGCGGCGAACACCTCCATCAGCGACTCGACGGAGGCAGCCTCGGTCTCGGCATCGGGCGGCAGCAGATCGCGCAGGCCCGCGGGAAGCAGGGCCGGATTGGGGGAATCGTCACTCATGTCGGGAGGTCAGGTATCAGGTATCGGCTGGGAGCGGAACCTCCGCACTGCGGCGGAGGGCCATCCGGTCCGCATATCCGGGACGATTACGGCGCGGGCTGCAGGACGACCGGATCGTGCCCGTGATGCTGCAGGAACCGCACCAGGTCCAGGCCACTCAGCGAGACCGTGGCGGTGTTCTCCAGCGGATGAACCCCGACAGGTGCGTCGCCGGCAAGTTCGGCCGCCAGCACGACCGTCACCCGATGGTCCCGATCGTTCACCACGGCAAGCGGCGTGACCGACCCGGGCTCCACCGCCAGCGTCGCGGCGAGATCAGGCGGCCGTGCGAAGGACAGGCGCTTGCTGCCAATGCGCGCCGGCAGCGCCTTCAGATCCACCGGCGCCTCGGCTGGCAGCACGACCAGCCAAAGCCGGCCGCCGGCATCCTTGAGCAGCAGGTTCTTGGCGCCGAAGCCCGGCAGGCCGGCCCAGTGCGCGCGGGCCGCCTCCACCTTCAGCACAGGCGGGTGCTCGATCAACTCATAGGCGATCCCGAGCGCCGCCAGCTCGGCCAGCACCGCCTGCTTCGTCCAGGTCATCCCGGCCGGTCCGTTGCGGCCAGCCCCGGATTGCCGTCCGCGATCACCGCCGCCCGCCGCGCACGGCGGCAAGCCGGTTGAGCAGTTCCACCAGCATCGAGAACCCCATGGCGGCGTAGATATAGCCTCGCGACACATGCGCGCCGAACCCGTCGGCCACCAGCATCGTGCCGATCAGCAGCAGGAAACTGAGCGCGAGCATCCGCACCGTCGGGTGACGCTCGATGAAGCCCGCGACCGCGCCGGCGGCGACGAACATCACGCCGATCGAGATCACCACCGCCGCCATCATGATCCAAAGCTGGTTCGCCATGCCGATCGCGGTGATGACGCTGTCGATCGAGAACACGAGGTCGATCAACACGATCTGCACGATGATGCCGCCGAAGCTTGTGGCGGGGGCGTCGCGCTCATCGTGGGCGCCCTCGCCTTCGATCCGCCCGTGGATTTCGGTGGTGCCCTTCCAGACCAGGAACAGGCCGCCCGCGATCAGAATCAGGTCGCGCCAGGAAAACGCCTGGCCAGCGACTTCGAACACCGGCTGAGTCAGCCGCATGACCGTGGTGATCCCGGTCAGCAGCAGCAGACGCGCGATCAACGCAAGCCCGAGCCCGATGCGCCGCGCCCCGTTGCGCCGCGCGGGTGGCAGCCGGTCCACGAGGATCGCGAGGAAGACGATATTGTCTATCCCGAGAACGATCTCCATCGCCGTGAGTGCGAGCAGGCTCGCCCAAACCTCGGGGCTGGTTAGCCATTCCATCGATCAGCTCACCGGGTCCAGCGCTGGCATGTCTCCCGTTGCGTTACTCCGGGTGTGGCGGGTCATGAAGTCGATCGTACTGGTTCGTTTCCGGCCGCGAAAGGTCCGACCGCTGGTGGCTTAACGCGCCGTTATGCGAGTCGCGCGGACACTCGCGATCGCAAAGCCATGCTGTTCAATGCGCCGATCTTCGTCCTGGGGTTCCTGCCGGTCTGCCTTGCCGGCTATTTCCTGGCGGGCAAGCTGGGTGGGGGGCGTTCCGCGCTCATCTGGCTGGCCTGCGCCAGCGCCGTGTTCTACGCGTGGTGGGACCCGCGCTTCGTGCCGTTGCTGGCCGGGTCGGTGGCCGCGAACTATGCGATCGGGCAGCGCATCCTGCGACTGGCCGGCGGAGGCCAGGTGCGCCCGGCGCGGCGCTGGCTGACGGTGGGCGTAGCGGCGAATCTGGGTCTGCTTGGCTGGTTCAAGTACGCCGACTTGCTGCTCGGCAGCCTGGCACCCGGCGCGACGCCGCTCGGCATCGTGCTGCCGCTCGGCATCAGCTTTTTCACTTTCCAACAGATCATGTTCCTGGTGGACAGCGCCCAAGGCGAGCGCGCCGATGCCGGGCTGCTGCCCTATGTGTGCTTCGTCACCTTCTTCCCGCACCTGATCGCGGGGCCGATCGTGCGCCCGCGGGAGATCCTGCCGCAATTCATGGCCCCCCGGATCGCCATCCCCCATGCGGACAACCTGAGTGCGGGGCTGACCATCTTCCTGCTCGGGCTGGCGAAGAAGCTGGTGCTCGCCGACAGTTTCGCGCCGCTCGCCGATGTCGGGTTCAACGCGGCGGCGCACGGCGAGACCCTGACGCTTATCGAGGCGTGGTACGCGGTGCTGGCCTACGCGTTGCAAATCTACTTCGACTTCTCCGGCTATTCCGACATGGCAATCGGGCTGGCGCGGATGCTGAACGTGCGCTTTCCGTTGAATTTCGACTCGCCGTATCAGGCGCGCGACATTTCCGACTTCTGGCAACGCTGGCATATCACCCTCAGCCGCTTCCTGCGCGACTATCTCTACATCCCGCTGGGCGGCAGCCGCTGCGGCACCATGCGGCGCACCGGGAACCTGATGGCGACGATGCTGCTGGGCGGCCTGTGGCACGGAGCCGGCTGGTGCTTCGTGCTGTGGGGCGGGCTGCACGGGGTCTATCTGGTCGTCCACCATGCCACCCGGCGCGCGGGGCTACGCATGCCCGGCGGCCGGGCGCTGACTCTGCTGGCGGTGATCGTCGCCTGGGTACCGTTTCGCGCCGCAACGATGGACGCCACACTCGCCATGCTGCGCGGCATGGCGGGCCTGAACGGCGTGGCCCTGCCCCAGATGATCATCGGGGCGATCCCGTCGCTGGCGGCGATCGCCACGCCTGTACCGGTGCTGCGCTTCCTCGGCGATGCGCGCACGCTGAGCTTCCCCGAAGCGTCGGCGCTGCTGGTGTTGGGCTGGGGCATCGTGCTGCTGCTGCCCAACGTGCATGCTTTCTCGGAACGGGCGCGCAGCCTGGCGATCGTCGGCGGGTTCGCGTTCACCCTGCAGGCGTTGTTCTTCGCGCCCAAGGTGGCGCCGTTCCTGTACTTCCAGTTCTGATGCGACGCCTGGCCGCCGCCTGCCTGGCGTCGCAGGTACTGTACGGCGTCCTGTTCGGAGCGGTGCTCGACCGGCCGCTGTCGCACGGGTTCCTCGCGCAGCAGATCGAGGCGCGGCTGGCCCGCGCCGGCGCCATCGGCTCACCGAAGCTGGTCATCCTGGCCGGGTCGAACGGTGCCTATTCCCATCGCTGCGAGACGATCGAGCCGATCGTCGGCCTGCCCTGCGTGAACGGCGGCATCGCGGTCGGCATCGGGCTCGACTACCTGTTCGCGCGCTGGCAGGCGGTGCTGCGCCCGGGCGACGTCGTCTACCTGCCGATGGAGGAGGCGCAGTATGTCCGCTCCCGTGCCTTGACCGAGATGGGGCCGGACGCCGCGATCATGCTCCGTCACGACCGCGCGACGCTCGCCACGCTGCCGCAGCGCTGGGCCGGCGCGTGCTTCGCTTTCGACCTGCGCGCCTTGCTGATGAGCCTGATCGAGCGCGCTCTGGTCGCTGGCGGCTTCCACGATCCGCGGGCGGCGGTGACCGGACGCAGCAACGATTGGGGGGACCACGTCGGCCACACGCCGGCGCTGGGTGCGGCAAGCCAGGCGGTGCTGGCGACGATGGCGCCCGAGCACCCGCCCCCCGCGCAGATCCGCGACGGCTACGGCACGACGCTGATCAACGGCTTCTTGCGTTGGGCCGGGGCGCACGGGGTCCACGCGATCGGCGGATTACCGACCGGGTTTGCCGATTCACCCATTCCGGAGGACGAAGCCGCCGCGATCCGCGCGGTGTATGCGGCAAACGGCGCCGGGTTCCTTGATCTGCCGAACCGCAGCCGCTATCCTCGATCCGCCTTCTTCGACACGCCGGACCACCTCAGCGAGCTTTGGCAGATCGCGCATTCGGAAGCGTTGGCCGTTCGTCTGAAACCGGCGCTGGAGCGGTCGGCCGAGACGGCACGGACCGAGTGATCTCGGCGCCCGCCAAGCCGCTCATTCCACAATTAACAACTATAAGGCGACGAGTTGTGGAGCCGCTCGCCGGTTAGTACCCACAGACCAGGGCTCAATATCGAACGGTACGCTGAAAGGCCCCAGCGACGCAGTCTCATGCCACATCACGAAAAAGCGAGCAAGCTTTTCAATCGCTTGGTCCGCTGCCTCACAACAAGGCATTTCGTACAAGCCCCTGAACCCATTGGTTTCGCAGCAAATTTGGCGATGATTTTCCCCAGAGTTATCCACACGACTCGGGGGTAATTCCAAGCGAGACGTGGGTGGCCAAAGATGACGCGGGCTGACCCATTGATGCGCCTCGGAGGTCACTTTCCGCCGATCGCGAGCGGCGTTCGTCATCGAACCCGATTCGGGCTCGCCGACCGCCTTCGGTTCGCCGCCCCTCGCCAGACGATCGCACGTCGAGCCCGGATCGGCTGTCGCTCTACCGCATCCCGGACGACCAGCTACAAACTGCCCGCATGGGCGCCCATGGGGAACCTGCTGGGGCGGCGCGATGGGAGAATGACCGGTGCAAACGCTATCGAAGCTTCCACGGCGGCTGCTTCTGGCATGCCTGCTCCTTCTTCCGGTCGCTACCGCCCCAAGCGCGCGTACCATTCTTGCCGCCACGCCGATCTCGCGACTCGACCTGCCCTGGTGGCGCGAGCGGCATGAGGCAAAACTGCAGGAACTTCACCGCGACCGTGTGGACCTGGTGTTCCTGGGCGACTCGATCACGCAGGACTGGGAGCGCCAGGGGCCGCCGCCCTGGATGGACTTCCAACCGGTCTGGCAGCGCTTCTATGGCGACCGTCACGCCGTCAATCTCGGCTTCGTCGGAGATACCACCGCCAACCTGCTTTGGCGGATCGAGCATGGCGAGGTGGACGGCATAGCGCCGAAAGTGGCCGTGGTGCTGATCGGGGCCAACAATCTCGGTCGGGTGCATTGGTCGGCCGAAGACACGCTGGCCGGCATCGACACGGTCCTCGCCGCGCTGCACCGCAAGCTGCCGGGGACGAAGGTGTTGCTGCTCGGCATCCTGCCGAGTGACCGGAGCCCCTGGGCGACCGAGACGACGGGGTCGGTCAACCGGGTTCTGGCCGCGCGCTATGGCCACGGCGGGGACGTCAGCTTTGTCGACGTCGGCCAGGTTTTCATGACGTCCGGCCGATTGGATCGGGACCTGTTCTACGACCCCAGGCACACCCCGCCGAAGCCGCCGCTGCATCCCACAGCGCAAGGTCAGGAACGCATGGCCGCGGCTATCGAACCGACCCTCGCCGCCCTGCTGGGCGAGCGCCCGCGGTAGCGCGGGCCGCCTGGAACGGTTCGCAGCATGAATGAGGAACGCTCACTGTCCAGCCCCAAGATTGCCGATCGGTCGTTCCGGAGCCTGTGCCTCCCCATTCAAGACGTCCAGACGCATGGACCGGCGCATCGACCGCCCACCGGCCAGGGGAAGACGTAACCGCGCTTACCGTTCCACCACGTCCGCCCCGACAAACCCAGCCAGCCCCTGAAGCGGCACAGCATTCAGCCCAAGCACAAAAACCACCGGCTGCGCCAGCGGATCAGCCGCCAGCCGGGCTTCAATCTCGTTCAGCCGGCCGGTGACGCATCGCTGCTGCCGGGTGCTCACCTGGGAGATCGCCGTGACGTGGATCGCCTCGGCCGGCGCCAGCGTCCCCAGCCGAGGAACGATCTGCGCCAGCGCCGCCAGCCCCATGTACAGCACCAGCGTCGTCCCCCCCCGCAGCAGCGCGGCCCACGCCTCGGCCGTCACCGCGTCGCCATCCGCGGCCTGTCCGGTGCAGAACAACACCGACGGCGACCGGTGCCGCTCGGTCAGCGGAATCTGCACCAGATTGGCGGCGGCGAGCCCGGCGGTGATGCCCGGCACCAACTCGAACGGCACGTCGTTGGCGAGCAGGAAGCGCGCTTCCTCGGCGGCCCGGCCGAACACCAGCGGGTCGCCCGATTTCAGCCGCACGACGCGCCGGCCGCCGCGATACGCCTCCAGCATCAGTCCGTTGATCCGCGCCTGCCGCACCGCCTGGCTTTCACCGGAACCGCACCGCCGCCCGACATCGACGATCTCCGCCAGCGTGCCTGTCGCGGCCAACAGGCTGTCGGGCACAAGCAAGTCGCGCAGCACAAGATCGGCGCGCGCGATGCGGGAGAACGCACGAACCGTCAGCAGCTCCGGATCGCCCGGCCCGGCGCCGACGATGCTGACGGGGTAACGCACCGATCGCGCCGACAACACACCGGAGGGAGTCAGGGCGTCCATCAGACGGTTGCCTCCAAAACAAGGTCCATCGCGTTCACACGATGCAAACTGCCAAAAGGCACGTCCACCGAGAACGCATCGACAAGCGGGATGCCCCTGCCCCGAGCAACCAGCGCGCGAATAACGCCAGCATGCGTAACAGCCAGCACGCACCTGCCACGATGACGCGCAACGATGTCCGCGGCAAACGACAGCGCGCGCGCCGCCAACTGGGCGAACGACTCGCCAGCGGGCGGCCCGCCATGCACGTAATCCATACACCACGCGTCAAGCACATCGCGCGGCAAATCGTTCCACGCCCGGCCTTCCCACGCGCCGAAATCCAACTCGCACAGGCGATCATCGACCATCACCGGCGCACCAAAGCGTTCGGCCAACCGAAGGCACCGCCGTGACGGGCTGGAATACACCAGCCAAGGCCCCTGCGGCAGAGCAGCCACCACGCATCCAGCATCAGCCTTAAAGCTTGCCGACAGCGCCACATCGCGGCGGCCGTAGCAAAGCCCCTCCGCACCGGCAACGGCGGTATGCCGAATAAGGATCAGTCCTCCGTCCTCCGACGTCCGTCCTCTGCGTTCATGCCAGCGCCACCACCGACAGAAGGATCACGACCTCGCCAAGCTGCTGCGTCGCGCCGAGGCAGTCGCCGGTGTAGCCCCCGATCCGGCGCCGGAACCACAGGCCGGTCGCCACCCACAGGACCAGCGCCGCGACCGCTGCCCACCAGCACCGCACCGGCAAAAACGGCAACGGTGCCAGCGCAAGAACGCCACCGCCGATCAACCTGAGCAGCTCGGGCTTTCCCACCATCGCACCGCCTTTGCTGCCCTCCGCCCTGGCGTAGGGCAGCGCCGCCATCAGCGTGACCGCACCGCCCCGGCTGAGCGCGTGCGCGGCAATCAACGCCGCCAGCATCAGCGCCGGCGGCAACGCGGCCATCGTCTGCCACTTCAGCAACAACAGCACGACAAGCCCGATTGCGCCGAACGCACCCACGCCGGAATCGCGCATGATGTCCAGGATGCGGTCGCGCGTGGTGCCGCCGCCGAAGCCGTCGCAGACATCGGCGAAACCGTCCTCATGCAGCGCGCCGGTCAGCAGCAGGCCGGCACAGATCGCCAGCGCGACCGACACGCCGGGCGGGAACACCTGCGCCGCGAGCCACCACACGCCGGCGATCGCCGCGCCGACCGCCACGCCGACCAGCGGCCAATACGCGATGGCGCGCCGCTGGTCGTCTGCCGTCAACCCTGGCAGCGACGGCAGCGGCACGCGCGTAAAGAACATCGCCGCGGCCCACAGCGCGCGCAACTCCTGAACGACAAGCCGCATGGCTAGACGGCAGCCTTCTCGTGAACGCCGGCCGACTCGAACGTGGCCATCTCCGCCAGGAACGCCTCTGCCGCACGGACGATCGGCCAGGCCATGACCGCGCCCGTTGCCTCGCCAAGTCGCAGGTCAAGTGCCAGCAGCGGCCTGCCCCCAAGCGCCTGCACCGCGAGCCGGTGCGGCTCATCGCCCGACGCATGGGCAAAGATCGCGTAGTCCAGCACCGCCGGCCGCAGCCGCGCAGCCACCAACGCCGCGGCGGTCGCGATGATGCCGTCGATCATCACCAGCATGCGCCGCGACGCCGCTTCCAGCATGGCGCCGGTCATCATCGCGATCTCGCAGCCGCCAAAGGCTGCCAGCACATCCAGCGGCGCTTCCGCGTGAGGATGACGCTGCTGCACGCGCGTCAGGATCGCAAGCTTGCGCGCAACCCCCGCCGCGTCATGGCCGGCGCCGACGCCGACGCAATCCGCGAGCGGCAGACGCAACAATGCGCTATAGATCAGCGCGGCGGCCGATGAGTTGCCGATGCCCATTTCGCCGGGCAGGACCGCGTTGGTCTCCTGCTGCGCCAGGTCACGCACGATGTCCGCACCGTGTTGCAGGCACAGGCGGACTTCGTCAGGCGTCAGTGCCGGCTCATGCAGCGCATTGCGCGTGCCGGCGCGGACCTTGCGCACAAGCAGGTCGGGATGCGGCGGCAGGTCCACCGCAACGCCGGCATCGATCACCTTGATCGGCAGGTTGCTGAGCCGGGCGAGCACGTTGACGCCCGCACCGCCGGCCAGGAAGTTCTGTACCATCTGCGGCGTGACTTCGGGCGGAAACGGGCTGACCCCTTCGGCCGCGAACCCGTGGTCTCCGGCGAACACCAGCACGACCGGCGCGTTGAGCCGCGGCGCGGCGGTGCCCTGCATCAGGCCAAGCTGCAGCGCGATCTCTTCCAACCGGCCGAGCGCTCCCGGCGGCTTGGTCTTGTTGTCGATCCGCGCCTGTAGCGTGGCGCGGAGTTCGTGCGACAGCGGCGGAATGGCAGGCGGTTGCCAGGTCTGGGTCGATGGCATTGCAATTCACTTCAAACGGACAGGACAGCCGGCAACCATAAGCCAGGCTTCGGAGGAAGCAGCGGCCGTCCGTTGGCCGAGCCACCCGATGATATCACGAAAGCGCCGCAAGGCCGGATCGGCCGGCACCGGAGCCCAGCCGATTTCATCTGATACGATAACGACCGGGAACGGAGCGGCGGCGAAAAACGCAAGCAGGGTGCTCCATTCGTCCAGCAAGGTTGGATCACTGTCGGCAAACCGGTCGCTGGCCCATAGCGTCAGGCAATCAAGCACCACTCCTGATGGCGGCGGCTGCAAGGCGGCGAGCGCCACCGCCATATCGCCGGGTGCTTCCAGTGTTCGCCAGGACGGCGGACGCTCGGCGCGATGGCGGGTCACCCGATCGGCCATCTCGGCGTCGGCGGCGTCAGCGCGGTAGGTGGCCACGAAGACAACGGACTCGCCCCAGGCGCCCGCGATCTCGACCGCGCGACGGCTCTTGCCGCTGCGCACCGGGCCGGTGAGGAAGATCAGCGCGCCCACAATGCGCCCCTTCTCAAAGCGCTCATAATCCAAGGTACCGCCGCACAGGCGAAAGATCGACATGCGACACCACGTGCCCGGCCATCTGTGCGTAGAGTGACTGGCGCTGCTCCGCCCAGGGAACGGCGTGCGGACGATGCGCCGTGAAGCCGGCGGCGGCGGCGAGTCGTGACCGAACCTGCGGCTCTTCGAACCAGCCGTGCAGGTAGGTGCCCCATACGCGGCCGTGGCGCGTGCCCTCCGGCCTCGGCTTGTCGTCGTTCCAGACCCGGTGCAGCGGCGCGCACGGCGCGGTCTGCTCCGTGTGCCCCATGTGGATTTCGTACGCGGTCCAGCGCGCGCCGTCGCATTCGGCTGTCGTCTCGCGCACGATCTTTGTCGCATGGAACGTCGTCGCGACCGGCAGCAGGCCAAGCCCCGGTTCGTCGCCCGCATCACCGGCCACGCCGTCGCGATCGACCAACCGCTCGCCCAGAAGCTGATAGCCGCCGCAAATACCCACGATCAGTGTGCCCCGCGCCGCCGCATCGCGGATCACAAGGTCAAGCCCGGACTCGCGCAGCCAGCGGAGATCGGCAATCGTGTTCTTCGAGCCCGGCAGCACGATTGCACGCGCCGAGGCAAGCACGGCAGCCTTGTCCGTCCAGCGCACGCGAACCCCGCCATCGTCCCACCACGGCTGACAGTCCGTCAGGTTCGCCGCGTGCGGCGTACGCAGCCATGCGAGCGTGTCGCCCTCGCCGCGATCGACATCGGCCTCGGACAGCCCGTCTTCCTCCTCCGGCTGAAGGTCGCGCCGGAACGGCACCGTGCCGAGCACCTCGAACCCGGGCGCATACGGCGCCAGCCAGGATTGCGGATCGGGAAACAGCGAGGCATCCCCGCGGAAGCGATTCACGATCGCGCCCAGCAACCGCGCACGATCGGCCTGCGGCAGCAGCGCCCACGTGCCAGCAAGCTGGGCGAAGATGCCGCCGCGATCAATGTCGCCAACCAGCAACCAGCGCCCATCGAGATGGCGCACCGGCCGCAGGTTGGTGAAATCGCGCTCCATCAGGTTCAGCTCGACCGGGCTGCCCGCCCCTTCCATCATCAGCACGTCGCAGCGCGATTTCCAGTCCTCCAGCGTATCGGCGACGATGCCCCACAGCCGCTCGGTCTCGTTGTAGTAGTCGCGCGCCGCGCAATGGCCCTGGGCCTGACCAAGCACGATCACCTGCGACCCACGTCCGCCACTGGGCTTGAGCAGAACCGGGTTCATCTCGACCGTCGGCCGAAGTCCGCAGGCCTCGGCTTGCACCGCCTGGGCGCGCGACATTTCGCCGCCTTCAAGCGTCACCCACGCGTTGTTCGACATGTTCTGCGCCTTGAACGGCGCAACGCGCACCCCCTGCCCGCGCAGCCAGGCGCACAGCGCCGCGGTCATCCACGTCTTGCCGGCGCCGGAGCCGGTCCCGAGAACGGCGAGCGCCTTCATCGCTGGATGATCCCCGCCGGCAGCGCCGTATCCCGGTGGCGGGCGGTTGCGCGCGTGGGACACAGACGCGCACGGCGCAACAAGTCTTCGTCCGCCAGCATCGCAGCGGTGTCCCCGAAGCCAATGATACAGCCCGCCTGCATGATCGCCACCTCATCGGCCCAGCAACGCGCAAGCTGAATGTCGTGCGTGGAGAAAACCACCGTCATGCCTTGGGCATGCAATCCGTCAAGGTGCGCGAGCAGCGCCTCCACACCCTCCGGATCGAGGCCCGCCGTGGGCTCATCGAGCACCAGCGCCAGCGGCCGAAGCGCCAGCCCGCCGGCGATGGCGGCGCGCTTGCGCTGGCCGTGGCTGAGCATGTGCAATGGCAGGTCGCCGAATTCGGCAAGCCCCACGGCATCCAGCGCTTCCGCGACGCGGCGCGCGGCCTCCGCCTCGTTGAGTCCCAGGTTCAGCGGCCCGAACGAAACATCCTGCGCGAGCGTGCCGGCGAAAAGCTGGTCGTCCGGGTCCTGAAACACCAGCGCCACGTGCTGGCGAAGTTTCGTCAGGCCGCGACGGGAATAGTCCAGCTTCGCACCGGCAAAGCGCACCTCGCCGCTGGTCGGCCGCAGCGTGCCATTGAGTTGCAGCAGCAGCGTGGACTTGCCGGAGCCGTTGCCGCCAAGCAGCGCCAGTCGGGTGCCGGCGCGGACCGCGAGGCTCGCACCGGCCAAAGCCTGCGCCCGCTGACCGGGGCAGATGGATGCGGCAGCGGCGGCGCCGGGATATGCGTAGCGCAAATCGGCCGTTTCCATAAGCGAGGCCATCATGCCACCAAGACCTTTCCGAGCAGCACTGCCACCGTGAAAATGATGGCCGGCACACCAACTGCAGCCACGTAGTCGCCGGCTGAGGCAGAGGACGGCGGACGAAGCACCGGCAGCCGGTCCGTGTAGCCGCGCGCGGCCAGGCCGCGCTCCAGCCGCGCCGCGCGCTGCAGGCTACGCACGAACAGCGTGGCGAAGGTCCGCGCGGTGGACCGGAGCGCAACGCGGGTGTTGCGGAACCCCAGTCGGTTGTCTTGTGCGCGCACCAGAGCGGCGCGCTGCGCGTCCAGCAGGAAGACGGTGCGGTACACAAGGCGAATCAGGTCCAGCAGCGCTTCGGGCACATGCGCGCGCCGCAGCAGCGCAACCCATTGCACGGACGCCACCGTGCAGGCGAAGAACAGCGTGACGCTGACAGCGCCGGCGGCGCGCAATCCAGCAGTCATCGCCGTGCGCGCTCCGTCCGCCGTGAAACCGATCGCGATGGCGCCGTTCGCGACCGACACGGTCACACAGAGAGCCAGTGCGCTTGTCGCCAGAAAGCCCAGGGGAACCGCCATGAACCGGAAAAACAGTCCCGGTGGCACGCGCGCGCCCAACAGCGCAGCCCCCGTCGCCGCTGCCCAGACCAGCGGTCCAACGCTGAGCGGAGGCCCAAGCAGCGCACACGCCATCAGACCGCCGCAGAACACCGTCACCGGCCCACTCTTAGTGCGCCAGCGATTGGTGTGCGCGCAGGCGTCAACGCGTTGCAGCATGGTCCGCCTGTGCCCGTCGTCGGCCACGGTAGTAGCCCAGACAATATGCAACGACCCCGGTACCCAGCGAGGCCTGAACGGCAAACAGCAGACTTTCGATCTCCCCGCTTGGCGGCTCCCAAACCGGAGAAACCCAACGATGATAGCCAGGCTCGATCGCGGTGATCAGCTTGGTGGCGAGGTCGTCGCTGCCGCCAAAGGCGCCCCCGCCGCCATGCCCGATCATCACGAGCGGCACCACGGCGAGCGCGATCGCGCCGACCAGCAACAGGATGTTCTGGCGCTTCATCTGGCGATACCCCGCAACCTTGGGACAAGCCCGCCGATAACATCGGAAGCGTGGGTCCGCAGCAGGTTCATGACCAGCACGGTCAGCAGACCTTCGCTGATCGCCAGCGGAACCTGCGTCACCGCGAAAACGGCCAGGAACTTCACCGCCGACCCGGGCACGCCGCCGACCGGATCGGGAAAGGCCAGGGCGAGCTGCAGGGACGTCACGACATAGGTCATGAGATCGGAAAGCGCCGCTGCCAGGAAGATCGTCAGGTTGAAAGGCAGCCGCAGCGCGCATCCCAAACGGTATATCCACCACGCGGTGAAGCCGCCGGCGATGGCCATCGAGAAGCAATTGGCGCCAAGCGTCGTAAGACCGCCATGCGCGAGCAGCAACGCCTGAAACAGCAATACGACGAAGCCGACCACGGTCATGATCCAAGGTCCGAACAAGACCGTGCCGAAGCCGATGCCGGTCGGGTGCGAACAGCTCCCCGTCACCGATGGCAGCTTCAGCGCTGATAGCACAAACGTGAAACCACCTGCCGCGGCAAGGACCAGCCGCGACTCTGGGTCGTTCCGCAACCGGTCGCCCAAACGCTTCACCCCGACAACCAGGAAGGGAAGCGTCGCGACGGACCAGCCGATTGCGTGCCCGGCCGGCAGGTATCCTTCCATTATGTGCATGTCTGTCCTGTTGGCAGGAGTGGCAGGGAACTGGCGGCGGACTGGCCGGACGCTGCCCGCAAATGCGCCACGAAGCGACGGGGCAACGCCGGGCTTTGGCCCAGATGGATGTGCAGGTAGCTGGCGAGCAGTCCGTCCCGAGCATAGCCGAAATCGGAGTCTACGGCGCCAGGGCGTGTTCCTCGCACGCGCCAGGCGTGATGCGCATGGTCCCCGCAATCCCAGACGCTGTAATGAAATTCGTGACCGCGCAGCGTCTCGCCCGCCTCTGCGAGCAGATTGTCGCGCAAGGCAACCGCGTGACGATAGCCGAGACCGGCAAGACGCGCCGTCATCCGCGTCGTTCCCGGCACCAGCCCTGCCATTTGGTGGCGCTCGCCATCCGCTGCGATTAGCGCTTGCGTCAACACCATGAAGCCGCCGCACTCGGCGAGAATGGGCGCACCGGTCGCGTGCAGCGCGCGAAGCTCGTCCCAAAGCGCCGTGTTGGCGGACAGCGGCGCCGCGTAGAGCTCGGGAAAGCCGCCGCCGAGATAGACGCCAGCCGTGCCGGCAGGCAGCCGTTCGCCGTGAACCGGGGAGAAAAACACGATCTTCGCCCCGGCCGCCTCGATCAACTCTAGATTGTCGGGGTAATAAAAGGAGAAAGCCTCGTCGCGCGCAACGGCGAGGATCGGCGCACGATCCGCCAGCTCATAGGCGATGCGCGGCGACCGGGCGCCTGCAGGTGCCGGCCCCGCGGTCGCCGCCAGGTGCAGCACCGCGTCGATATCGCAATGGCGCTCGACCGAATCCGCCATTGCATCGAGCAACGCGTCCATTCCGGAGCGCTCGCCGCTTGGCAACAATCCGAGATGACGCTCCGGCACGCGCAGCAACTCGTCGCGCGGCAGAAACCCAACGACGTGAAGCCCCGTTGCGCGCTCGATCGCGCGGGCGCAGCCGCTTGCATGTGCCTCCGAGCCCGCGCGGTTCAACACCACGGCTGAGACCGGCACGTCCGGATCGAACCGCGCGAAGCCAAGCGCCGTTGCCGCCGCGCTGCGCGCCGCGCCGGAGATGTCCATCACCAACAGCACCGGAGCACCGATCAGCTTCGCGATCTGCGCCGCCGAGGCCCGCTCGCCGTCGAAATCAGCGCCGTCGAACAGTCCCATCACGCCCTCGATGACGGCGATGTCGGCGCCGCCGCAAGCGCGGACGAAGGCGTCCCGCACCTGCTCGTCGTCGAGCATCCACGAATCGAGGTTACGGCACGGACGCCCTGCGGCGAGCGTGTGATAGCCGGGATCAATGTAGTCGGGGCCACACTTGAACGGCTGCACGACAAGTCCGCGCCGGCGCAATGCCGCGATCAATCCGGCTGTGACGGTGGTCTTTCCGACCCCCGACGCCGTTCCAGCCACCACGATCCTGGGAAGTGCCCGAATCACGCCGACACCTGCGCTTCGTTCACCACGCCTTGCAACGCCGCGAGCAACTCCTCCTGGACCGGCGGCGATGCCGCGGCGATGCGAATCCACTCGGGGAAGCCGAAGCAACTCGCGTCGCGGACGCGCAGACCGCGCTTGCGCAGTCCGTGTGTGACCGCAGTCGCCTGCCCCACGCGCGCCATCAGGAATGTCGCCGGGCTCTCGCGTACGGCGATCCCAATCGCATCCAGCCTGCGCGCCAAATCCGTTCGCCAGGACGCGAGTTGCGGACGGCACGCGGCCAGCCACTGCGCTGCCGCCGGCTCGATGCAGGCGCACAGGAACGCCTCCGCAGCGGGATCGATCACCCAACTCGGCGCCAGCCATGCGAGCGATGGCTCGGCCCGAGGCGGGATGACGTAGGCCGCGCGCAGCCCGGTCAGTCCAAACGCCTTGTTCGGCGCGTAAAGCCGGAAGGCGCCGGCAGACGCTGTCTCCACATGCTGCATCCATCCATCCGGACACAGCGGCGCATAGGCGAGATCGACGACCAAGCGCCCACAGCCCGCAGCCTGTTCGATAAAGTCGGCCGGCCAGACATCGCCTGTGGGATTGTTGGGCCAACAGACGAAACCAATGCCCACCCCGCGGCGCTGCTCGCGCAGGAACGCGTCGGGGGAATCAGCTTGCAGGAACTGGCGATTCTCGATCCGGGCGCACCGACGATATTCGGAGAATGTTGGCCCCAGCGCCAGCACGGAGCCATGCGACTGCCGGATCAGCCGCAGGATCAGCTCGCTGGCCCCCGCGCCAACAACGATGCGATCGGCCGAAACGCCATGGTGACGGCCAAGGGCCATCCGCAAACGGGTGTAGAGCGGATCGGGATATTGCGTCAGGTCAGCCGCGCGCACCGCGTGCAGCACCGAAGGGCAAGGGCCAAGCGCGTTCGCATTCGTGGAAAAATCGTAGCGCGAGGTTGGCCCGGCGTCCGTGCCACCGTGGCAGGGGATGCGATCATCCATGGCCCAACCTCGCCCCCAGCTCGATACCAAGCGCGATCAGGCACGCAACGCCCCATCCGACGATGGCGGCGCAGCGGGTCCCACGCTGCAGGTCGGTCGTACCGGGCTCGCAGCCGCCGGGATTCAGCACGTAAACGTCCGGCTTGCCGAGGCGCACGCCGAGACCGAGCGCCAGTGCCGCCATCGGCCAGCCCGAATTGGGCGACGGAGTCTTGCGGGCCTCGCCGGCCAGTGCGGCCAGGCCAGGCGGTGTGGTGGCAGTGACAACGAACAGCGCCGCAGCGGTCAGCCGTGCGGGGATGAAGCTGAGCACATCGTCAGCCCGCGCCGCCCACTTTCCCGCCCATTCCCATCGGCCGCGATAGCCCCAGCTTGCATCCGCCGTGTTGGCGAAGCGGTAAAGCGCGGCACCCGGCAGACCCAGCACGGCGTACCAGAACAGCGGCGCCACCACGGAGTCGCTCAGGTTCTCGGACAGCGACTCCAGCGCGGATTCGCGCACGGCCGCCGATGAAAGCTGCGACGTCTCGCGGCTCACGATCCGCGCCAGTTGGGTTCGTCCGTCGGGGAGACTGCGCTGCAAAGCGGTCTCGACAGCTTGCACCTCGCCGATCAGCAGGCGCAGCGCGAACAGCGGCTTGAGCATCAGGGCAAGGCCCAGGAGGCGCAACCACGGCGGGCAGTCGCTGAGCAGGAAGGCGGCAAGCGCAAAAACTGCAACAAACCCGGCCGCTCCGAGTATCCAGTACAGCGCACCGACAACAAACGCTCGGCGCGGCGGCAGGGCGGTCAGGCCACGACCGGCCCAGTCCAGATAGCGGCCGATCCAGACGACGGGGTGCAGATGCGACGGCGGCTCGCCGAACAGCCGGTCCAGTGCCATGGCCAGGAGCACGCTCATTGCGCCGCCCCCCGGGCAGCGGTGCGGCATCGCGCTTTCACGAGCGCCAACATCAGAACTCGATGCCAGGCTGCGCATGCACGCCCTGGCTTTTGAACGGGTGCTTCACCAGTTTCATTTCGCTGACAAGGTCGGCGCGTTCGATGAGTTCGTCTGGGGCGCCCCGCCCGGTCAGCACGACATGGGTCAGCGTCGGCCGCCGGTCGATGCCGTCCAGCACCGCCGCCAGCGTCAGATGGCCAAGCCGCAGGGCAACGTTGACCTCGTCGAGAACGACGAGCCGAAAGTCCGGATCGGCGAGATAGCGCAGCGCCACGTCCCACCCATGAACCGCTGCGGCGACATCGCGTGCGTGGTCCTGCGTTTCCCAGGTGAAGCCTTCGCCAACGGCGTGGAATCGAAGCTGCTCGCCCCAGTGCGCGAACGCCCGCCGCTCGCCGGTGTCCCGCGTGCCCTTGATGAACTGGATGATGGCGACGCGCCGCCCATGGCCCAGGGTCCGCAGGGCCATCCCGAACGCAGCCGTCGTCTTGCCCTTTCCCGAGCCGGTGTGAACGATGACAAGCCCCTTTTCGTGCGAGGCATTGCCGACGCGCTGGTCCTGGATCTCCTTTCGCCGCTGCATGCGCTCTCGATGGGCGTCGTCCGGGACGGCGCTGTGGGACGTCATGGCGATATCGGTGCCGCTGGGACGTCAGTCGTCTGTGTCAGACCGTTGGACATCACGCGATAGGCGATCCAGCCTGCGCCGTCGTTGTGCAGCCGGATTTCCAGGTCGATCTCCGGAGCGACCGGCGCGCAAACATCGTGACAGCAAGCGGCAATGCGACCATAGAGCGGCGCGGCAGCGCCGAACGGCACCAGCTCGCCGAGCTGGCGCGCAAGTGGCAGCGCCTCGATCCGGCTTACCAGGTCGTCGGAATACCCGCACGCGCGGGCCACGCCGGCAACGAAGTCGCGATCCCACATGCCGCGCCGGCTGTGCGTGTCCAGTTCGCCCGAAGCCAGTTTCACCGCCTTGCCGAGCATGATGCCGAGCGTCACGCGCCGCTTCCCGATGCCGCGCAAATGGTCCAGCGCGGCGCTTATCCAATTGCCGTACTGCACGAATGCCTGCGGCGGCAGGGCGGGAAACTGTCCCCGCAGCATCGCCTCGGAGCGGCCGCCGGAATTGAGCACGACATGCTCGCACCCCGTGGCCACGGCCACGTCCAGAGCGCTGCGGATCGACGCGATATAGGCCTCCGCCGAGAACGGCCGCACGCGCCCGGTCGTGCCGATGATCGAGATGCCGCCCACGATGCCAAGCCGCGCGTTGAGCGTGCGTGTCGCGATGTCCTCGCCCCCGCGCACGAACACCTCCAGTACCGCGCCACCGCCCCGGCCATGAGCCGCCAGGGTGTCTAGCACGATTTCGGTCATCATGCGCCGCGGGACCGGATTGATCGCGGGCTCGCCGACGGCGACCGGAAGGCCCGGCAGGGTCACCAGTCCGACGCCCTCCCCGCGACGGAACGCCACGCCGGGCTCGGGTCGCCAGTGCAACTTGCAGCCGATCTCGGCGTTCTGCGTCGCGTCCGGGTCGTCGCCAGCATCCTTCCGCACGCTGCACGTCGCTTCGGTATCGCTGAAGCTGCAGGATTCAACGGGAAACGACGCGTGGTCGCCTGATGGCAGCGCAAGGTCAACAGTTTTCACCGGACGCTGCGTCAGCCAGGCCAGCAGCGCGGCTTTGGCGCTTGCCGTCGCGCAGGCGCCGGTCGTGTAGCCATGACGCAGCCCGGCCGGAGCAGCGGAGTCTGTCATGCCACAAGCTCCGCTGCGACACGTTCCAGCAACTCTGCCTCGGAGGTTACGCATCGGAACATCGGCGCCAGCGCAGGTCGTTCAACGATCAGCAACTTCGTGCCGGTGGCGTGCGCCGCCGCCATCTTCGCGGCCTGAAATCCGGACGTGCCGCTTTCCTTGGTGAGAATCACGCGGATGTTAAGTTCGCTGATCCGGGCGATGATCCGCTCCGGGTCGGGACCTGGCATGTCGGCCAGCAGCCGCTCGCGCGGGAAGCCGGATGCATCGGCCAGCGCCCAGGAGCGCGGGCGATCAAGGATCTGGAAATACGCCAGGCGGCTTTGCCAGAATGGTCGCAGGGTGGCGATCGTCTGGACGCCGCTCAGCGCCAGCAGCGGCTCGCGGTCGATGCTGTGGAGCTGTTCCAGCGCGGCCGGCCACGATGGCGCGTACTCGATCAGCTCATCGCGTGCGCGTTCCGGGTAGGACCGCTCGAAGCGCCACACCGGCAGAGCAAGCGCGCCTGCCGTCTCCGCGATCGTAGCGTGCAGGTTCGCGGCAAACGGGTGCGCTGCATGGACAATGCCCCGCACCCCTTCAGCACGGCATAGCGCTTCGAGCGCGTCCGGTGTCAGCGCGCCGTGCCGCACGCGCATGCCCGGAAGCGGTGCCATCGGCACCGGGTCCTTCGTGGAGTAGACGAACGGTAATGCGCGATCCGCCAGTGCCTGGGCGCAGCGCCGTCCCTCCGTCGTACCGCCGAACACGAGCAACATCGTCACGAGGCCCCCTGCCCTCGGGGCCGCCGGAAGCCATGTTCCTTGGCTGCGTCGTAAAGATGCGAGCGGTTGCGCCTGGCGCCGATGGCCTCGCCAACAACGATCAGCGTTGTTCGCGTCAGGTCGTTTGTGCGTACGATCTCCACCAATTCGGCCAGCACGCCACGGAACACGCGCTCGTCGGGCCAGCTTACGTGGTAAAGCACGGCCAGCGGCGTCTGCGGCCCGTAGTGCAACAGCAGTTGGCGCTGCACGTCTTCCGCCAGCCCGGCGCTGAGATAAATGCACAAGGTCGCGCGATGCTGGGCCAGTTCCGCGAGTGACTCCCCCGCCGGCATCGGCGTATTGCCCTCGCCGCGCGTCAGGATGATGGTTTGCACCAACTCCGGCACGGTGAACTCCGAGCGCAGGCGTGCCGCCGCTGCCTGGAATGCGGAGATTCCCGGCACGATGAAATAGTCCCAGCCGCGCGCATCGAATTCGGCCATCTGCTCCTGGGTTGCGCCATACAGGCACGGATCGCCGGTGTGCAAGCGCACGATGAGATGGCCGCGCGCATAATGCGCGCCGATCACCGCAATCTGCTCATCGAGGTCCAGACCGGCCGAGCTGCGCACCTCGGCGCCCGGCTTCGCACAGGCGGTCAGTTCGACCGGAACAAGGCTGCCGGCGTAGAGCACAAGATCGGCCTGCTCCAGCAACTGCCGCCCCCGCACGCTGATAAGGTCGGGGTCCCCGGGGCCTGCCCCGACGATGGCAATCCGCGCGCGTCGCTGCGCCTGCCTTGCCACCGCGACAGCCAGCGTGTGGTGGTGACCGGTATCGAGCGCCGCCTTCTGCTTGGTCAGCAACAGCACCGGCTGTTCCGCAGCCGCGAGCGCCGCCGCCTCGGCCACGCTTGGCACGCCGACCTTGGCCAGCACCGTCTCCGACGGCGTCGGCACCGGCTGTGCGCGCAGGCGTGCATCGTCGAACACCAGGAACGGTGCGCCCAGATGGTCCGCGCAAGCGTGCAGCGCCGGCTCGTCGTCCTTCAGCGCCGCGGATGCGATCACGCGCACGGCGGCGGGTGCAAGACCGTTCGCGAGCAGCAACCGTCCGACCGAGGCCACAAGACCATCGGCATCGCAATCGCGCGTGCAGCCGATGCCCAGGGCCAGCGCGCGCGCCCACAGGTGCAGTGTCGGCACCGGAGCGTCATACACACGGTAGGTCGCGGCGATCAGCAGATCGAAGCGGTCAAACGGAATGTCCTCGTAGCGATCGAACAGGGTGACGTGATCCGGCCGCGAACGTTCGAGATACTCCGTGCCACGGTCCTGGACATCCAGGAGCAGCGCCGTAGGCCGGCGGTTCACGAACAACGCAATCACTTTCGTCAGATCGGGCGCCGCAGCCGCCGTCCAGCCGTAGGTTGGCGCGAGAAGGTCGAGCGCCCAAAGGTCCTGCACGTCGCTCGCCGTTGTGATCACGGGCTCCGCGCCGATGATGTGCGCGATGCGACGCGCGAGCGCATTGGCGCCGCCGATATGACCGGACAGAATCGATTGCACGTAGCGTCCGGCCTCATCGAGATTGATGACCGCCGGATCGCGCCGCTTGTCATCCAGGAAGGGCGCGATGCTACGGACGCAGATTCCCAACGCACCAATGAACACGAACGCGCTGAACGCCCGAAATTCGGCGTCAAGGAAGCCCCGGATCGAGGCGATGCGCCGGGCGCGCCCGTCCGCCGACGGGTGCGTCGAAAACACCGCCGTCCCGCGCAGTTCCGCACCCAGCCGCAGGGCCAGCGACAGGCCGCATTCGGTGCTGGCGATGATCGCGATCGTCATCGGCTCGCGCCCCCCGGCTTCCTGGCACTCAGAACGGCAATCGGATTGTGGGAGCCGACCTGGAGATGAATGGCCGGGCCTGGTGCGTAGCCCAGACACGTTGTGGCCGTGTGGAAGGCGTCGGCACTGGTCTCGCGCACGGCGTTGATCACGACACGGCCGCCCGGCGCGAGCACGCCGTCGATCCGGGTCACCAATTCCTCCAGCCGCCCGCCGTGGCCGCCGATGAACACGGCGTCGGGCGCGGGCCAGGCGGCAAGGTCCTGCTCGAAGATATCGCCGATCACGGGCACGATGCCGGGCGCCCCAAACGCGCGCGCGTTCCGTTCCAGAAGATCGGCGCTCTCCGGGCGCCGCTCGAATGCGACCACGGTCAGATGCGGGAAGTGCAGTCGCGCCTCGATGGCGACCGAGCCAGTGCAGAAGCCGACATCCCAAAGACACTGCGCCGCGGGCAGATCGAGCTGCGACAGGCTGGTGAGTCGCACCGGCATTTTCGTGATCATGTCAGGCCGGCCGGGAAGGCCCAGCAACGCCGTTTCCGGGATGCCGAAGGTCGGGGCGCGCCGGCTATCCGCCTGCAGCATGACGCAATTCAGCGGATGAAAGGACCGCGCCTCGGCCTGATCAATCGTGCAGGCAGTGACGCGCTCCTGCTCCGATTCCAGTGCCTCGCCGACATGAAGCCGGTATTGCGTGAAACCATAATCCCGCAGCCGGCCGGCAATGACGGCCGGTGTCCTGTCGGTATCCGTGAGCACGCCGATCAGGCGGTCGCCACGGATCAGCGCTGCATCCAATTCGCTCCAGCCGCGGCCGTGCACCGACACGCAGGTAAGATGTTCGTACGCCAGACCGGTGCGGTGGGCAAGAAGCTGGAGGCTATTGAACCACGGCAGCACGCGGACCCGCGCGCCCGGCAATGCCGCAGACAGCGCGCCCGCGATACCGAAGAACAACGGGTCCCCCGACGCCAGCACCGCCACCGGCTGCGCCTCATCCGCGGCAAGATCAACGATCGTGCGCACGCCGCCACGCAGCGGAATCCAGCGATGATCGCGTGGGAGCCACTGTCCCACAATCTCCCGGTGCCGCTCACCGCCGCAGAAGACATGGTGCGCCGCAAGCTCGTGCCGAACGTCGTCGGATGGCACGAAGTCGGCCCGGTTGGGCAGCCCGATGACGCAGAAACGGGGGTGCATCGCGGCGTCAGACAGCATCGGGTTCGGTGTGCCAGGCGCAGGCCGCGTTGACGATGGAAGCGGCAACCCCGCTGCCACCCTTGTTGCCGCGGATGATCACGCTCGGCACCAACGCGAGATGTTGCAGTCGAAGCTTCGACTCCACGACGTTCACGAAGCCGACGGGTGCGGCGATGATGCCCGCGGGGTGGAACGTGCCGCCCTGCAAGCCATCGCTCAGTTCATTGAGCGCTGTCGGCGCGTTGCCGACGACAAACAGGGCGCCGGGATGACGCGCCATCGCAAGCCGCATGCCGGCCTGGGCGCGGGTGATCCCTTCGGCCTCTGCCAGCGCGACGGCTTCGGGTTCGTTCAGGCAGCATACGACGGAAAGTCCGAAGCCGCGGACAAACGCCTTCGAGACGCCCGACTGGACCATCGTTACATCGGTCACGATCGTGCCGCCCTGCGCGAGATAGGTGTGCCACCTGGGGATGGGATCGTTCTGCGATAGATACAGGGTCTCGTACTCGAAATCGGCGGTGGTATGGATGCAGCGCACAGCGGCGCTGAGGTCGGCGGGGGAAAGGTCGGTGCGGGTCATCCGCTCGCGGATCAGCCGGAAGCTTTCGCGCTGTATGTCGTCTCCGGCGACCGGCTTGCGGGCCATGAAGCCACGCGGCGTCACCAGGAAATCGCGGTAGCGAAAGGTTTCGCTGTTTCCGATGACGACCAGCGAGAACATGTCGATCAGCGCGACATCCATCGCGGCGAGCGTCGTCAGGTGCACGCTTTCCTCGCTGCGCGTGACCTGGCGCACGATCGCCACTGGGGTGTCCGGTGCGCGGTGTTGCAGGAAGACGTCGCGGCATCGCTCGATCTGCCAGGACCGCTTGCGGCTGCGCGGATTGTAGACCGAGGTCACGAAGTCGCCGACGGCGGCAGCCTCGATGCGGCGTTCGATCGTGCGCCATGGCGTCATCAGGTCGGACAGCGAGATGCAGCAGAAATCATGGCCAAGCACCGCGCCGAGCTTTGCGCCCGCGGCGACGAAGGCGCTGATGCCGGGAATGGTTTGCAGCTCGATCTCGTCCCCGCGCCGGCCGAGCGTGCTGACATACTCGTAAACCAGAGCCGCCATGGCGTAGATTCCGGCGTCGCCCGAGCTGATGACCACGACGTGGCGACCCGGCGCACAGGCCTCCACGGCAATCTTCGCGCGCTCCTCCTCCTCCATCATCGCGTTGCCGATGACGGTGCAGCCTTGTGGCACCAGGTGCTGCACAAACTGCAGATAATACTGGTAGCCGATGACGGTGTCAGCCTCGGCAATGACCCGCGCTGCCAGCGGCAGAATATGGTCGGGTCCGCCCGGACCAATGCCCACGACGCTGAGTTTCATGGGCGTTTTCTCCGGACGATCAACAGCGACAAGTACGGCAGAGCGCGCGTGCGCAAGTCCTCCGGCCGCGTGGAAACAAACTGCTCGGGTGCGCCGAGATGCTCGCACAGCACCAGCGACCAGCCGTGTATGTCCGCCAGATCGGCGACCTGCGCCGCAACACCGCGGATCTTGATCAGCACGACGACGTCGAACTCTTCCAGGTAGCGAACCAGCTCGCGCGCATCGTCGAGCCGCGGCAGGATCGCCACGCGCTCCTGGCCGCTGGCCAGCGCGCAGGGTTGCACCGCGGCGCCGAGCAGGAACGCCGGCACGCCGGCAACCATTGTGACGGGCAAAGAGGCCGCTTGTGCCTGTTCCAACAGGCGCGCGAAAGTGCTGAAGAACGAAATGTCGCCCTCGCACGCGAACGCCACACGCAGCCCCGCTGCGCAATCCGCCTGAATCTCGGAGAATGTCGCACGGTATTTCGTCTCGGCGTCGGCACGATCGTCCGCCATGCGCAGGAACATGCCGCGCAGGCGCCGCTCGTCGAGGCCGTAATGGCGCAGGATGCGCAACGCGTAACTGCTTTCACGCCGGGCGGAGGCCGAGCCTGCATAATAGATGCGGTCCGCCTGCCGCAGCAGGTCCAGACCCTTGACCGTGATCAGCCCTGGATCGCCTGGGCCCAGCGACACGCCGTAAAGCGTTCCAGGCGTCACGAGAGACTCTCCCCGGCCTGCAACGGGACGTTCTCATGGTCATGGTCGTGGTGATGGTCATGGTCGTGGTGATGGTCGTGGTGTGAATGTCCGGCGCCCGTGCCGGTGGCAAGCGACGGGTGCCGGTATTCGCAGAGCTGACAGTTCATCGGCGCGGCGCCGGTTTCGGTCTCGGCAATGCGCTCGTCCAGGGTCGCGAGCCAGGAATCGTCCGTGAAGAATGGCGCGGCAACATGCCACTGCTTGTTGGACTGGCTGCGGAACGTGTGCACCTCTCGTGAGATTCCCTTGTGCAGCAGACCGTCGAACAGCACCAGCGGCAGCACGACGACGTGCGGGAACGGCAGGCGCTCGACCAATGCCAGCGCATCACCCAGCGTTGGGCGGGTCACTGCGATGTAGCCCACTGTGGCGAAGCCATAACCCAGCCGCTCCGACACGATGCGGGCCAGCTTGGCGGCATCGCCGTTTGCATCCGGATCGGACGTGCCGCGGCCGACCACGACCAGGCATGTCTCCGCGGGAGCGACCGGCGCGGCGGCGTGTTCTGCCAGGTGGCAAGCCGTCTCGATCACGCCAGGCGAGACGCCGAGCGGGCGGCCCATGCGAATAGACAGCCCCGCGTGGCGCTCCTGCAGGGCATTGAGGGCATCTGGAATGTCGCGTTTCGCGTGGCCGGCGGTAAGCAGCAGCACCGGCGCGGCGTGAATCTCGCGCACGCCGTCTCGGTAGAGCGCCCCCACGGCTTCGGCGAAGCTGGGCCGCGACAGTTCCAGGTAGCCGTGCGCGATGGTGCGGCCAGGATGACGCGCGCGCAGTGCGGCGGCAAAGGCCTCGAACTGTGCAACGCCGTCGGGGTCGCGCGTGCCATGACCACACAGAAGGATTGCCGGAGAAATGGCGGTCGCCGCGTGCCGTGGTTCATTCATGGACCTGGTGCCCGGATAGGTTGGCGGAGTGATGAACGGACGGCATGATGCCCGCTGGCGGCATCCTGGACCGCGGACGCGCTTGCGCAGGCTTGGGCCACGGAACTGGAGCGATCAGGAAGGCGGCAGGGCGTTCCGGCCCCGCAACTGCATCGGGATTCGGCAGACGCTGCGGGGTCCGGACCGGTGATGTCCGCGAAATTTTCCGCGGGTCCGCCCCCGGCATCAGGGTGCGGCACGTGCCGCAGGCCGGGCAAATAGGTTGGCCAACCGCCCGGCACCTGCGGCCGGCAGCGTGAGCGAGCGGACGCAGTGCCGGGGACGCATTGCCGGGGACGCATTGCCGGCAAGCCAGCGGGCGGGGTTCTACGCATGGCGCGGCTCCTCACGGGCCTGGCGCCCGCCGCCGACTGGCCGCGAGCACCGGAACGATAGGGCGAATGCCGCCTGCGGGTCTCTCTCCCGCTGCGTTCGGTACACCCCGCCCGATCGCGCGCGCGCAGTCTCGATGCCGGCCGGTCTCCTGGCTGGCGGGTCCTCGCCAACCCCCGCCTTCTCGCCCGTCCAAGGGCAATGGCAAAGTGGGGGTTGACTCGCCGCTTACAGTTGCGAGGGCAGCCGCCAATTGGGCCAGTTCATGACCCAATCACGCGTTCCCGTTTCAGCCCTGTCGGGCACCGTCATCTGGGCATCACGTTAGTCGCGCGGATATGATGGCGCAACACCCTTTGCAGATGCGACCTTCCTGGTTGGACAGAGTCCCGCTTGACTGGCTGGCTCATCGCTGGGCGATGTGCGCGCGCGACAGGGCCGGTCCGCCGGACAACGACCGCCAACTTACCCGCCGCGCACGCCCTTTCCGCTCGTTGAGGGCACCTGCGTGAGCCAGTAAGCGACCGTGCAACCCAGCGCCGGTGGAAGCGCCTTGTACTGCCGCTTGACCATGTCCTCGGCGACGGCGCCGTCAGACACCCCCAACGCTCCGAGCCACACGGTTGCCCCGGCCGCAGCACCGTCCGGAGCGAGATCAAGCATCCGGGTCTCCAGCGCGGCACAGGCGGTGCCGGCCTTCTCGGTCACCAGCGGATAGCCGAACGCGGTAGCGCCCAGCAGGCCTAGCAAGATGAGCAATCGGACCAAAGATCGTCACCCCACGCAGTTGTCAACGGCAGGCTACCGGCTTTCTATCGGTCTTTCAACGATGATGCGGTTGCGGTTTCGCCCTGGCGTGAAACATAGACGTCGGCAATCTTGGAGACTCTGTATGGTAACCCGCGTGGCTGCGGCATTGTCCAGCCTGGCGCTTGGCGCCTGCAGCGTGGTCGGCATCCGCTCCGGCACCGCAGAACCCGCCTACAGCGTGGTGGCAACGCTCCCGGCCGACGGGACCAAGGTCGAGATCCGCCGCTACGCCGAGCGCATCGCCGCCGAGACCACCATCGCGGCCGGCCAGGAAGCCGCGCGCTACACCGGCTTCCGGCGGCTGGCCGGCTACATTTTCGGCGACAACCACGGCAGGACGAAAATCGCCATGACCGCGCCGGTGGCGGTTGAGAAGCAGACCATCGCCATGACCGCGCCGGTGGCGCAGGCCCCCGCGCCGGGCGGCGGCTGGACGATCCGGTTCTTCATGCCGGCCGGCTCGACGCTGGAAAAGCTGCCCGAACCCAACAACCCTGACGTGCACCTGGTCACCGTCCCGGCGGAGACCATTGCGGTGCTGCGCTACACCGGCTCCCACGGCCCCGACGCTGTTGCGGACCACGAGCAGGTTTTGCTGGGGGCGCTAGCGTCCAGCGCCTGGTCGCCCCAGGGGGAGCCGGTTGCCTGGTTTTATGACCCGCCCTGGACGCTCCCCTTCCTGCGCCGCAACGAAGCCGCCGTCCACGTCGTGCCGCGCTGAACGGCACGCAGCCGTGACAGGCTTACGGCGAATTGACCGAACGGACGGGCTATCGCTCTGCCCCGTCAGGCGCTCTGCCTCGTCAGGAGTTCGATGGCGAGGAGTGCGGGAGGATCGTATTGTTCTTCATCGCGTACTGCTCGGCGCCACAATGCTGCTGGGCTTTTCCGCCGGCCCCGCGGGGGCCCAGTCCTCCTACGGTGCCAGCGAGGGTTCCTAGGCCCGGGGGTATGCGCCGGGGTATGCGACCCGGGGGTATTCCGCGCCTTCAGGGTATGCGCCACCAGGGTCTATGGCCCAAGAGTATGAGCCCCAGGGAAATGAGCCCCATGAGCCCCAGCGCCATGAACCAGTGTCGTCCGCCTGATCGATATTGCTGGCCCGAGAACACTCGCTCGGTTATCGCCCCGTCGCTGCCGGAGCCGCCGGTGGGCCCGAACCCGAACCCGCGGCAGTACCTGATGGCGGCCGAACGCGCCATTGCCGCGCACCAGACCGGGATGGCGCAAGAGGCGTTGGAGCGCGCCGAGTCCCGGCTGTTGGACCGCTCGGTGGCACAGGGCCAGGTCAATTCCCCCGATGACGACAGCGCGGTGGCCCAGATCACGGCAGCTCGGCACGCGCTTGCGTCGGGCGACCTCGCCACCGCCAGCAACTCCGTCCAATCGGTGTTGAGCAGTACACGTGGCGATGTTGGCCAGCCGGTTTTCAACCCCAATCGGTTTCAATATCGGCCAGGCCGCTTAAAAATCCCAAAGTACCTGCCGGCGCAAGGAACAGGCTAAGATCAAGGCTATGACCGGGCAGGAATAAGTTCTTCCATGGCCTCGCTGACGGAGGCGAAGCGCCGCGGCTTGCCGATCAGCGGCTGGACGATAACGTCGCGGCGCCCCCGCCACATGATCCAGCGGCGCATAGAACCGCAGCGCGCATAAAAGGCCAGCACCTCCTCGTACTCCTCGGTTTCAATGCAGTGGTCGAGTTCGATCACCATGTTCACGTCATGATAATCGGCCCATGCGCGAAGCATGATCAGGTCTGGCAGATCGAAGGAGAGTCCCTTCAACGTGCGAAGCGATGATTTCCTGGTGGGCATATAATCTCCCTTCGTTAAACGCAGGAACTGGTTGGCGGCCTCGTGTGGCAAACCGACGACACCGCGCGACACCTCTGGTTCAAGGGGGGCTCGCTATTCCCGCGGGCAGCTCAGCCATCACATCGACGTGATGCATAGACCCGCTCGCGCCCCAAATCAAGAATATATGTAATCTGTTCTTCGTTGCCAACGAGTTCGCTGCGTTATACTCGTGTAATACTTCTGACATCGCTCAAGGATGAGCTGAGCGTGCCGAGTTCCCCGCAACCACCGCAACCCACGCCGCAGTGCCCTGCTGGCAACATGGCGCTCCCTCCTCCCGGCCTCGTGCGGAAACCGCACAAGTCGTTGAATCGCAATGCTGCTCCCAGCAAGCCCTTCCGTTGGTTCACCTGCCGCCGCCGAGGGCGACCGATCGGACACGATGTTCGCCTGACGCCACATACAAGCGCTCTCACGACATAATGCGACTGCTGTTACGCTACGCGCGCGGTCGGTGCCGCGAATCGCAGGAGATAGAGAATGCAGTTGATCGCGTTTTGGCTGGGCTTGCTGGGCCTGGTGCCATTCCTGGTCTGCGGACTGGGGGCGGTCGGCCTTGATCCGGCGCTGTCCGGGCGGATGCTGAACGCCCTTAATTTCTACGCCGCCCTGATTCTGAGCTTCCTGGGAGCGGTGCATTGGGGGCTGGCCCTGGAGGCCATCCCGCCGGCCGCGACGCGGGCGCATCGGACCAGATTCGTGCTCGGCGTGGTCCCGATGCTGGTCGCCTGGGTCGCATTGCTGCTGCCGCTGATGGGCGGGCCGGACTGGTCGCCGTTGCTGCTGCTGATTCCCGCCTTCATCGGCGTGTTGCTGACCGAGCGCTACGCGACGCGCCGACGCCTGCTGTCCCGCGGGTACATGCGCGTCCGCTGGATCGCCACCGTCGGCGCGGTCTTGGTGATGTCCACTGTCCTGGTGTTGCGCTGGCTGGGACGTACCATAGTATTCTGAAACAAAACGTCGATTTTTATCCCGCTTAATGCTTTGTTAAGCACTCCCCCGATCGAGGAGTGCCCCGCCGATGCCCGAAGCCGTTCCGCCGCCTGACTCGCATCCGACTGCCGCGATCATTCCCTTCCCGCTTCGGCCGCAGGCGACCGACCGGCGGCTGCATGACGCGCTCGCCCGGCTGGACGCCGCGCTGGCAGCGCAACGCATGGCCGTGGCCGACTGGCGTCATGCACTTGCCAACTTGCGGATAACGGTCGGCGGGCTCGGGGACGGCCTGCGGCGTTACGACGAAACGCTGGCGGCAGTCGGGCGAGATATCAGCGCGGCTGGTGACCAGGCACGCATACTGGAGCGCTGGGCGGACGGGGTGATCGGCAATGACCAGCCGTTCCCGGTTTGGGCTGCTTCGCCGGCGCCCCGGCGCGATGCGGGGCCTGGCTGATCGCTCAGGGGGGACACATCACGCGAGCGTCACCGGAGCACGCGCCTTGGCGCGCCTAACATCGCCGCGGCAACGGAGCGAACCGCATGTGTGAACGATGCTGTCTGCCCGCCCGTCCGGGACTGTCGCGACGCGGCCTGCTCGGCGCCATGTCGGTAAGCGTCATCGCGAGCGGACTCGCTGCCCCGGGGCTGGCCGCCGGGGACGAACCGCCGCCGGCTGGCATCGGCGGCGAGGCAGCCCTGCAGCGACTGCTGGACGGCAATGCTCGCTATGCGACCAGCAAGGTTCAGTGCCGTGACTTCGGGGAGGGCCGGGCGGCGCGGGTGCTCGGGCAGCGTCCGATCGCCGCGATCCTGAGCTGTGCGGATTCCCGGGTCCCGCCCGAATTCGTCTTCGACCAGGGATCGGGCGACCTGTTCGTGATCCGCGTCGCCGGCAACGTGCTGAGCGAGGAAGGCCTGGCGAGCCTCGAATACGGGAGCAAGGTCCTCGGCATCCCCCTGATTCTGGTGCTGGGCCACAGCAAGTGCGGCGCGGTGGAGGCAGCGATCAAGGTGATCAAAGACCACGCGACGTTGCCAGGTCATCTGCCGCAGTTGATCGATCAGATCAAACCCGCGGTTCTGGCTGCGGAAGCAGCCTCGCCTGCGGATCTGCTGTCCGCGGCAATCGCCGGGAACGTGCGGCAGACTGTCGAGCACATTGCCACGGCTAAGCCGGTGCTCTCGGCGCTGGTCGCCGCGGGCGAGGTGAAAGTGGCGGGTGCGACCTACGAGCTGGAGACCGGACAGGTGCGGCTGGTCTAACGGCGACCCACGTCTGTCATCCGCGGAGCTTCTGACTGGAACGGATTGGCGTCGCGTCCGGTTCGAAGCGTACGGGCATGCCGTTAAGCCTCGCTGGTGAGCGGCTCGGTCCGGTTCGAGGCCGAGGCCCACGCCAGGGACTGAAGCCCGGGCCGTGCCTCCGCGTGCTTGCGCAGATACGCACGTACCTCGTTGGCCGGCATCGGCCTGGCGAGCAGGAATCCCTGGATCTCCGTGCAATGCAACTGACGGACCATCGCGAGCTGCTGCTCTGTCTCGACGCCCTCGGCGACGACTTCCAGACCCAGCCGGCTGCTCATGAGCAGGATCGCGTCCAGGATCGCCCTGGCGCCGGCATCCGTCGATTGTCCCTGCACGAACGATTTGTCGATCTTGATCTTGTCGAACGGCAGACGCAACAAATAGCTCAGGCTGGAATAGCCGGTCCCGAAATCGTCGAGGGCGAGCCGGACGCCGGAGGATTTGAGCTGGCGCAGGACACCGAGCACATGCTTGTCGTCGTCGATCAGGACGCCCTCAGTGACCTCGATCTCCAGCAAGGCAGGCGGCAATCCGGTGCGCGCCAGTACATCCGCCACGAACTGGCCGAATCCCGAATCCTTGATTTGCGACGGCGAGACGTTGACCGCGACCCGGCAAGGCCTGTCCCAGCCCATCGCCTCGCTGCAGGCTCGCTCCAGCACCCAGCCTCCGATGCGTCCGATCAGGCCGCATGACTCGGCGATGCCGACGAAGCGCGCCGGCGGGATAAAGCCGTGCTCCGGATGCTCCCAGCGGAGCAGCGCCTCGAAGCCGGTGACGGCGAGGGTGGCGCTGGAGAACTGTGGCTGGAAATGCAGGTCCAGCTCGTCCGCCGCAAAGGCGCGGCGCAGGTCGTTCTCCAGCGCGCGGCGCTCCTGCAGGGCTCGGATCATCCCGCGGTCGAAGCGCCGGAACGTCCCGCGTCCCTCTGTCTTGGCGCAGTACAATGCGATGTCGGCGTGCTTGAGCAGCGTGTCACTGTCGGCGCCATCCAGGGGATACAGCGCGACTCCGGCGCTGGCGCCGATGCGCACCTGCTGGCCGGCGATCATCGCCGGCTCCGCCAGACGGGCGATCAGGCGATGCGTGAGCATCTCGGCGATGTGCGCCTGCGGCAGGTCGGATTGCAGGATCACGAACTCGTCCCCGCCGAAACGAGCCACGATGTCGTCCCGCCGGACGAGGTTCTGCAACCGGCTGGCCACCTCCTTCAGCAGGCGGTCACCGGCCTCATGGCCCATGGTGTCGTTGATGCCCTTGAACCCGTCGAGGTCGATCATGATGACTGCCGTCATCCGGCCATCGAAGCTCTTGCGCCCAATCACCTGTTCCAGGCGTTCCTTGAGCTGGAACCGGTTCGGCAGGCTTGTCACGCTGTCATGGTGCGCGATGAAGCGCATCTCCTCGCGCGCCACGACCTCCTGCTGAACGCGCGCCGCCAGCTCGTTGCTCAAGAGACGCAGGGCATGCTCCCGGTTTCCCTGCGCCTCTGCCATGCTATCGAACGCAGCGGCGAGGCGGCCAAACTCGCTGCTGTCCGCCGGAAGGCCGGTTCGGGCCGCCAGGTCGCCGCTGCGCCATCGGTCAGCGACCAGCAGAAGCCGATCGAGCGGACGGCGGATCAGGTGCGTGCCCGCCAGGGCCGTCGTGAGCAGCGCCAACACCGCCCCGGCGATTATAAGGATAAGGCCCTTCAGGTTTGCCTGCGTCGCCGCGGCGAATGTGACATCCCGGTCCAGTCCGACCCCGATGCGCAATCCCTTCGGTTCGGCCCCGACCGGCGAATACGCCGTGATACGTTGCCGGCCGTCCAGCCCCTTCAGCTCGACGACCTTGACTTCGCTGCCTTCCAGGCTGAAGCGGTTTTCCGCGACCATGGGGTGGCCGACAAACCGCGCGCCATCGGGGTGTCGGGCCAGGACCGTGCCATTGCGGTCCTTGATCGACGCAACGGCATCCGGCGGCAAGGCAAGACGCTCCAGTTGTTTTCCCAGCCAGTCGATGCTGAGGGCAACCTCGACCACACCCGCGATGATCCCCTTCCCGTTACGGAATGGCTTCGCCATGTGGATGGTTGGCTGATTCGAGAACCGGCCCACCGTGTACTCGCCGATGACGAAGCCTCCGGTCTGCAGGGCGAGGCGGAAGAAGGCTCGGTCGGACACGTCGACGCTGGGGTCGAACGGGCCGGACGCGCAAACGAGATGTCCATTCAGTCCGATAACGGCGGCGAAGTTATAGCGCGGCGACAGTTGCAGCACGTTGGCGAGCAGGCGTTGGCAGTCCTGAGGCTGGCTGTCCTGCACCCCGGGGTCGCCGCTGAGCACGTTCAGCACCTGCTCCGCGCCTTCGACGATGCGCTGCTGCTCCGACGCGACCATACGCACAAGGCGCAGCGCCTCATCTTCCACCAGTTGCTGCCGGGTGCGGCGCGCCTCGTTCTCGGTGTAGGCCTGGAACGCGATGGCAGGCACCAGGGCAGCCGATACGATCAGCAGCAGCCGTGCCAAAAGGCTTTTCAAGTCTCCCCCTTATGCCGCAGGTCGGGGCCGGCCGACCTTACCTTGGAATTATTGTTATGGGTTGGAATGGATTGGCGATGGTTGCAGCGATGGATCACTTTTTTGCGAGCCAACGGAAACGACCTGGACCGAAGGCCGCCAGGAGTGGCTTCACACCGCTCCTCCGCCGATTCGGCACCCGCAAGCCCGCCACGCCTCCCGACAGTCGGCATAGTGCCGCAAAACATGCCCGTACCGATCGCGTCATGCCACCAGGTTCTTCGGCGTCTGCCCAGCCAGCACCGCGACGATCCCGTCCAGCGCGAGAAACCCCATGGCGTCCCGCGTTTCGACTGTCGCGCTACCGAGATGCGGCAGCAGAACGACATTCTCCAATGCAAGATACCCCGGATGCAAGCGTGGCTCGCCGTCATAGACGTCCAGACCCGCGAATGCGACGTGCCCGCTGCCCAATGCGGCGATCAGCGCCGCGTCGTCCACCAGCGATCCGCGTGCCGCGTTCACCACCACGGCGCCCCGGGGCAGTCTCGCAATCCGCTCGGCATTGAGCCATTTGCGCGTGCCATCCGCGCCCGGCGCATTGAGCGACAGGACATCGCAGACGGGCAGGAACCCATCGTCGCTGTCGTGGTACTTCGCGCCCCGCTCAAGCCCGGCCGGCAGGCGGGCCGTATCGCGATAATGCACCTGCATTCCGAAGCCGTTTGCCATGCGTGCCAGTTCGCGCCCGATGCGCCCCATGCCGAATATGCCGAGCCGCCGGCCGCAGACCTGGGTGCCGAGCAATTGCGTCGGCGTCCAGCCGGTCCAGCGCCCCGAGCGCACCAGCCGCTCGCCTTCGCCGGCGCGGCGGGCGCAGGCGAGCATCAGCAGCATGGCGCACTCCGCGGTCGCGACGCTGAGCACATCGGGGGTGTTGCACACGGCGATACCGCGTGCCTTGGCCGCCGCGATGTCGATGTGGTCGAAGCCCACGCTGAAGGTCGCAATCACCTTCACGCTGGGCGGCAGGGCGGCGACGGTGGCGGCGTCCAGCCGGTCCGCCGGGCAGCAGAGTACGGCGTCCGCGCCCTCGGCAAGTCGCACCACGTCTTCGGCTGAGCGTGGCGAGTCGCCGGCGTTCAGGCGTGCGCCGAAGTCGCGCGCCGCGCGTGCCTCGACGGCAGGCGGCAGCCGGCGCGTCACCAGCAGAGTGGGCTTGTCCATCCGCGTCCTCCCGGGGATCTCCGGAGGGCGTTATGGAGCACGGCAAACGCGTTGCGATAGGGGAGGCTCAGCCGGCGGCGCGGCGCGCCTGCCGTCGCGGCCCACGCTCGACGACCTATGCGTCAGGCGGGGTGGTGCCCGCTGGCTGCCTGTCGATCGTGAACCGCACCGAGCCCCAGTTGTTCCAGTAATACCCGTCCCGGTCATTGGCGAACACGAACAGCCGCCCTGCTTGCGTCACCCTGCGTCTGCACGCCGCACCGATGGGGAACGTCGCAGCGGGATCGTCCGACACCGGTTCCACGTCCCCCGGGACGATCCGGCCCATCAACCGGAAATAGCGCCCCTCGTCCGGTATGCGCGGCAGCCGGTCCAGGGCGTAGAACAGCCCAGCGGGATAGCCGTCCGCCGAGCACCCGAAGACCCCATCGACCCACATCCCCTGCGCGCGCGAAATCAGCGTGTCCCCCGGTTCCGCCCGGCACGGCGTCGCAACCCAGGTGCGGCACGCGGGGATCTCAACCATCCGCGAACCCTCGCTGCTGCCGGCCCGGATCATGCAACCGGCATCGCCGCCGCGGTCCCCTGCTGATCGTCGCCGCGGAACACACCGAATGCGCCGACGAGGCTCAGTTCCGCTTCCGCGATCAGGAACGGCAATCCGCGCAGGTTGTTCAGCAGGGTGTCGGCCGCATAGGCCGCAGCCTTGTCGGTGCGAATGGTGGGCCGCCCGAGAGCCCTGAGAACGACATCGGCGATCATCGCATAACCGGGAACGGTCGGATGCATGTTGTCCAATCCGGCGAAGCCGCCGTAATAGGCGAAGGGTATTGGCGTGATTGGCTTGTTGGTCAGCGTCTTGCCGATCCCGGGAATCGCCAACCCGCGGCGTTGAAAATGTTTGCCGTCCATGGCGTCGCAAGCACCGTAGAGATCGGCGAACACCACCCGATCGCCCAGTGCGTCCTTCAGTACCGACTGCGCCTGGATGTTCACGTTTTCGACCAGCTCGTCGAACGCCTTCAGTGTCTCGCCGGAAATCGGCGTTTGCGTGGAACCGATGCGCGGACCGTAGGCCCAAAAATAATCCGCTCCAGGATAGTCGTTCTCGTGCTGTGGACTGGGCATCAGATTGGGGATGAACCGCGGCCGTATCAGGTTGTTGAACACGATCCGCTCCACCCGTGCGGGAAGCCTCTTGAGGCGGTCCGCAATCGGTTGCAGCAGCTCCGGGATCGTTCGAAGGTGCTGTTGTGCGACAGGCCCCAGATCGCCAACGAAACCGGCCATGAAAAGACCTTCGTTGCTGCCGATGTTGATCAACAGGATTTGCGGCTGCCGGTCCTCGACCTGATCCAGCGGAGATTTTGAGCCCTGTGGGCCCAGGTGCCGCGGGTTGAGAGTGTAGCAATTGTTCAGGGCATACCACAGGTCGCCGATCGTTTTCCCCAGATCCGCGAGTGACAGACTGGTATCCGTAAGTTTCGTGCTCAACGTCTGCACGTCGCCGATGTAGCGATCGCAGCAATCGCTCTGCAGTGACTCGATCTTCGCTCCGCCCACCGCGATGTTGTCGAACGCCTCGTGTTGCGACCATGGCTCGTGCAAAGGCCAAGCTGCCAGGTTCTTCAATGCGGCGTCCCGGATTTGGATGACCAGGTGAAGCAGGCCACCCTGACGCAACTCCGCCTCCAGATCGAACAGCAGTGGCTGCTGCAAGTCTGGGACAACCATCAACATGCCAAGCGCGGCCGCAACCTGTGCCGGCACCGAGTGTCTTGTCATTGCCGGCAGGAAGCTCAACGAGCGAATGCCCTGATACATCGAGTCGCCGATGGCCATGATATCCGGCTTGTCGTTGTACTGATTCATCGCTACCTCCCGCCGCACGATATCGTCGTATGGGCATTGCACCGAGTTCCCTCGCGCGTTTTGAAGAGAACCGGACGATGCGAGCGCTAAGGCTTTGCCGCCGGTCGCGTGGCACCCGTCAGAACCGCGGTCCGCGCTGCCTCGTCCGGGGTGGTTCCGGTCGCCCTGACCTGGACGAAGCGTTGCAGCACGTCGAACCAGAAGGCTGCTCCGAACAAGGTGGCGGCCGCCGTGATCGACCAACCGAGGAACCGGTACAGCCAACCGGCCCACCCCAACGGCGTCGCGGCGCCGCTGGTCTCATCTGTATCCAATTGCCAGCCGATCAGACCATTTTGCTGTTCGAGCTGGTGGAGCAGCGCCGGGAGCTGCGTCTTGTCGGGTGTGAGCCGAGCGACGTTGGCCGCCACGATCGGCCGGTCCCACAGTGTCGTCGCGACATGGAGAGCATCGGCGTTGAGGATGAAGGCGAGCAACAAAGCGACAAAGAAGCCGATCCACTGCGCCCGCCGCTTGTACCAGCCGCTGACACGGTCCATGCTGGCGTCGAACCAGGCGCCAAGCTCATCAGACAGGTGGGTGCCAAGTCCGGCGGCGCGCGCTTGCAGCGCCTGCACTGTCTGCTTCAGTTGCGGATCGGCAATCGCCTCGATTATTTCGTCCGGACTGGGAGGCGCCGTGCCCCGGGCGGCTTTCGCCGTCAGCACGTCGGAAAGGGCAATGCCGAATTGCCGCGGCACGATGTAGGCTGGCTGATGAATCAGCCCGCTTACGGACGTCGCTGTTCCCGTCCCCAACGGACTGATGAGGGCATGGTTATAGAGGTCTTTTGCAAGTTCGGTGAAGTCTTTATCATTCAGCAGCGCCTGGATGCCTCTCCGCAATGTTCGCTGACGCAAGCCGAACAATGCGGAAATCGCCTCCGTGATGGCGCTGGAGACCAGACTTACGCCGAGGAACGTCAGGACGATTCCGATCGCGACGTCCAACAGCACGCTACCGAACATGGCCGCCTCCTCCACTCTGCTCGAAATGCCGTCTGCACGAACGTACGGAAGCCGGTATCGCCAAGGCCCCCAAAGGGTCTGTTGTGCCAATCGGACAACAATCCCAGGTCTGTCTCACTGGGGTTCTTGTGCGAAGCGAACTGGAATGTAACGCTAAACCACAAAAAAGTTGCAGAAAGCATTAACAGGCTGCGGAAAAAGGTGCCCGCCCCGCCGAGGCACGGCGT
>Ga0302279_10000484_pt1 | contig 57876 bp, 59 predicted proteins | sample III_Bog_N3_3_FD_194541 | JGI IMG/M metagenome (GOLD analysis project Ga0302279, IMG submission 194541) | Peat permafrost microbial communities from Stordalen Mire near Abisko, Sweden - III_Bog_N3_3 | ecosystem: Environmental > Terrestrial > Soil > Wetlands > Peat | place: Sweden: Abisko... | reverse complement strand
CGCCTTGCAAGCCTTCAGGTAGTAGTCGGCCAGATTGTCGAAGGTCTTGATCGGTTCCGCCTTGGCGGCGGCCTTCTTCTCGCCGACGGCGCCGGCAGGGTCTTGCCCCTCCCGTTTCACGCTCCGCTTAAGGGTGGCGGCCTCGATGCGCGCATCGGCAAGCCCCATGTCCTCAGCGTCACCGATAACAAAGCGCCGCTGTTTGCCGTTGGCCCGGTAGCGAACCACCCAGGCCTTCTTGTCCGACGAGACCCGAAGACAGAGCCCGCGCTCGTGGGTGTCCCAAAGTTCAATTCGTTTGCCGTCCTTCGCCTTAGCGGACGTAACTGCGCGGTCGGTGAGATTCAGTGTCGCCATGCGGTCCTCCACGCTGTGCCCCAGAGCCCCGCGGGGCACGTCTGGGGCACAAAATGATGTCACTGCATGGTATCGGCTGACGCGCCGTGTCGTGCAAGCTTGTTGTGAAAGCTGGGTTTTTCTAGCGCCAGTCGCTCGCTGTCGTGCCCCGCCGTGGGCATTTCGGCGCTTTTGTAAAGCGAAGGTCGCGGGTTCGACCCCTGCAGCCGGCGCCAGCCCCCGAACCTCGTCCGATCAGCGACGAATCCGCGGCGCCCGGGGCTTGTACTTGGTCATCCGGCCGGCGATCACCCCGGTGAGCAGCAGGAAGGCGACGTCGTCCGCGTAGCCGTAGCGGGCGGCGTCCGGCACCAGATCATTCGGCCAGATCCAGTAGGCGAGACCGAGCCCGGCGAGGGCCAGCGGGATCATCCCGCGCATGACGATCCGCTCGCCGCTCTTGCGCCACCAGCGAACCAGCGGATGCAGCGGTCTCGCCGGCGGCAGGACATTGCGCACCGGCTGGGTCGGCGACGGGCGACCCGCCAGCAGGTCCGCGCAGCGCTGTCGGGTGGATTCGATGAACGGGTCGGGGCCGGCTTCCGGATAAAAGGCCAGCAGCTCCAGCACCGCCCGGGCGATCTCAGGGCGGAGCGCTGCGCCGCGGCCGGCCACGCCGACGTTCAGCCGGCTGGCGCCCGCGCCGCGCACCCGCTGCACCGCCGTCTCGATTTCCCGCGCCGAAACTCCGGCGCCGGCAAAGGCCAGAATCCGACCGACCACCTGGATCGGCGCCTCAACCAGTTCCTCGTAGCGCACCATCAGCGCGTCCGGCGCCCGCCGCCAGCCCATGTAGAAGCTGACGTACCAGGGCAGCGCGAGGCGGGCGATCATCAGCTCCAGTTCGGCGTCGGACAGCGCTGCGTGGTGCGGCTCGGCGAAGAAGATCGGCGAGACGTGGCCCTCGTTGCGCAGGTGGTCGCGCAGGCTGACGATCACGTCCAGCAGGTCGCGCACCAGCACGATCGGTGCGACGCCGTAGTCGCGGCACATCTCGGCGGTGAAATCGCTGTACTGGACGTGGTTCTGGGCGACGAAATTGAACGGGTCGGCGCCGCGCAGGCAGGCCTCGTCCAGTTCCTGCTGCCGCCGGCCGTAGGCGGGCGCCAGCTCCATGCGGCGGAAACCCGGCAACTCGGCGATCACGTCCGACAGGAAGGTCGAGCCGGACTTGGGCATGCAGGCGACCAGGATGTGGGACGGCGCACGCAGCAGCCGCCGCGCGGGCTTTCTCGGGATCGAGTGGGCCCTCACCGCCGCCGGCGAGACCTGCGCCTCCCGCGCCGACACGACGCCGCCGCGCCGGTCGGGCGGGGCGCTGTCACCGTTGGAATGGAAGAGCGACGTCAAAGCAATTGCGCCCCGATCCAGTGTGCCGGAGCATTTACAAGGCGTTTTGTTGCGCGGTTACTTCAAGTTGATGTCGGCGTTGTCAGCGCCGCATCAGTAGTTCCCGCAACTGTCGGGGTTAGACAAAGACTACAAACCCGTCCCCGACGACCCTTGCGGTCCCAGGTCCTAAGGGTAGAGGCTGCGTCGCCTCGCCTTCCAATTCCACCCGCCAGGCCACCGCCGATGATTCCCGTCACCGATCAGATCAGCCTCTCCGAAGACGAGATCGAGGAAACGTTCATCCGCGCCGGCGGCCCGGGCGGACAGAACGTCAACAAGGTCTCCAGCGCGGTGCAATTGCGCTTCAACGCCGCCGCCTCGCCGGCGCTGAGCGAGCCGGTGCTCCTGCGGCTGCGGCGGGTCGCCGGCCGGCGAATGACCGCCGACGGAGTGATCGTGCTCACTGCCGCCCGCTTCCGCGACCAACTGCGCAACCGAGTCGATGCGCTGGAGCGCCTGGTGGAAATGATCCGCGAGGCCAGTCTGGCGCCGAAACCCCGCCGCCCGACCAAGCCCACCTATGGTTCGAAGCAGCGGCGCCTGGAAACCAAGAGCCGGCGCTCGCAGGTGAAGGTTTTGCGCGGTCGGCCGCTGGACTAGCGACCATGGCCGCGGCTACTGGCAGGATACGGGATCAAGGAGGCTTGGGCATGGCGCGATATCTGGCTCTGACGGCGACGATCGGTGTGCTCGCGCTGGGCGCCTGCGGCAAGTCTCCGCCCCCGAGCAACACTCCCGAATCGCCGGCCGCGCCCGCCGCGCCTGCCTCCGCCCCACTCACCGACGCGCAGAAGAAGACCCTGCTGGCCGAACTGCCCGCCGCCTATCAGGCCGCCGATCTCTCCAACGGCGAGGCCAAGTCCGCCGTCTGCGCCTCCTGCCACACCTTCACCCAAGGGGGGGCCGACATGGTCGGGCCAAACCTCTGGGGCATCTTCGGCCGCAAGGCGGGCTCGGAGGCAGGCTTCAGCTACTCCGACGACATGAAGGCCGCCGGCTGGACCTGGGACGCCGACCACATCGACAAGTGGATCACCAATCCGCGGGGCGTTCTGGCCGGCACCAAGATGACCTATATCGGCATGCCCGACGCCACCGATCGTCGCGACCTGATCGCCTACCTGAAGGTCACCACCTCGCCGGCGCCGAAGAGCTAAACCCTCAACCTTGCCCCACAGACGGGGGAAGGATCTTAGCTATGCGTCGTACCCTGGGCTCTCGCGGTCCAGTTTGCGCAGGGCGCCCGGCCAGGCGAGGCCGCCGCCGATGCCGCGGGCGACCTGGCCCTTGACCTCGGCGCGGGCCGGCTTGGGCGACATGAGCACATTCTCGCGGCCGGCCGACAGCGCCATCACCTGCATCTTGCAGGCGCGCTCCAGGTAGAACATTCCGGTCCAGCAATCGGCCGCCGTCTTGCCCAGCGACAGGGTGCCGTGGTTGCGCAGCAGCATCAGGGTGGCGTCGGGACCGAGGTCGTTCACCAGCCGCTCACGTTCGTCGAGGTTGAGCGCGATGCCCTCGTAGTCGTGGTAGGCCAGCCGCGGCAGCACGATCAGGCTGTGCTGGCTCAGTGGCAGCAGGCCCTCCTTCTGCGCCGCCACGGCGACGCCCTGGTCGGTGTGCAGGTGCATCACATAATGGGCGTCGTCGCGGTTCATGTGCACCGCCGAGTGAATGGTGAAGCCCGCCGGATTGATGAAGTACGGCGTCTCCTGGAGGATGTTGCCGTCGCAGTCGATCTTCACCAGCGACGAGGCGGTGATCTCGCCGAACCACTGGCCGTAGGGATTGATCAGGAAGTGGTGATCCGGCCCCGGCACCCGGGCGGAGATGTGGGTGTAGATCATGTCGTCCCACCCGTAGAGCGCCACCAGGCGGTAGAGCGCCGCGAGCTCGACGCGGGCGTGCCACTCGTCTTCGGAAACCTTCCCCTTCAGCGGGGCGAGGCCCGCAACCGATCCGTCAGCCATGGCGTCCGTTCTCCCGATTTCGGCGTTTGGCTTAGACTCCGCCTTCGACCTCATTGCGTCAAGCGCGGCCGAGCGGCGGATTCGCCGACATGCTAAGTCTGTTCTTAACCGCCCTCGTGCACCATCTATCACCGAGGCGAGTGGTGGGAGCGGCGTGGACGTGAGTCCTGAATTGCAGGCGGAACCCCTGATGGCGCTGGCGCGCAGCCGCGATCCGATCGATCGCGAGCGGCTGCTCGCCCGCCTCGTGGACCTCTGCGAATCGCAACACGGTGAACTTGGACCGACCTCGGCCCGGGAAGCCGAGGCGGTGTTCTTCGCCCTGGTCCGCGACGCCGAACGCGACATTCGCGCCCGCCTGGCCGAGCGGCTGGCCCGCGCCACCTGGGCGCCGCAGCGGCTGATCGAGACCCTGGCCAGCGACGACATCGAGGTCGCCCGGCCGATCATCGCCGCCAGCCCGCTGTTGCAGGACGAGATCCTGATCCGCCTGGTCACCGAGGCTACCCTCGCCCACCGGGTCGAGGTCGCCCAACGACCGCGGATCAGCACCGCTGTGGTCGAAGCGGTGCTGGATCAGGCCGAGCCAGCGGTGCTCACCGCCCTGGCCGGCAATGTCACCGCCGACATTTCTCGCCCCTGCATGAATCGACTGGTCGAGCACGCCCGCACCATCGGGGCGCTCGGCGCGCCGCTGGCCTACCATCCCAGGATGAACGCCGAACTGGCCCAGGCGCTCTATCTCTGGGTCGGCCAATCCCTGCGCGCGGCCATCGTGCAACGCTTCGACGTCGACGCCGACGCCCTCGACAGCGCCCTGGCCGCCAGCATGGCCGACGGTCCGCCGCGTCCCCGCCGGAACGGACCGGACGTCAGCGAGCTGAAGCTGGTCGACAAGCTCGCTGTCGCCGGCCAGCTGAAACCGAGCTACCTGATGCGGGTGCTGAAGGACCATCAGCTCGGGCTCTTCGAAGCGGCGCTGGCCAAGCTGGGCGGCTTCCGCATCGAAGACGTCCACCGCGCCACCGGCAGTCCCGAGCGCCCCGAACTGCTCGCCCTGGCCTGCGCGGCCGTCGGCCTCGACCGCAGCGTCTTCCCGACCCTGCTGGAGCTGGTCCGCCAGTGCAACGACGGCCTGCCGGGCGGCGGCGCAGAGGGCGCGCGCCGGGCAATGAGCGCCTTCGGGCCGTTCGCCCCGGACATCGCCGCCAGCGCCTTCCGTCAGTCGATCACCGCCGTTTGACCTCCGGTATCCCTCGCCCCACGCAGTGGGGAGAGGTGGGCCTCGCGCGTCCGCAGGGCGCGGGAGGCTCGGTGAGGGGCCTCGGCGCGCCAGCGACGAGGATGTGCTGCAGGCAATCTGGCGTCTTGCGACGCCAACCGCCGCGCCGGCGGCGCGCCGGTCCCCTCACCCGCCCGACCGCTACGCGGCCGTTCGACCTCTCCCCGCCGCGCGGGGCGAGGGATACTGGTTCGCGTTTGACAACGGACCGGCCGAGCGGGTTTGGTGCCTGACCATGGCCGCGCCCCGCCTCGCCTTCCACGCCAGCGACCGTCCCGAGGCGCAATCCGCCAGAGCCGCCCTGGCCCGTCGCTATGGCGAGACGCCGGAGGAGGACGCCGACATCGTCGTGGCGCTCGGCGGCGATGGTTTCATGCTGGAAATGCTGCACCGGAACCTGGCCAGCCGCCGGCCGATCTACGGCATGAACCGCGGCTCGGTGGGCTTCCTGATGAATGACTATGACGAAGCCGGGCTGATCGAACGGATCGAGGCGGCCGAACGGACGGTGATCCACCCGCTGGTGATGCGGACCAGGGACTCCGCCGGGCGCGAGACGGCGGCGCTGGCGATCAACGACGTGTCGCTGCTGCGCCAGACCTTCCAGACCGCCAAGCTGCGCATCCTGATCGACGGCAAGGTGCGCATGGAGGAGCTGATCTGCGACGGCGTGCTGGTGGCCACGCCGGCCGGCTCGACCGCCTATAATCTGTCGGCCCATGGCCCGATTATCCCGCTCGGCGGCGAAGTGCTGGCGTTGACTCCGATCAGCGCCTTTCGGCCCCGGCGCTGGCGGGGTGCGGTTTTGCCGCACAAGGCCAAGGTCACCTTCGAGATCCTCGAGGCGGACAAGCGACCGGTCAGCGCGGTGGCCGACAATGTCGAAGTTCGCGATGTAATTCAGGTGGATGTGGCCGAGGACCGGTCCATCGACCTGACCCTGTTGTTCGACGCCGGCCACAGTCTGGAAGAGCGCGTCCTGGCCGAGCAGTTCACTGCCTGAGGGCGCCTAACTCATGGGTCGTTAAGGCTTTTCCCTTACCGTGAACGGGTGTTTGAAGTGCGGGAGATTTCCGTTGAGCGATACAAATCGGGGCCAAATGATTCAGGTCCCCAACACGCTGAAGCTGAAGATCGGCGGTCGGCTGGGGGGCATCGATCCGGCGGCCATCGCCAAGGCGGAAGCCGCGCTGAAGAGCCTCTCGGGCAATTTCGCCGAGTGGCTTCAGGACGAGGTGACCAAGCTCGAGGCCTCCCGCCAGCGGGTGCGCGCCGAGGGCCTGAACCCCGAAACCGGCGAGAATCTGTACCTCCGCGCCCATGACCTGAAGGGTCTCGGCGCGACTTACGAATATCCGATCGTCACCCGCATCGCCGGTTCGCTGTGCAAGATGATCGACGATCCGTCCAAGCGGATGGAAGCGCCGATGTTCCTGGTCGACGCCCACATCGACGCGATCAAGGCGGCGGTCAAAGGCGGCATCCAGACCGACACCCACCCGGTCGGCCACGCCCTGGTCACCGAGTTGGAACAGCGCGCCAAAGACTTCGCCGCCGGCGGCACGGGCCGCTAGCTACATTACTCGCGACAGCGGCTCTTCGACGACGCCGTAGCCGGCGTTCGGCGGCAGCACCAACACGCGCCCACCCGGCCGCTCGGTGATCTGCGGCTCGACCGTCACCAGCTCGCGCGCTTGCGCCCGGCTGATCGCGTCCCCGGCGCTCGACGCCTCGGCCAGCAGCTTCAGGTTCATCCGGGTCGGGAAGATCACCGTCCGCTCACCGGCCTCGCCCAGGCGGATCGCCTCCTGCGGCGCGATCCACTCGGCGTCCACGGTCTCCCAGCCGTCGCACAGAGCCAGCTGATCCTCTGGCGCATCTGCGACATAGAACCAGGTGTCGAAGCGCTTGGGGGTCAGCGGCGGGGTGATCCAGCGAGCGAACACGCTCAGCGCTTCGAGGTCGAGATAGAGATCCAGCTCGTTGATCAGGTCGAGGAAGTGTCGCCGGTCGGTGGCCACCTCGTCCCGGGCCGCGGTCGCCCGCTCGTCGCCCTTGAACGGCGAGCCGTCGCCGTGCCGGGCCAACAGGATGCCGGCCTCCTCATAGGCCTCGCGGATGGCGGCGATCCGCAGCGGCCGCTTCTGCGGCAACGATCCGCCCCAACCCAGCGAGCGATCCTCCCAGGCCGGATCGGCGTCGCCGGCGTGGGTCTTGCCGCCTGGAAACACCAGCGCGCCGGACGCAAAGTCGATCTGGTGGTGTCGCTTGACCATCAGCACCTCGAACGCCGGCTTGTCGCGCAGCAGGAGGATGGTGGCGGCGGGCAGGATCGGAACCTGAGGTTTGTCGGTCATGCCGACAGCTTAGACCGGCCCTGGGTGCGGCGGCTAGGCGGCGCTTGCCTGCATTGGCTCGACCTGAGCTGGGAGCGACAGCTGGTCGATCTTGTCCAGCATGTAGTCGATGTCGTCCTTGGAGATGGCGTGCGGCTGGCTGAGGAAGCGTTCCAGCATCCGCCGCTGGAAGCGGGCCTGGTCGTCGGCGCCGCCGTCGAATTCGACGCTGTGAAAGGTGTCCACCGCCGCCCGGAACGCCGGCAAGAGCCGGCTGGGCAGGCCGGCGCGCTCGTAGATCGCCGTCAGCCCTAGTTCGCCCGCGTCGTGGATCATCAACCAGGTGCGATGGTGCGGCACGCCGGCCAATTCAGCGACGCCCCACTCGAAGAAGGCCATGTTGCCGTGCGCCAGCGCCCGCAGCAGCAGCGAGGCGCTGAGCCGCTGGCCGCGATGCAGGTGGGCGACGAAGCCCGGCAGGTCGGAGGCGCGCTCGGCCTGGCGCACAAGGTCCATGCTGGCCCGCTCGTGGGCGCCCAGCGCGATAGCCAGCGCCGTCTGCGGGGCGACCGCGTGGCGCGCCACCAGTTCCTCGCGCACCTGGTCGCTGACCAGGTTCATCAGCGTCTCGGTGATCCTCACCGGCAGAGTGTTGCGCAGGGCGATCGCCGCCAGCACCGATTCCGACTGCTCGAAGCGGGCGATGGCGGTCTGCAGGCCCTGTTCTGAAAACGCCGCGCCCTGGTTCTCGCAAGCGGTGCGCACCGCGTCGGTGACCCCGTGCTCGGCGATCTCGCTGGTGACCTTTTCCGACAGCACCGGTCGGCGGGCGATGGCGGTCTGCCGCACCGGGCCGCCCAGGCGGACGATCTCGGCCAGATCGTCGTCGTCGAACGCCGGCGAGAAGTTCAGCATCGGCACGGCGATGCTCTCGATGTCCCGCGCCAGGCGGTTGGCGACGTCCCGGGGGATCAGCGGCGAGGCTTTCAAGGTGACGGCCAGTGCCCGGCGCACCTGCTCGGCGGCGTCGGCGGCCATCAGGCGCAGGATGTCATGCGCTTCGATCCGCTCCGCTTCCGTGAGGTCGGCCCGGTCGATGTGCCGGCAAAGGCGATGGGCGACCAGCGCCCGTTCTTCCGGCTCGGCGCCTTTGACGAGCTGGCGGATGTCGGCGTCGGTCAATGCTGACCTGGTCGTGCTCATGGTCTGGTAGCGCCCGCCCCGATCGGTGATTCTGCCTCATCATGAGCGGGTAAGCTTAACGCTTGGTTGGGACGCTCATCTTTCGTTAAGCGCGCCCGGTAACCAGACCACAACCGTGGGCGCCTAGGCTGAAGGCTAGCCCCCTTTGGCCTGGAACGATCCGCCCATGACGACCTCATCGTCCGCCACGTTCCGGGACGGCGCGTCCATCGCCGAGCAGTCGCTCGCCGCCCAGGCCGCCCTACTGCCCCAGGCGCTCGGCGTCTTCGGGGTCTGCCTGCCAATCTATGTCTGGGCCGGATCGTTCGCCGGCAACGCCGCCTGGATGTCGGCCAGCTTCGCGGTATTCGCGCTTAACTGGGGCGCCTTCTATTTCGCCCTGCAGTGGCTGCACCGCACGGAAATGAAGGACGTCGGCCGGCGCACCCGTGTGCACGTGCTCTGCGGCCTCCTGTGGTCGGTGGCGGTCTGGCAGATGGCGGCCTTCGCCAACCACGCCGGGCCGGCGCGGGAAACCCTGTTGCTGCTCACCGTGGGCGCGGCGGTGATCTGCCTGTTTTTCACCACGCCTTCCCTGCCCTCGCTGCTGATCGTCGGGCCGGCGGCCATGGCCGGCCCGCTGGTTGCGCTGCTGTCGACGCCCCAGAGCAGCGGCCTCGCCCAGGTTGCTTGGGGCGCCTTCGCGCTGGCCTCGATGCTGTCGCTGATCCTCAACCAGAACCTCCGCCGCCAGTTCTCCCTGGCCGCCGAGCGCGAGCAGCTGTCCCGGGACCGGTCGGAGTCGCTGGACGAGGCTGAACGGCTCACGCGCTCGAAGTCCGACCTGATCGCCACCCTCAGCCACGAGATCCGCAACGGCCTGACCGGAGTCGCCCACGTGCTGGCCGCCGCCGCCGGCCAGGGCGGCCGCGCGCAGCCGTCCCGGGAGCAGCTCAACGCCGCCCTCGCCGCCGCCAATGACCTGATCGCCGTGCTCAACGCCACCCTCGACGCCGAGACCGCCGAGGCCGGCCGCCTGTCGGTGGATTCGGCGCCCTTCGACCCGGTGCGGGTGGTCCGCGATTTGGTGTTGCTGGTCCGGCCGCAGGCGATGGCCAAGGGACTGGAACTGCAGGTGCATGTCGAGCCCGATCTGGAAGGCCGCACCAGCGGCGCCGCCATGGCCGACGCCGCCCGCGTGCGCCAGGTGCTGGCCAATCTGCTCAGCAACGCGGTGAAATTCACCGTCCGCGGCCGCATCGAGGTGCGGCTCGAGCGCCGGGCCGACGACCGGCTGGCCATCGCCGTCGCCGACACCGGGCCTGGCCTGTCGCCGGAGGAAATGACCGAGGCGTTCGAGCCCTTCCGCCGGGTGGCGCGCACCGGCGCGGGCCTACCGGGCGCGGGGCTCGGCTTGTCGCTGTCGCGGCAGCTGGTCGCCCTGATGAGCGCCAAGCTCACCGCCGATTCGGCCGTCGGGGTGGGCAGCTGCTTCACCCTGGAGCTGCCCTACGACGCCACCGCCCTGATCGACGTGCCGCCGGTGGAGGATGAGCATGTCCGCGGCGGCGTCACCCGTCCGGGCGTGCTGAAGGTGCTGATGGCCGAGGACGACGGCCTCAACGCCGCCATGCTGCGGACCATCCTCGAACAGCTCGGCCACCAGGTGGTGCACGCCCAGAACGGCCGCCGGGCCGTGGACCTGGCGTCGGCGATCGCCTTCGACCTGGTGATGCTAGATGGGCGCATGCCACAGATGGACGGCCGCGAGGCGATCCTGGCGATCCGCAAGCTGCCCGCGCCGATCGGGCAGGCGCCGATCATCGCGGTGATCGGCGGCGAGGCCGAGGAAGCCAACCAGTGCCTGGAGGCCGGCGCCGACGCGGTGATGCGCAAGCCGGTCTCGGTCTCCGCCGTCGCCCGCGCGGTGGCCGAAGCCACCGCCACCCGCCGACCGGTTGCGGTCGTCGCCGCCTAGGTTCCAAAGCCGTTCCCCCGCCGCGGCGGGGGAACTGGCAGCGACTCACCCTCCACGCCTTCCGGCGCCACGCCGCGCTGAAGGATCAGCACCAGCGGCGCGAGTAGCCAGGCTGACCCAGAACAGGATGCGCCTATACGCCGTCGCCCGCGCCCCGGTCAGCCAGTCGGCGCGCCGCAGCGCGTCGAGGCTGGAGCGGACGGGGGTCGTTGGCATGGGAACGCTCGTGTCGGCCCGGAGTCGGGCGGCTGTGCGAGCGAGAGTCTAACCACGCGAAAACGCCTCGACGCCCGCGCGGCCCTTCTCTCGGCGGCGCTTCCTCTGCCACAATGGCCCTGTGATCGCGTGAGGAGCCGCCCGTGCTGGAAGGTCTGAAGGTCGTCGAGTTCGCTACCTATGTCGCCGGCCCCAGCGCCGCGATGGTGATGGCGGACTGGGGCGCCGAGGTGATCAAGGTCGAGAGCGGCCGGGGCGATCCCACCCGCCGCACCTTCATCGACACCCCGCACCTGGAGGGCAATCCGGTGTTCGAGGTGGAGAACCGCGGCAAGCGCGGCGTGGTGCTGGACACCGGCAAGGAAGCCGGCCGCGCCGCCCTGCTGAAGATCCTGGCCGACGCCGACATCTTCGTCACCAACGTGCGGCCCGGCGCGCTGAAGCGGGCGCGGCTCGACTACGAGAGCCTCGCGGCGATCTATCCGAAGCTCATCTACTGCAGCGTCACCGGCTATGGCCTGGAAGGCCCCGGCGCCGACCTGCCGGCCTTCGACGCAGCGGCCTTCTGGTCCCGGGGCGGGGTCGGCGGCGCGATGACAGTGAAAGGCGGCGAGCCGCCGGTCTGCCGGCCGGCCATGGGCGACACGGTCTGCGCGCTCTCAAGCGTCTCGGCGGTGCTGGCGGCGGTGATCGAGCGCGGCCGCACCGGCAAGGGGCGGCTGGTGGAGACCTCGCTGATCCGCGCGGCCACCTATGCGATCGGCTGGGACCTGTCGATCCAGCTGAAGTGGGGCAAGCTCGCCTCCGCCCGGCCACGCCACCAGGCGTTCAACCCGATCAACAACTACTTCAAGACCGCCGACGACCGCTGGGTGGGCATCTTCCCCCGGGACGGCCGCAACGAGATGGAGCACGTGCTGAAGGCCATTGATCAGGAGGGCCTGACCGACGAGCCGCGCTTCGCCACCGCCAAGCTGCGCCGGGAGAACCTGGAGCCGTTCATGCAGGCGCTCGACGCCGGCTTCGCACGCTTCACCCTGGACGAGATCGGCGAGCGGCTGACCGCCACCGACATCATCTGGGCTCCGCTCTACGCCCCGCGGGACGTGGTCGCCGACCCGATCGCCGAAGCAGCCGGCTGTTTCGTGGAGACCAGCGACGCCTCCGGCGCCCGCTTCCGCGCCCCCGCCGGTCCCGCCCGCTTCCCGGGCGCCGACGACGGCCCGAAAGGACCCGCGCCGACCCTCGGTCAGCACACCCGCGAGGTGCTGGGCGAGGCAGGCTACACGCCGGACGAGATCGATCGATTGATTGCCGAGGGGGCCGCGACTTAGGCGCTCGACCCAAGGCGGACCTCAGCTGAACGTGGTCCCTCCCAGCCGCGCGCCCGTGGCGATGTCCTCGATCAGCCCGGCGTGCGTCGGCTTCCACCCTAGTTTCTCCTGGGTGATATGGCTGGTCGCCGGCATGTCGACGCCGGCGAACATGCCCAGCCAGCCGAAGTGGGCAACAGCCTCCTCTTGCGCAACGCTTTCGACCGGAAGGTTCAGGCGTTTGCCGATCGCGCCGGCGATGTCGCGGGCGGGGACGCCCTCGTCGCCCACCGCGTGGTAGGCCGCGCCCGGCTCGCCCTTCTCCAGCGCCAAGCGGTAGAGCGCCGCGGCGTCGGCGCGATTGCCCGCGGGCCAGCGGTTCGCGCCGTCTCCGATATAGCAGGCCTTGCCCTTCTCCTTGGCGGTCGCCACGAGCGGTCCCAGGAAGCCGCCGTCGCCGTCCTGGTGGGTGATCGGCGGCAGGCGGATCACCGCGGTCTTCAAACCCCGACTGGCCGCGTCGCGCACCATCCCCTCGGTCTCGCCGCGACCTTGCCGCGCCGCGTCGTTCAACTCGGTCGCCGTCTGGCCGGGCGCCAGCAGCGCCAAGCCCGAGGTGACGACCAGCGACTTGCCCGAGCCTTCCAGCGCCGCCAGCATCGCGGCCACCGTCGCTTTCTCGATTTCGATGTTCTCCATGAACTTCGAGAAGTCGTGGATGAAGGCGCAGTGGATCACCGCGTCGCAGGCCTGCGCCCCGGCGATGAAGCTGGCGTGGTCGGTCAGGTCACCCTTGTGCGGCTCGACGCCGCGCCCGGCCAGCGTCTTCGCCGCTTCGTCGGTCCGCGCCACGCCCAGCACCGTGTGCCCGTGGCCGATCAACTCCTGCGCCACCGCCGTGCCGATAAATCCGGTCGCACCGGTGAGAAATACGCGCAAGAGATGCTCCTTGTTTGAACGAAGGCCCGCATTCTCGGCGAAGGCGCACCGCCCGTGAAGTCGTGAGGTTATCAGGGTATAGACGCCAACAGGCTGGCGGCCACCCACCCGTGGCTTGTTCGAGGTAGCGCCGCACCCATCTCGTCAGTTGTCCGTTTCCGGCGTGAAGGCAATGACCGGGTTCGGCCATAGCGGTCGTGCGCAAGGGCTTTGAGCCTCATACCCGATCCGCGCGTTAACGCGTTGGCCAATGCGGCCACGGGAGTGGGTCATGGCACGGGTATTGTTTGTGGGTCAGGCGCCGGAGACGGTAGATTTCTCGGACCCGGCTCTGCCCCCAGGATTTGACGCCGATAAAATCAACGCCGGAATAGCCGTCGGCGCCGCGAAGTTGAGGGAGCACGGATGGCAGGCTGACCTCTGCATGATCGCCCCTGACGAAACAGCCGGCCCCGTGCTGGAGAGGCAACTGGCAAGCGCCGCCTACGACTGCGTCGTGATCGGCGGCGGCCTCAGACTTCCCCCGAACGGCCTGCTTTTGTTCGAGAGGGTAGTCAACGCCGTGCATCGTGGCGCACCCCAAGCCTTCATCGCATTTAACACTCGACCGGAGGACACGGCCGAGGCTGCCGCCCGCTGGTTGAAGGCGGATTGACCAGCCCCGCTTACTGACAACGCGGCCTAAGCCGTCGGGGCGAAGTCGACCGGGAAGGCGTTCGGGTCGAACGGGGCGCGGCGGTTGCGACGCCAGACGCGCCAGACCATCCGCACCGACATCAGCACCACCAGGGTCGGCAGGAACACCCAGGAGGCGCCGCCGACGCCCTGGCCGTCGATGAACGCGCCCATCACCCCCAGGGCCAGCAGCACCAGCATCACCACGAGCACGATCAGCAGCGCCAGGGCCCCGTAGGCCGACCAGTTGCTGCCCTTGGCGAAGCTGACCTCGGACGCGCCGGGCTGGGCGGCGATCGCCTGGCTGAGCGCCTCGACGAACGGCCGGAAGGTCGCCCGCCGATCCTCCGCCCGGGCCGGGCCGAGGAAACTGGCCGACGGCACCCAGATGCGCGCGCCCCCACCTTCGACGGAACAGACCCAGCGGTCGACCATGGTCAGCGGCTGATAGGCCAGCCGAACCTTGCGCACGTCGGCGAGCGCCAAGTGCTGGACGTCAGCCCCACCGACGCTGCGAGTCAACATCCCGGCGTCGACTCGGAATGTCGATTCCTGCTCGAACAGCGTTCGACGCGCCCGGTAATCGTCCATGGCCATTCCCCAAGGTGGCGGCAGCCTATCGGCTTTTGCGCGCCGCGTCCGGCCTCGCCGCTCAGACCGTCGCCCGTCCGGGCCGTCCCGCCGGGGTGGCGAAGAACCCGCTGACCGTCCCCGCCAGCCGGCCGACCACGACCAGGCCGTCGCCGGCCTCGATCCGGGTCTCGGCCGGCGGCCGGGTCACCGCCTCGCCGTCGCGCCGATTGATCTGCACCACATGGAAGGCGCCCTTGGCGTTGCGCTCGAGCAGCTCGATGGTCATGCCGACAGCGGGGCTGCGCTCGGCGGCGATCACCACCTCGATGTCGAGGCCGAGGTCGCGGAGGGTCTTCTCGAAGTCCCGCATCCGCTCGGAGCCGCGAATGAACCGGGCTGTTTCCGGGAACAGCACGATCTCGGCGATCCGCTCGGCGCCGATGTGGGTGGGCAGCACCACCATATTGGCGCCGGCCTGGATCAGCATGCTCTCGGTCGACGGCACCTCGCCCCGGGCGATGATCTGCAGGTCGTGGTTCAGTCGCCGGGCGGTCAGGGTTATGAACACATTGGCCGCATCGTCGGGGAGCACGGTGGCCACCACCCGCGCCCGGTCGATCCCCGCCGCTCGGAGCGCGCCCTCGTCGGTGGCGTCGCCCTGGATGCAGAGGTAGCCCAGGTCGCGCGCCTCGGCGAAGCGCTTGTCGCCCCGCTCCAGGATCACGAAGGCCGCGCCGCCGGCGGTCAGCTCCCTGGCCAGCATCACCCCTATGCGGCCGAAGCCGCAGATGATCACATGGCCTTTCAGCCGGTCGATGTCGCTTTTCATTCGGTTCGAGCCCAACAGCTGCTGGATCTGGGAAAAAGTGAACACCTGCACCAGGGCGCCGGTGACCATGATCATGCCGGTGCAGCCGAGCACGATCAGGCCCATGGTCACCGCGTGCAGGAACGGCGTGTCGATCGGCCGGACTTCTTCGTAGCCCACCGTGTAGACCGTCAGCACGGTCATGTAGGCGGCGTCGGTGAAGCTCCAGCCGGCCGCCATGTAGGCGCCGATGGCGATCGCCATCACCACCAGCATGAAGACGATGATCGAGATCAGGTTGCGCACCGGCGAGCCGAGCAGCCGGCTGGTTCCGCGCCCCTTTGCTCGCCCCGCGCTTGCCATGCGTGCCGAGGCTAGCCGGGCGCGCGGTCGTTCGGTTGCGATTGGCGCCCGGGGCCGCGGCGAAGCTCGGCCCGGGACCGGTTTCCCGGCGCCAGCACGGCGCGGCGCCTGCTAATGCGCCGCCGACGGACGAAAACTCGCGGTGTTAGGTCTTGCCGTTCTTGTTGGCGTCGGACAGCGCCCGCAGCATCTCCGAGGAGAAGAAGCTGTTGGCGGCGCTGAGGCCGGCGCCGGCGCCGCCATCGTCGTCGTTCTGGCCGTTCCCGCGCAGGATCAGGTTGACCAGGTCCTGCTCCTCCTGGATTTCCTCGACCCGGCGGGCGGAATTGAGCTGCACCCATCCACCGGCGGGGGTGTCGGTCTGCGCCTGCACGGGCGGCATCGGTCCGGCGCCCGCAGTGAGGTTGGCGTAGACCTCCGAGACCGAGGCGGCGCGGCCGCCTTTGTAAAAGATGCCCCGATTAGCCTCCGCGGCGGCTGGAAACAGTGGCGCGGCGCTGGCGCCCGGCGACTGGCGCACGGCGTCGATCAAGGTCGCCGATCCCTTCGGCCCCAGCACATGCGCGACGTAGAGTTCGCCAGCGGTCGGCTCGCGCCCCACCCGGCCGCGCAGATAGGCGGCGTGGTCGGCGGCCAGTTCCCCGGCCATCAAGGCCGAGGCGCCCGGATCCAGCCGCAGGTTCATTACGCTGGCCTTGGCGTCGGCGCCGGTGACATGGAAGCGGCCGTCGGCGCCTTGCTGGATCATGTCGGCGAAGCGGCCGTAGCCGTATTTGCCGCCGTATTTCTTCAGCGTGGAGAGCCAGGTCTGGTCAACGAACTGGAACAGACCCGTGGCGGAGGACGTCGGCGCCCGGGCGTTGGGGTTGAAGCCGCTCTCGCGCTTGGCCGCGCCCATCAGGAAGCCGAAGTCGACCCCGGTGGCGTTGGACGCCGTCTGAATCGCCGCCTCGACGACGCCGCGGATGGATTGAACCGACATGGGCCCAGAGGTGGAGATTCATGGTTAGCGGGTCGTTAACGGCCGGTCGTCGCCTCGGTCGCGGTAACGTGACCCCGCCGCCCGTTTACATTTCGCCGCCGCAATGTGACCCTACGTCAACCTGGGACGCAAAGATCCCCGAAGGAGGAACACATGGTCCTGCGCGAATTTTCGCCCGCCCTCGTCCACGCCATCGGCCCGACGGATCAACCCCGGCAGCGCCTGTCACGTACGGCGAGCATCGCCATCGGCGTCTCCATCGCCGCCCACCTGGCGTTGGGCTTCTACCTCTACGAAGCCAAGTACATCACCATCGCCCCGCCGCAGCCCGCGGCTGAACCCCCGCCCCTCACCTGGCTCAACCTTGCCCCGCCGGCCAAACCGCAGCCTACCCAGAACGTCAGCCGCGCGCTTACGCCACGCCCCACCACCGCCACCAGCGCACCGACGGCGCCCACCGACCTGCCGTTACAGCCAACCCATGCCATCGCGCCGAGTCGGGGCGACCTGCCGCCACTTGTCGCCGGACAGGCCGCCGGCAGCGGTCTGTCGGTCTTCAAGGGTCCGCCGCAGATCGACCAGCCGCATTGGCTGTCGCAACCGGACGCGGCGCAGATGGCCAGGTTCTATCCGCCGCGGGCGCTGGAGGGCGGAATTTCGGGCTCGGTGACGCTGAGCTGTCAGGTCGCGGCCGACGGCGCCGTGCGCGCCTGCGTGGCAACCAGCGAAACCCCCAGCGGCTACGGCTTCGGCCACGCGGCCCAGCAGCTGGCGGGATTCTTCCGGATGAGTCCGCAGACCGAGGACGGCACGCCCGTGGACGGCGCCAGCGTGCGCATCCCGATCCGCTTCAACGTCGCGCCCTAGGCGCGGAACCGGCCCGGATCGAACAAGGCGGGCTGCGCGGCGCCCTGGACGAGCTCTACGACGGTCTCGGCGATCATCGGGGCCAACAGCCAGCCGTTGCGCCGGGCGCCGACCGCCAGGATCACCCCCGGCGTCACTGACGCGCCCACCATCGGCAGGCCGTCGGGCGTGGCGGCTCGGATACCGGTCGAGGCCTTCCAGGTCAGCTCGGCCAAACCTGTCGCCAGACGCTCCCCGCGCGCGATCAGGTCGGCGACCACGCTCGGGTCGACGGCTTCGTCCCCGAGGCCAGGCTCCATCGTCGCGCCGAGCACCAGGCCGCCGGGCGTGCGGCAGAGATAGGCGTCGCGGCCCCGCAGCACCGGACCGGACGGCCAGGGCGCGGCGGCGCGCAGGATGTGGCCTTTCACCGGCGTCAACTGCGCCAGTTCCGGCGCGAGTTCGGCCAGCGACTGTGCGGCGCCCGTGGCGATCACCAGCGTACCGGCCACGAGCGCCTCGCCCCCCGCCAATGCGACCCGCCCGCCCGAGAATCCCGCGACCCGGCCGACCGCGAACCGCGCGCCCAGCGCCTCAGCGCCGGACCGCAAGGCCGTCAGGGCCGCAGCGGGCTCCAGCCGCCAGTCCTCCGGACTGAACACCGCGCCGGACCGGATACCGGGCGCTAGTTGCGCCGCCTCGCCGGGACCCAGCCGCTGCCGCCGCGCGCCGAGGGCGCCCAGCCGCGCCGCCCAGGCGTCCACGTCCGCCGGCGCGCCCACCGCCATCGCCCCGTCCCGGCTGAGCGGCAGCCCGATCGCCCGCGCCAGCGCCGGCCAACGGTCCCGCGCCGCCGTCAGCAGCCCGAACTGCTCGGCCGAGGTCTCGTCGAACAGCGCCTCGAAGGCCGGCGCCAGCATGCCGGCGGCGACGCGCGACGCGGTCCCGCCGGTCGATGAGGGATCGACCACGACCACATCCCACCCGCCAAGCGCCAACGCATAGGCGACCGCCGAGCCGACGGCGCCCGCGCCGGCCACCACGATCGCTCGCCCGCCACGCATCCGCCCTTCGGACCGGTCCGATGGCCGGCGGTCAAGCCTTGTTAGAAAGGTGCGCCCGGCCCGCTAGGCCATCTGGTAGCGGATCGGCAGCCGCTTGGGGCCGCCGACGAAGGAGCCGGCGGCCAGGGCCGGCTCGCCGGCGTGCTCCAGCGACTTCAGCCGCGGCAGCATCTCTTCCCAAAGGATGCGCATCTCCATCTTCGCCAGGTGCTGGCCGAGGCAGAGGTGGGCGCCGTAGCCGAAGGCGAGGTGGCGATTGGGGTTGCGGTCGACCCGGAAGGCCTCCGGATCGCCGAACACCTCCTCGTCGCGGTTGCCGGAAGGATAGGCCAGCCACAGCCAATCGCCCTTGGCGATCTTGCGGTCGCGCAGATCGTAGTCGGCGGTGGCCGAGCGCATGAAATGCTTCACCGGCGTGGTCCAGCGGATCGACTCATCGACCAGGCCGGGGATCAGCGACGGATCGGCCTTCACCTTGGCGAACTGCTCGGGAAAGTCGCACATCGCCCAGGCCGCGCCGGCGGTGGAGGACGAGGTGGTGTCGTGGCCGGCGGTGGCGACGATGACGTAGTAGCTCATCGCCTCGAAATCGCTGATCGGCTGGCCGTCGATCTGGCCGGTGGCGATGGCGGTGGCCAGGTCGTCCCGGGGATGGGCCTTGCGATCATCGGTGATCTGCTTGAAATACATGAAGAAGTCGGCGATCACGGCCTGCAGCTCGCCCATCGCGTCGGCGTTCTCGGTCAGGTCGCTGCGAGAGCGGTTCAGCTCCGGATCGGAGGCGCCGAACAGCTCCTGGGTCAGCTTCAGCATGCGCGGCTCGTCCGCCTGCGGCACCCCCATCACCTGCATCACCACTCTGAGCGGATAGGTCAGCGCCACGTCACGGACGAAGTCGCACTCCCCGCCCAGTTCCGCCATCCGGTCGACGTGGGAGCGGGCGATGGTGCGGATGCGATCTTCCAGGTGGCGGATGTTCTGCGGCAGGAACCACGACTGGGTCAGCACCCGGTATTTAGGGTGGTCCGGGGCGTCCATCTGCACCAGCGTTCTGAGCAGGTGCGGGCTGCCGCCGGTGACCTTGCGCACATAGTCGTCGCCGGCGATGGTGGTGAAGGTGGTCGGCATGTCGCCGGAGTGGAACAGGTCGTTCTGGCGGGAGATCTCCAGGATGTCGGCGTGCTTGCTGACGATCCAGAACGGATAGACGCCCTCCAGCTCCGCCTTGCCCAGGGGGTTGTTGGCCCGCAGCCACTTGAACGCCTCGAGCGCCGCGCCGTCGGCGTAGGCCGCGGGCGAGATGGTGTCCCGGGCCACCGCCTCGGGAATGAGCAGATCGGCGGACATGGGACGGCTCCGGGTCGGATGGCTGAAGCCGCCACTCGCGCCGCTCGCCGCTAGGGCAGTCAAGGACGCCGGCGAACGCTCAGGTCATTCGATAGCGGATCGGCAGCTTCTTCAGATTGACGATGAAATTAGCCACCGATTGCTCCGGCTTGCCGGCCAGCTCCAGCGACTCGAGCCTGGGCAACAGCTCCTCCCAGAGGATCCGCATCTCCATGCGCGCCAGGTGCTGGCCCAGGCAAAGGTGCGCGCCATAGCCGAACGACAGCTGACGGTTGGGGCTGCGCTCGATGTCGAACGCCTCCGGATCGTCGAACACTTCCTCGTCGCGGTTGCCGGAGGGATAGGAGAGCCAGATCCAGTCGCCCTTGTGGATCGTCTGGCCGCGCAGGCTGTAGTCGGCGGTGGCCGTGCGCATGAAATGCTTCACTGGGCTCGTCCAGCGGATCGATTCCTCGACCAGGCCCGGGATCAGCCCCAGATCCGCTTTCAGCTTGGCGAATTGTTCGGGATAGCGGCTGAGCCCCCAGAGCGCGCCGGCGGTGCAGGACGAGGTGGTCTCGTGCCCCGCGGTGGCGACGATGATGTAGTAGCTCATCGCCTCGAAATCGCTGATCGGCGCCCCGTCGATCTCGGCGTTGGCCAGTACGGTGGCCAGGTCGTTGCGCGGATGCGTCCGCCGATCGTCGGTCAGGTCTTTGAAGTACTGGAAGAAATCGTCGATGGTCTCGCGCATCTGCAGGAAGCCGGTGGGATTGTCGGCTACCGGCGCGCCGCTACGGTTGAGGTCGGGGTCGGCAGCGCCGAACAGTTCCTGGGTCAGCCGCAACATGCGCGGCTCGTCGGCCGGCGGCACACCCAACACCTCCATGATTACCCGTAATGGGTAAGTAATCGCGATGTCTGTGGCGAAGTCGCACTCGCCGCCGAAACCGGCCATTCGGTCCACATGTTCGCGGGCGATCTGGCGGATTCGATCCTCCAGCGAGCGGATGCTCTGGGGCAGGAACCAGGCCTGGGCGAGTCGCCGGTGGTTCGTGTGATCCGGAGCGTCCATCTGCACCAGGGTGCGCAAGATATGCGGACTACCGCCGGTAATCTGGCGAACTCGCGCATCGCCGGCGATGGTGTTGAACGTCACCGACAAGTCGCCGTTGTGGAACAGGTCGTTCTGCCGGGAAATCTCCAAGATGTCGGCGTGCTTGGTGACGATCCAGAACGGGTGAATACCCTCCGCACGGGCCATCGACAGCGGCTTGTGCTTGCGCATCCAGCGCAACGCCTTGTTGGCGGTGACACCGTCCGAGTAAGCCACCGGATCCACGACAAGGCGCACCATGCCGGGGGGCGCGAACTCCTTGTCGGTCATGGAAGGCGTCTCCGGCGCGTCTGGTCAGCCCACTTCTAAGGCCGCCCGGCGTCCGGCAAGTCAAGCGCGGCGCTGCGGACGCCTCTGCGCCGGCCGCGGCGCGGTCCGACGGGTTTGAGCAGTCACCTCTGGGCGCCACTGCTTACCGCCAGTAAATCGAGATGACTTCCGCAGTGCAAAGGAGCGCCGTTCTTCCAACCAGGGGCTGATGCTTGCTCCTGGAATCGCCTGCAATGCGAAATCAAGCTTCACCCTACGGCTAACGTCCCTGCCTGTATTGACAGACTGGCGCGATGCACGCTTAGAGGCTAATTCTAGCTTAGAGATTATCCACAAGGAGATGCAATTAGATGGCCATGACCCGCGAAGGTCCCGATCCGATCGACGTGGCGGTTGGCGCCCGCATCCGCATTCGTCGACGCTGGCTTGGTTTCAGCCAAACCCAGCTGGCCAATGCGCTCGGCATCACCTTCCAGCAGGTGCAGAAGTATGAGCGCGGGGCCAATCGCGTCTCCGCCTCCATGCTGGTGAAAATCGCCGCCAAGCTCGAAACCACCGTCGCGGCCCTGGTGGGCGAGGACGGACAAGCGCCTGTCGAGGCGATCATCTACGCTCAGCTGGCCACCCCCGGGGCCACCGATCTGCTGGCCGCGTTCGCCTCGATCGAAGACGGCGACTCCCGCAGGGCCCTGCTGACGGTCGCCCAAGGCCTGATCAGCGGCAAGAAGGCTCGCGCCGCGGCCTGATCGCCGCGTGTGGGCGGAGTCGTCGCCGCCTACCCCAACGCCGCCAGCAGCAGCTCCAACGCCGCCTTGGCGAACGCTTCCATATTGGCGGCGCGATCGGGGCTGCCGGTCTCCAGAGTGATCGCCATCTCCATCGGACCGGCGATCGCCAGGCAGCTGTGGCCGGCCGCATCGCCATAGCCGTTGCCGGTGGGCCCGGCCGCGCCGGTCTCGGAGAGCCCCCAGGTCGCTCCGAGGTTCTCCCGGGCGGTGCGGGCCAGAAGCAGCGCATATGGCTCGCTGGACGAGCGCATGCCGGCCACGTCCTCGCGCCGCAGCCCCATCAGGGCCATGCGCGCCTTGGCGGTGTAGACCACGGCGCCGCCCTGGAAATAAGCGGAGGCGCCCGGCACCGCCAGCAGAGCGGCGCTGATCAGCCCGCCGGACGACGACTCCGCCACCCCCACGGTCTCCCCGCGAGTCTTGAGGCGTTCGGAAAGGGCTTCGGCGATCGGAGCGAGGGCGTCGGTCATTCCGCGATCCTCGGGCTGGCGTAGCGCGGTGTCAAACGCTAGTCATGCGCCGACATGGCGGCCAGATTCCCACTCGTTCTCGCCGCGATGGCGCTCACAGCCCTCGGCCTCGCCGCCTGCCAGTCGAAGACCGCGAAGCGCGCTGCCTGCCCTACCGGCGAGCTGTGCCTCGAGTACGGCAACGGCGCCGATCCTATCTCGCTCGACCCGCAGCGGATCACCGCCACCAACGAAGCGGCGATCATGCGCGAGCTGATCGAGGGGCTCTACGCCGACGGCCCCGACGGCGAGCCGGTGCTGGGCGTCGCCGATAAAGCCGAGACCAGCGCCGACGGCCTCACCTGGACCTTCCATCTGCGGCCCGAGGTCTGGTCCGACGGGGTTCCGGTCACCGCCCAGGACTTCGTCTTCGCCTACCGCCGAATCCTCGATCCGAAGACCGCCTCGTCCTACGCCTACCTCGACTATCTGCTGAAGAACGGCGCGGCGGTGAACGCCGGCAAGGCGCCGCTGGACGCCGTCGGCGCCAAGGCGCTGGACGACCACACCCTGCAGCTGACCCTGGAGCATCCGGCGCCCTTCCTGCCGCAGTTGCTCAAGCACCAGGCCTTCTTCCCGGTCCCCGAGCACGTGGTGGAGCGCTACGGCGACGCCTGGTCGCAACCCGGCCACTTCGTCGGCAACGGCGCCTACAAGCTGGTCGACTGGAAGCTCGGCGACTACATCCGCGTGGTGAAGAACGACCGGTTCCGCGATGCCGCGAATGTCTGCTTCGATCAGGTGAATTTCTATCCCACGACCGACGTCACCTCCGCAGAGAGGCGGACCCTGCGAAACGAGTTGGACATCAGCAACGGAATCCAGTCCAGCCGGGTCCGTTTTCTACGCCAGTCGAAGACCTCGGCACGGTACGTTCACAGCCACTCCTATCTCGATACATTCTACATGATCTTCAACATTCGGGACGTGCCCGCGTTGAAGGACGTACGGGTGCGCCAAGCCTTGTCCATGGCCATCGACCGGTCATTCGTGACGGACAAGCTGCTCGGCGCCGGACAAGTGCCGACAACCTCATTCGTTCCCAGCCAGATCGCCAACTATGTCCCGGCGTCGCAACAGCCGAGGCCTTACTGGGGCCAGTGGCCACTCGCTAAGCGGCAGGCCGAGGCGAAGAGCCTGCTGGCGCTGGCGGGGTTCGGGCCCGGAAAACCGTTGACGGTTCAACTGAAGAGCGCCGACGCATATGGTGCCATCTTACTGGTTCAGTCGATTCAGTCTGACTGGCAGAGCATTGGCGTGGACGCGCAACTGCGTCAGGAGGAGGGAAACATCACCCTCCAGTCGTTCGAGATTCGCGATTTTCAGACGGGCATCGTCGCTTGGATTATGGATTTCGACGATCCGATGACGTTCCTCACCCTGATGAAGTCGGACACCGGCGCCCAGAACTACGGTGACTACAAGAATCCGGCCTACGACGCCCTGCTGAACAAGGCGGACAACGAGCCAGACGGCGCCAAGCGGGCGCTTTACCTGGCGCAGGCGGAGCAGATGATCCTCGACGACGCCGATGTCGCGCCGCTCTACAACGGCGTGAACCTCAACCTGGTCAATCCGCACATCACCGGGTGGGTGGACAACGCCTCCGACATCCACCCCATCCGCTATCTGTGTCGGGATGACGCGGGGCGGCGCGCGCCCTTGCCGCATCCTTGAGACCGCCCAGCAGTGGTATCCAGAGGCTAGACGGTCCCAGGCGATATTCGCCGGACGGCGTTGCGGGCAAGATGACCTACTCAGCGACCATGCATGCCCTGGACCACCAGGATCCGAGGGACATCCGGCGTCGCAGCGGCGACGCTCACGCTCCCCGGCTCGCAGCCAACCGCGAACTGTCGTTCCGGCCCGAGGAGTTCTTCGTCGGCCGAACGGTCGGCGGCGGCGCCGTGCGCAACCCCTTCGGTCGCATCGTGCGGCGCTGCTACATCACCACCGAGGGCCGCTCGAGCGCCGGCCTCGGCTCGATCCAGTTCCAGGAGACCTTCGCCTATGACGACGGCGAGCTGGATGTCTGGCGCTGGGCGATGACCGCCGGCCGCGACGGCCACTACGTCGCCGCCGAGGAGAGCGCCGGCTCGGGCATCTCCGGCCAGCACCGCGACGGCGACTATGTGCTGGAATTCCGCCGCCCTCAGGGCAAGGCGCAGGGCCTGATCGCCCCTCACTTCGCCACCCGCTTCACCCTGCTGGCGCCGGACATGGCGATGAAGCACGTGCGGATCAGCGTGCTGGGGGCCCCGGTCGCCACCTTGAGCGCCGTGCATCGGCGGGTGGACGACTGACCTCGCTAAAAGCCAGCGCATTAACCCCGTTTCTTAGCCGTCCGCTAAGCTTCCTTTCGCGATAGTGAACATTGTTCCGATCTCTGAGCTAGGAGGCGGACGTGGGTGCGTTCGGCGAGTTTTTCGGCTTCGACGGCAGGGTCAACCGGCTGGGCTATCTGTGGCGGTCGATCGTGATCATCGTCGTCCTGGCGGTGATCGCCGGGATCGGCGGCGCCGCCCTGGTGATGGCCTTCCATCCCGACAGCGTCACCGGCGCCATGGACCTGGCGCGGCAGGTAATCACCGGGACTTTCCTGCTGGCCCTCTGGTCCGGCTTCGCGCTCGGCACCCGGCGGTTACGCGACATGGGGCTGGAGCCGGCGCACATCGTGCCCCTCTACGCGGCCCTGTGGGTGATCAACGCCGTGCTGATCGAGCCCTTGAGCCGCACCGATCCGCTGCACTTCGCCGGCCTGGAATTCGGCTGGGGGGCGCTGCAGTGGCTGGTGGCGATCCCGCTGCTGTTCTGGCCCTCGCACAACGCGCCCGCCCCGGCGACCCGCCGCTATGACGAGCCGGGCCAACCCACCACCTACCTGAATTGGCGCGAGAGCGGCTAAGCCGGCTTTCGTCTTGACCTCAAGCCCAATCGCCAGCAACTGGGCGCGTCATGGCCGACGAAACGCCCCCCGAACTCATCGAAATGCGCCACTCGATCGATAATATCGACGCGGCGCTGATCCATCTGCTGGCCGAACGCTTCAAGCAGACCCGCAAGGTCGGCGAGCTGAAGGCGCGTCAGGGTCTGCCGCCGGCCGACCCGGCCCGCGAGGCCCGCCAGATCGCCCGTCTGCGTTCGCTGGCGGTCGACGCCGACCTCGATCCGGAGTTCGCCGAGAAGTTCCTCAACTTCCTGGTCACCGAGGTGATCCGCCACCACGAGATCATCCGCAACGGCGGCGCCAAGGCTTAGTGCCGCGTCAGCTGAACTGTTCGGCGACCGAAGCGCCGCCGCCGCGCTCCGTGCGATAGACGTAGGTGACCAGTCCCGCGATCAGCGGCGCCCCGAGCGCGGCCCCGATCGCCGCCCCGGCGATGGCGGCCGCCTGCCGGGCGCCCGCGAAACCGGCCGCCTTGGCCAGGAATCCACCCAGGAGGCCGAACACCATCGCCAGGACCCAGGCGAACAGGAAGTAGCTGATCAGCGTCACCAGGATCGCCCCGGTGGCGCCCTTGGTCAGCGACCAGGCCCGGCCCATGTCGAAGCTGCCGGAGTCGGCGGCGGCGACGGCGTAGAGACTGAGCCGCGCGCTTAAGTAGAGGATGATCGCCAGGCCCGGCCCGAGGATTGCCAGGGTCAGCAGGCCGGCGGGGCCCAGCAGCAGTTGCCCGAACGCCGCCAGCACCGCCTCGCGGCCCTGCAACCCGGCCGACTGCAGCGGGCCCATGTCGATCATATGTCCGGCGACCATCACCCCAAGGCCGATCGCCCAGGCGATCAGGAACACGAAGCTGACCACGCCGATGATCAGCCCGACGATGACGTTGGCGCCGAGCACGCGCCACTCCAGCGAGCCCCACTGCATCCCCGCCGGACCCGGCCGGAACTCGTAGTCGGACCCATGGTCGGGCCCAAGCGCGACGCGGTAGAGCGCGCCGGCCGCCAGGGTCCCCGCCAGCGTCTGCACGACCAGCACCAGCAGCGCCACGCCGAGACCGCCGGTGGCGATGACGCCCTGCAGGAACTGGGCGCCGGTGTTGACGATCACCACCACGGCCATCGCCCCCCAGGCTTTCGACCACCCCGGCTGAACGAAGCCGAAGCTTTCGGTCAAAGCGGTCCCGATCGGTATCTTGGCCATGTGCGACATTTCCCCCGAAGTCGGGGTGAGACTGACCTGTCCCCGCGCCGCCGACAACCGCCGGTTCTAGACCTGCGCCTCGAAGAATTCGTCCGGGTCCTCGACCTCGACCAGCCGGCCACGGCGGATCTCCAGGAAGCGGGTCGCCGCCGTGCGGGTGAAGTAGCGGTCGTGGGAGACGAACAGGCAGGAGACGTCGGCGCCGTCCAGCTGGCTCTCCAGCGCCTCCTGGCCCTCGATGTCCAGGTGGTTGGTCGGCTCGTCCAGCAGGTAGAAGTTCGGCCGCTCGGCCTTGAGCCGCAGGAACATCAGCCGCGCCCGCTCGCCGAAGCTCAAGAGCGAGATCGCATCGCCCAGGCGCTTGAACGGAAAGCCGGCCTTGATCAGGCTCTGGATCGCCTCGCGCTCGCCGATCCCGTCCACCTCGGTCATGTATTCGGTGAGGCTCCGGTCCAGCGGCAGGTCGGTCATCGACTGGTCGAACACCGCCAGCCGGCAGGCCGGATTGAACCGGACCGCCGCCTTGCCGTCGTAGTGGACGTCGCGCGCGGCGAAGGCCTTGGCGAGCGCGGCCAGCAGGGTCGACTTGCCGGCCCCGTTGGTCCCCAGCAGCGCCACCCGGTCGCCGGCGCGGATCGCCAGCCGCTCGATGTTGATCAGCTTGCGCCCGTCCGGCGTCGCCACCGGCAGGCCCTCGACGCGCAGCGCCACCTTGGCCTCGATCTCGCCGTCGGCCAGCTCCAGTCGCCGCTCCCGGGCCTGGTAGGTCTGGGTCTTGCCGGTCTCGATCCGCTCGATCCGCTTTTCGACGATCTTGCGCTTCTTGTCGAAGATATCGTTCTTCTGCGCCCAGACCTTGTAGCGGGCGCAGACCTCTTCCAGGCGGGCGATCTCTTTTTCTTCCAGCGCCCGTCGCCGCGCGTCGGCGGCGTCGCGCTCCAGCAGCGCCTGGCGGGCGTCCGAGAAGCGGGTCTTGAAGGCGTGCGCCCCGTCGGCGCGCAGGAAGATCGTGCGGGTGGTCACCCGGTTGAGGAACTCCCGGTCGTGGGAGACGATCAGCATCGGCAGCTTGATGGTCTCGTTCAGCCAGCGCTCCAGGGTGGCGATATTGCCGAGATCCAGGTGGTTGGTCGGCTCGTCCAGCACCAGGATGTCCGGCTCTTCCAGCAGCGCCGCGCAGGCGACCAGCACCAGCCGCTGCCAGCCGCCCGAAAGCGCGGCATAGGCGCCCTCCACCGACGCCGGTTCGATGCCGACCTCGTCCACCAGGATATCGATCCGCCAGTCCTCGCCCTCGGCGCCGGCCCGGGCCAGCGCCCGCTCCATCACCTGGCGCACCGTCAGCCGCGCATATTCGGCCGGGATCTCCTGCGGCACGTAGCCGACCTTGGTCGAGCGCGAGCGGACCACATGCCCCTCGTCCAGCTCGAACTCGCCGGTCAGGCATTTGACCAGGGTGGACTTGCCCGCGCCGTTCTCGCCGACCAGCGCGGTCTTGGCCTCGTCCAGCAGGAAGGAGACGTGCCGGAACACGAAGCCCTTCTGGTAGGCGAAGCCGGCGTTCTCTACGCCCAGGACTGAATAGCGACCCGACATGCGGCGGCAATGGTCGCCGCCGCGCGGGCCGTCAAGCCTCCCAGGCGGCGCTCATGGCCACGGCGCCGTCGCAGCGGACCGCCACGACGCTGTTAGGTTCGTTCCCCGGACGCAACCGAACCGGCTGGTCCACGAACAGCGGCGCCAGCGCGCGAAAGCCGAACGCGGTCAGCGGCGCGCCCGCCGTCCGCGTCGCCAGGTCGAACAGTCGCGACGCGGTGAACGGCCCGTGCACCACCAGGTCCGGATAGCCCTCGACCTCGCGCACATAGCTCTGGTCGTAGTGGATCCGATGGCTGTTGAAGGTGGCCGCCGAGAAACGGAACAGGTCGACGGAATTGGGTCTCCAGAGCTCGCCCGGCCCGCCCTCGATCTCGGCAACCGCCGCCGTCGCCTCGCCGGCTTCGCGGTAGACGATGGTCTGCAGCTCGGAGAGGCGCAGATCGCCGCCTTGGTTCAGGCGCCGCTCGACGTCCACCAGCACCAGCTCGCCGGTTCGGCCGGAGCGCCGCCGCAGGTCGGCGATGGTCGAGACCAGCTCGGCGTCCTCGCCCGGCAGGATCGGCGCCGCGAAGGTCAAGGACGCCGAGGCGAACATTCGCCGTGGCAGGCTCACCGGCGGCAGGAACAGGCCCTTGTGCGGGTGCCCGTCGGGGCCAAGGTCGCCGGGCGCCACCGCGTCGTTGAACAGCGCCCAGTGGCCGAGGGGCGGAAACGCCTCCGGGGCCGAGCCCACCGCCGCAGCGTAGCGCCGCAGCAGCTCCGGCTCGACCCGGGCGACCTGGGTGCGGGTGCGCCCGATCCAGTCTTCCAGCTTGTCGGTCATGTCGCCCCAGCCACGATGCCGGCGTCATGCAGCCTCGTGATCTCGCCCGCATCCAGCCCCAACACCTCGGCCAGCACCTGGTCGGTGTCCGCGCCCAGCACCGGCGCCGGGATGACCGGTCCGCGCGGCGGCGACGACAGGGTGGCGGCGGCGCCGGGCGCGGGATAGTCGCGGCCACTGGGATGAGCGGCGTGGCCGAACACCGGATTGGCCTCCACCAGCGCGGTGTCGGCGGCGGCTTCGCTCAGCGTCCGGTACTCCGACCAGCAGACCCCCTCGGCCTCGAACGCCGGCGCCAGTTCGGCCACCGTCCGCTGCGCGAAGGCGGCCTCGATCAGCGGGAACAGCCGGCCGCGATGCTCGTAGCGCACCCCCTCATGGCCGGCGAAGGATACGCCGAGTTCGGCCTCCAGCGCCGCCACCGCCTCGGCGACGCCCAAGGTGTTGCAGAGCCCGCGCCATTGCCGGGCGGTGATCGCCGCCACCATCACCCGCCGGCCGTCCCGGGTGGCGAAGTCGCGGCCGAAAGCGCCGAAGAGGTCGTTGCCCTGCCGCGGGCGGTCGGCCCCGTTCATCAGCGTCTCGGCCAACTGACCCATGTTGGCGAGGCTGGTGATGGCGATGTCGGAGAGCGGGATGCGCACCTCGCGCCCCCCTTCCCCGGCTCGCCTGGCGCGCTCGGCGGAAACCAGCGCGAAGGCGGCGTAGGCGCCGGTGATCAGGTCCCAGGCGGGCAACACATGGTTCACCGGCCGCGGATCGTCGGCGAAGCCGGTCGCAAAAGGCACGCCGACGGCGGCGTTGACCGTGTAGTCCACCGCCGGCCGCCCGTCCGCCCAGCCCATCACCCGTACACAGATGATGTCCTCCCGGGCCGCCTTCAGCCTCTCGTAGGAGAGAAAACCCTCCACCGGGAAGTTGGTCACGAACAGGCCGGCGTTCTCCCCAGGCGAGGCGGCCAGGCGCACCGCCAGTTCGCGCCCCTCGGGCCGGGCGAGATCGATGCAAATCGACTTTTTGGCCTTGTTCAGCCCCTCCCAGTAGAGGCTGTCGCCCGCCGGCGTCAGCGGCCAGCGGCGGAAGTCCGGGCCGCCGCCGAGGGTGTCGATGCGGATCACCTCGGCCCCGAACTGGGCGAGATAGAGCCCGCAGGTCGGACCGGCGATGAACGCCGCCGCCTCGACGATGCGCAGGCCCTTCAGGAGGTCGTACATGCGCAATGCCGTCACATTGGCGCGCCGGGTAAGTCAACCGGCCACAATCCTCCACCGCGGGTCCAGGAGAAATCCTTGCCGCCGATCGCTTGGGGTCTACACTCCCCGCGGCAGCCCGCGCCGCACGAACGGCGCGGCGCCGGAGGAGAACCAGACCATGGCCGACGGCTCGACCCCCATCGCCGACGCAAGGGCTCGCGCCTACGCCACGCCGCTGGAAGACTTCCACGTCGGTGACCCGGAGCTGTTTCGCACCAACACCCACTGGCCCTGGTTCGAGCGCCTGCGGGCCGAGGAACCGGTGCACTACTGCAAGGACAGCGAGTTCGGCCCCTACTGGTCGATCACCCGCTACAACGACATCATGGCCGTGGACACCAACCACGGGGTGTTCTCGTCGGACTCGGCGCTGGGCGGCATCACCATCCGCGATGCCCGGCCGGACCTGCGCCGACCCAGTTTCATCGCCATGGACCCGCCGCGGCACGACGTGCAGCGCAAGACCGTCAGCCCGGTGGTCTCGCCCGCCAACCTGGCCAAGATGGAGCCGATCATCCGCGAGCGGGCGGCCAAGATCCTGGACGCCCTGCCGGTGGGCGAGACCTTCGACTGGGTCGACCGGGTGTCGATCGAGCTGACCACCCAGATGCTGGCCACCCTGTTCGACTTCCCCTTCGAGGAACGGCGCAAGCTGACTTATTGGTCCGACGTCGCCACCGCCATGCCGATCGCCGGCGGCCTGGTGGAGAGCGAGGACGAGAAGCAGGTCATCCTGATGGAGTGCCTGAACTATTTCCTCGGGCTGTGGAACGAGCGGGTCAACGCCGAACCCAAAGGCGACCTGGTCTCGATGATGGCCCACGGCGAGGCCACCCGCGACATGTCGCCGATGGAGTACCTCGGCAACATCATCCTGCTGATCGTCGGCGGCAACGACACCACACGCAACTCCATCTCCGGCGGCCTGCTGGCGCTGAACCAGAACCCGGACCAGTACGCCAAGCTGCGCGCCGACCACGAGCTGATCACCTCGATGGTGCCGGAGATCGTCCGCTGGCAGACGCCGCTGGCGCACATGCGCCGCACCGCCGTCGAGGACATCGAGGTGGCCGGCAGGCAGATCAAGAAGGGCGACAAGGTGGTCATGTGGTACGTCTCGGGCAACCGCGACGAGACCGCGATCGAGAACCCCGACGCCTTCATCATCGACCGGGAACGGCCGCGACAGCACCTCAGCTTCGGCTTCGGCATCCACCGCTGCGTCGGCAACCGCCTGGCCGAGATGCAGCTGAGGATTGTCTGGGAGGAAGTGCTGAAGCGCTTCAACACCATCGAGGTGGTCGCCGAGCCGATCCGGGTCCGCTCCAGCTTCGTCAAGGGTTACGAGTCGATGCCGGTGCGGATCGTCGCCTAGCGCGGCGGGGCGCGGCCGACCCCGCGCCGCACGACCTGTTGAATGTCCAGCGATGACGGCCAAATCTTTGATGGGCTTTCCGACGCGGCGTCGGCAGCCGGCAAATCGACGGTGATCTCTATCACGCCGTTCTTGAGGTGGACCGCCGCGGACGCTCCGAAACCGATGCGGACGCCGACAATGTTGGCCAGCAGACGCTTGCCGTACGGGCGAGCGGCGAGAGCGTCGATAGCGTTGCATGCCGTCGCGATCGCGTCGGCCATGACCTCCATTGAGCTTGCCTCGCCGTCCGGAAGGTCAAAATTCACCGTGTGACCCGCGGCCGAACTGGCGCGCGCCTCCGCGAGAGAGCCGCTGTAAACGGCGGCGAAAGTTTCGCCCGGGCCACATGGGTGACGCTTCAACACCCACAACAAAGGTGTGTCCCGTGGGTCAGAGACAAGCTCCGGCGTCGTGCATACGCTGGCGGCGTGGCTGACTCGGCTGCGACGAAACTCTTCCTGCCAGGTCAGCGGTTGGCCATGCGCCACCGGTCCACAGAGCATGACCCCCAGGAGCGAGGCGCTCGCGACAGCGAAACCGACGGTCGGCGACGACTGATTGGCCATCTCGCCAAGCTTCGCCGAAACTCAGGCGAATTTGGGCCCGCCCCCAAGCGGTTCGGGTCCGATCTTCGGCATGGCTGGATGAACCGCGCGTGCGGCGGCCCCGGCCAACCAACGCTAGCCCGGCTTCATGGCCTCGATGGCTGATATCGCGACGGGCGTCTCCGCGAGGGGCGCGGCCAACAGCATGGCGTCCACCAAGGCAGAGCATTCGGCTGCGCCCGTCGCCAACAACTCCCGGAAAGATCGAATGCGGGACATGAACCACAGCATTGTCGCCATCACCCACACCGGGCTGGCGTCGATGCGCTTCTTGGCGGCCGGATAAACTTCGTATCCGAGCGCCTTGATGAGCGCGAAGCTCGCGTGAACGCCGCGGCTCAGAACGAGAACTTCGCCCCAGGACGCGCCGCCTCCGCGCCTGACGCCCGCGACGGATACACTCTCGAACGCCACGCAAAGAGGAACGTGACAGCGAAGCCAGAGAGGCATTTGCGGCTCCAGAGCCGCAGGCAATCCGGCGGCGTTGAACACATCGACCCAGCATTGCCGGCTCATGATCGACTTCTGACCGCCCGCGCCGATGGCGACCTTGAGCCGTCCATCGCCATCGAGGGTCGCCTGCACGAACGGCATGCCGAAAGCGCACCGCTCAGGGCCGACGGCCGCCTGCAGTCGCTCCGGTTGGAACGTGTTGAACATGAACTGGATGCAGCCGGCCGCGCTGCGCTGCAGGTCGGGCAGGACCAGCTCCGCCTGGTGGGCCAGAAGTGTGACGACGAGCAGGTCGTACGGCGTTTTCTCGTCGAGCTTTCCGGCGACCCGCACACTGGCGCGTTCGCCCTTGATGTCGACGATCGCCTGGTCGCGTTCAAGCTGCGCCAGCCGCACGGAGCCGGGCCGCGCGATGACGGTGACATCGTGACCGCCCGTCCGAGCCAGCTGAAAGGCGAAGGCGCTGCCGATATTGCCGACGCCGAGGACAGCGATCCGTAGCGGAGGAGACCTTCTGGGCATGATGGTTCCTGACGACCGCTCCCCTTGCACGGGACATCCCGTCGGGTCGGCGCCGCCAACCTCAAGTCTGATCGAGGAGCGTCGCTCTCAGAGTTTCGTGAAGTTCCGCCTGGAGGGCGAGAGCGGTCCACTCTTGAGCCACGTCTTCCCAGGCGCGGGTCAATTGCGGGTCAAGCGCGGTCGCCCCGCGCGTGAAAGCCGCGTGAGCTTTCTCCTGGCATTCCAAGGCTGGCATCATCCTTCGGTTATGCGCGCTGGCGGATGGGATGTCTCTCACAGATGACGCTGCGTGAAAGCCTCCGGCGCGGCCGAGTGTCTGATCCGGCGAGGACCGGTTTCTTCGCCGGCCGTAGGTCAGGCGAGCATCGGCGCCATCCCCGGCTCAGCCTTTGACATCGCCCGCTGGTAGGCGGGGCGGGCGCCGATCCGGGCGAGGTAGGCTTTCAGGTTGGGATAGCCGTCGATCGACAGGCCGCGAAACGCCCGGCTGGTGGTCAGGCAATAGACCATCATGATGTCGGCGGTGGTCAGGTTCGCGCCGCCGAAGAACGGCGCCTGGCCGAGCCTGGCCTCGACCATCTCCCAGCCACGCCGGCTGCGGTCGTTCACGAAGACTGCGGCCGGATTGCCCTCCCCGCCACCGGCCAGCACCAGCTGCATCATCAGGGTGGTCATGAAGGTCCCGTTCGACCAGTGGAACCAGAACAGGTGATCGGCGAAATCGGGGTCGTCGGGCCCTGGCGCCAGCCGCCCACCGCCGTGGCGCGCGCAAATGTAGTCGCAGATCGCGCCGCTCTCGCCGAGCACGAGGTCGCCATCCGTGATGACCGGCGCGATCCCCATCGGGTGCAGCGCCTTGTACTCATCCGGTGCAAGCCGGTTGTCGGCCCGGCGCTCGTAGCGCTTGAGTTCGTAGTCGAGCCCAAGCTCCTCGCAGAGCCACACGATCCGTTCGGATTGGGAGATCCCCAGGTGGTGAACCGTCAGCATGTCAGCGCCCTTGTTGAAGCTGGATGGCGAAGCTAGGCGATCGCCGCGCGCGACGATAGCGCGCCGACCCGCCTTTCCGCCTGCAGAGCCAACGATTCAATTGCGTCGGAGCAAAGATCGTTTACGGTGTAAGTCAAAGGCCGCGACCAAGGCCCGGCCTGGTTGGGGGACGTCACTATGCTGCTGCTCATTCTCGGCCTCGTACTGTTTCTCGGCATCCACTCGGTGCGGATCGTGGCGGACGGCGCGCGCACGAGCTTCATCGCCAGGCGCGGAGCCGGACCCTGGAAAGGGCTCTACGCCCTGGTTTCCGCCATCGGGCTGGTGCTGGTGGTGATCGGCTATGGCCAGGCCCGGGGCGGCGCGCCGTTGCTCAGCCTGGGCGCCGACGCCCGTTACGCCACCTACGTCCTCGTCTGGCTGGGCTTCGTGCTGGTCACCGCCGCCTATTGGCCGGCCAACCACTTCCGGCGCGCCATTGGCGATCCGATGGTGGCCGGGATCGGCCTCTGGGCGCTGGGCCACCTGCTGGTCAACACCACCCCGGCCGCCCTGGTGCTGTTCGGCGCTTTCCTGGTCTGGGCGGTCATCGATTACCTGTCGTTGCGCGTCCGCGCTCGTACGGCGCCGGCCCTCCCAGCCCCCGCCAGCGTGCTCAACACGGTCCTGGCCACCGTCGCCGGCACCGTCGCCTGGGCGGTGTTCGCCGCGCTCCTGCACAAGTGGCTGATCGGCGTCTCGCCCTTCGCCTAGGCCGCCGCCGTCGCCCGCTGGTCGATCAGCCGCACCCCATCACCCCGTCGGACGCGGCCGCCGCGGGTGACGCTGAGATAGATGCCGCAGAAGGTTTTCCCATAGTTGTCGAACAGGGCGCGGACCAGGTCGATGTCCCGCTCGCCGGTGTCTGGATCAACGTGAGTGGCCATGCAGCGGACGATCGGCTTGACCACCCGCGCCTCCGCGGCGCCCAGGCTGACACGCCAGTCAGAGGCCTCGTTCTCGATCCAGGCCGGCCAGCCGTCGACATAGAGGTTGGCGCGAAACCGCCGCGGGTCCACCCGCCGGCCAAGCCGCGCCTCCAGATCGCGGACGCTGGCCAGGTTGACGATGGAGACGAAGCCCGCCTCGTCGTCCATGAACCGATGCGCGCCGGGCGCCGGCAACACCTTCAGCGGCCCGCGCACCTCGCCGCCCAGCATCGCCGCCAGCCAGGTGGCGAAGGCCCGCCGGCCGGCCTCGTGCGTCAGCCTCGCGCGCAGCAGCGGTCCGTTGCGGAACCGGGCGGTGATCACGCCCGTGGCCTCATCGTAGTGCGTCTGGATCAGGGCCACGGCGGGGATCTTGGCCAGCACGGTGAACTTCTGCTTGGAGATATGCTTGGGGGCCGCCGCGTCGAAGCCGCTCGGTCCATCCTCCACCGCATACAGCCGGTCGCAGGGGAAACAGGCTCCGGCCTGCAAATCGGCTGCTTCCAACGGCTCCGGCGTGAAGCCTTTCACCGGATGGCGCCAAAGGCTTTCGAGGGTTCCGGACATCAATGTCTCTCAACGAGGTGAACAAAAAGGCGGTTCGGGGCGGAGATCGGCGCCGGGGATAAGGGCGCCTGGCGATCTCCGCCCCGAACCTCACCGGGGTGGCCGGAAGCGATCGGCGGTCACGGCGATGCTCTCCCCTATTCCGCCGCCTCGATCGGCAGCGCCGGCTGGAAGCGGGCGTGGCTCTGGTCAAGGTCGCGGCGGATGCTCTCCGACGCGGTCGGCTTGCGGCCGTAGAAGGCCAGGATCCAGACGATCCCCACGGCCAGATAGGCCAGGAACAGGTAGGGGAAATAGAGCACCGGGGCCGGCGGCAGTGGCCACACGCTGCCCACCGCGGGGATCATCATCAGCAGGATCGCCGCGCCGGCCATGCCCAGGTGGCCGGCCTTCAGCTGGCCCAGCGATTTCAGATAGACCGGCGCGGCGACGGTGGTGAGGAAATAGGCCACCAGGAACCCGAACGCCGCCAAGGTGCCGACGAAGTTGAAGGCGTCCAGCGGCGCGACCTTGCCGAAGATCATCGCCGTCGGCACGCCGAACGCCACCACCGCCATGATCGTCACCGCCACGTGCGGCGTCTCGTTGGTCTTGTGCGAGCCGCCGGTGGCTTCCGGCAGGATGCCGTGGCGGCCGAGGGCGTAGATCATCCGCCCGCCGGCGTTCAGACAGGAAAGGCAAAGGGCGAAGAAGCTGACCATCGCCCCGGCCGACAGCGGCGCGGCCAGGATCGGCACATGGTAGAGCATCGACAGGGTGTTCAGCGGCGCGTCGAGCTTGTCCAGGGTCTGCGAATAGCCGCGCACGCCCATCACCTCGGTGTAGGCGACGAACACGAAGAACAGGCCCGAGACCACCAGGCTGACGGTGACCGCTCGGGGGATGTTCTTCAGCGGATTCTTGGCTTCTTCGCCGAAGGCGGTGGCGCACTCGAACCCGACCAGGCTGAAGATGGCCACCACGACGCCGAGGCCGAGGCTGCTGAGCTGCAGCTTGGAGGTGTCGAACTGGGCGGTGTCGACCGCGAAGCCGTGGTCGCCGAGCACGATCAGGCACAGCACGGTGATCAGCGCCATCGAGGCGCCTTCGAGGATCAGCATCAGTGTCGCCGACAGCCGCACGTTCTTCCAGGCGCAGGCCCAGGCGGCCAGGACGCAGACGCCGAACAGCAGCACCGGCGGCGCGTCGACGCCGACCATGTCCAAGAGCTTGCCGGCGAAGATGGTGAAGCCGGTCACCCCGGCCATGGCGATGCCGAGGTAAGCCCAGATCAACGCCCAGGCGCCGATCGCGCCCGCCTTCAGACCCAGCCCGCGCGAAATATAGGCATACATCGACCCGGACGAGGTCGAGCGCTTGGCGAACTGGTTCAGATTGTAGGCCACGAACAGCAACATCAGCGTGCCCACCGCGTAGGGCAGCCAGCTGAAGTCGCCGATGTTGGAGTACATCACCGGCACGATCAGCGCCGCCGTCATCGTGGGCGAGATCAGGGCGATCGCCTGCGCCAGAAGTTCTACGAAACCCAGGCAGTTTGGTCGTAATTTAGCGAGTTCCATGGCGACAAATCCTCATAGTTGCGGCGGCCGGATGGGCCATGACTGTTTTTCCTGGGCGGTTATCCGAATTGCGTATTTTGTCGACTTGATCGCAGGCTAGGCGCCGGGCTGGACTCCATGGAACAGCCAGTTTTCAAAATGTCAGGGGGTCCAGATCGTCCCCGGAACCCGCAGAGGCGTCGAAGTGCTGAGACCCTGGCATGTGAACATCGTCATCAGCCGCGGGTCGCGGACCGCGGTCTATCTGCAGATCGCCCACGCGATCATCGACGAGATCCGCCGCGGCCGGCTCGCGCCCGGCAGCGCCTTGCCCGGCACGCGCGAACTGGCCGAGGCCATCGGCGTCAGTCGCAAGACCATCGTGCTGGCCTACGACGAACTTTCGACGCAGAACTGGGTGACCGCCGAGCTTAAGCGTGGGACATTTGTGTCCAGGTCGCTGCCGTCGCTGGTCGGCGAGACGCGGCCAGTCGCGGATGATCTTGCCGATGTCTTGAAGTCACCGACCATCCGGCTCAACGGCCGCACGCCCAATCTTCCGATCATCCGCACCGACGAGGATATACTCACCTTCGATGACGGCGCGCCCGACGCCCGGCTGGCCCCGGCGGCGGAGCTCGGACGGGCCTATCGCCGCGCGCTGACCGTCGCGGCCCGCTCCAACCGGCTGGGCTACGGCGACCCGCGGGGGACCGAAGCGCTGCGCCAGGCGATCTCCACCATGCTCAATCTGGACCGGGGCCTCACCACCACGCCGGATACCGTCTGCACGGTTCGGGGCAGCCAGATGGGCATTTATTTGGCAGCCCGGGCGCTGGCGGGACCCGGCGACGCGGTGGTGGTCGAGAAGCTGAGCTACCCGCCGGCGCGGGAAGCGTTCCTGGCCGCCGGCGCCGACGTGCTCACCGTCGGCCTCGACGCCCACGGGGTCAGGCTGGACGAACTGGAGGCGGTCTGCCGCCGCCGCCGGGTCCGGGCGGTGTACCTCACTCCGCACCACCAGTTTCCGACCACGGTGCTGCTGCCGCCGGATCGGCGCATGCGCCTGCTGCTGCTGGCCGAGCAGTTCGACTTCGCCATCATCGAGGACGACTACGACCACGAGTTTCACTTCACCCACCAGCCGGTGCTGCCCCTGGCCAGCGCCGATCGCTGGGGCCGGGTGATTTATATCGGCTCGCTCTCCAAGCTGCTGACCCCCTCGGTGCGGATCGGCTATGTGGCCGCCGCCCGGCCGGTGATCGAGCGGCTGGCGCTGGAGGCGGCGCTGATCGACCGCCAGGGTGACCCGACCACCGAGACCGCGATCGCCGAGATGATCGAGGCCGGCGAGGTCCGCCGGCACACCCGCCGGGTGCTGAAGGTCTATGCCGAACGGCGGCGGGTGTTCGCCGACCTGCTCGGGCGCACTCTGGGGGATCTGGCCGAATTCACCCTGCCGGAGGGCGGCCTGGCGGTGTGGCTGAGGCTGGCCGAGCGGGTCGACGCCGTCGCCCTGCCGGCCGCGGCCGCCGAACGGCGCCTGCGGGTCTATCCCGGCGCGGCGTTCTCCGCCGACGGCGAACCGGTGCAGGGCGTGCGCCTGGGCTTCGCCCGGCTGAACGCGTCGGAACTGGCCCAGGGCGTCGCCCGCCTGCGCCAGGCGATCGACCGGTCGCTGCGCTGAGCCGGCTCAGCCGACGTAGGCGCCGCCGTTGGCGTGGATCACCTGGCCCTGGACGAAGGCGGCGGCCGGCGACAGCAGGAATTCAACCACCGCCGCATAGTCCTCGTCCCGGCTCATCCGGCCGGACGGATTGCTCCGGGCGGCGCTCTCGTAGAGCCGTTCGGCCGCCGCTTCCGAGCCGACCATCTGGGTCACCGAGGTGGTCCGCACCAGTCCCGGCGCGACGGCGTTGATCCGCACCCCGCGCGGCGCCAGTTCGGGCACCAGGTAGCGGATCAGGCTCTCGGCCAGCGCCTTGCCGACGCCCAGCGCCGCATAGTTGGCCCGGGCCTGCCGAGCGCCGGCGCTGGAGATGAACACGATGCTGGAGCCGGCGGTAAGGAACGGCGACGCCGGCTGCACCAGATAAAGCAGCGACAGGCCGTTGGCGTGGATCGCCTGGGTGAACCGGCCGAGGTCGGCCTCCAGCAGGCCGGTCGGATAGATCGCCGCGGCGCTGTGGACGATGTGCATCGGCCCAGAGCCCAGCGCCCCGGCCCGGGCCATCAGCTCGGCGGCCGCCTCGATGTCGCCGACATCGGTGCGGATCGCCTCCACGTCCGCGCCCTTGGCCGCCACCCGGGCCACGGCCGCCTCAGCCGCCGCCTCGTCATTGCGGTAGGCCAGCACCAGCGTCGCGCCCGGCCGCGCCAGATGCTCGGCGATGGCCAGGCCGATCCCCTTGGTCCCGCCGGTGACGACGATGGTCATGACGCGCCTCTCGAGCCGTTCAGCGATGACCACCGTGACAGCCCGCGGCGGCCTGGACCAGTGGCCTGCGCAAGCCTGCCCTCAGCGAGACCTCAAAGCCGCCGGAACCCTCCACGCGCCGCGCCGTTCAATTCCGCACCCAACTCTTCATTTTGGAGCTTCCCATGGCCGAGAAACCCGACGCTATCGCCCTGCTCAAGTCCGATCACCGCAAGGTCGAGGGCCTGTTCGCCGACTATGAAGCGGCCAAGGGCGACGCCAGAAAGAAGGCGCTGGCCGAACAGATCTGCATGGAACTGACGATCCACACCCGCATCGAAGAGGACGTCTTCTATCCGGCCTGCAAGGGCGGCGTCGACGAGGCCCTGCTCAACGAGGCCTATGTCGAGCACGACGGCGCGAAGGTGCTGATCGCCGAGATCGAGGCCGGCGGCCCGGACGAGCGGTTCTACGACGCCAAGGTCAAGGTGCTCTCGGAAATGATCGAGCACCACGTCGAGGAAGAGGAAAAGCGGGTCGAAGGCATGTTCAGCCAGGCCCGGAAGGCCGGCCTCGACATGGATGGGCTGGGCGAGCGCATGGCCGAGGAGAAACATCGGTTGCAGGCCACCTACAAGCGAGAGGGCTTGCCGACGCCATCGACGCCGACCTTCGAAGCCACCACGCTTCGTTGAGCGGCATGCGCAATCCCTGGATTCGGCTGAGCACCGACGCCTGGCGCCTGAGCCTGGAGGCTTCGGCCGTCATCGCCCAGCGCACGATAAAACTGGCCGCCGGCGGACCGGCCGCACACACCGAAGCGGTGCGGATGGTTAGCGAGAAGCTCGATTCCGGCATGGCGCTGCAGCTTCGCGCCATGACCGGCGGGCTGGGAGCCACGCCGCAGGCCGCAGCGGCGGCGGTGCTGACCCACTATCGGCGCAAGGTGCGGGCCAACCGTCGACGGTTGTCGAGGCTCTAGCGCGACCCAATTCGACCGACCGAAGGAACCGTCGCCAGGAAAAGCCGTTCGGTCTCGGCACACCTAAGCGAACAACGAAGACAGGAGTTCAGCATGAGCAAGACCGGTATCGAAGGCGCCGCCCAGAAGGGCGTCGGGACCGTGAAAGAGGCGGTCGGCAAGGCGATCGGCAACGAGAAGCTGCAAGCCGAGGGCCTGGCCGACAAGGCGATCGGCTCGGCCAAGGAAGGCGTGGGTAAGGCCAAGGACGCCGTCCACAAGGCGACCCGCTAGGCTCTTCGCCTTCGTCGACCTGACGACGATGCGGCCGCGGATTCGTCCGCGGCCGTTTTCGTATCAGGCGCGCGGTTCGCCGGGCGGTCGCCTCAGACCCTCCGCCAGCCGCCGGGCGGCCTCGCCGTCGGCGGGCGTAGCGGCATTGGGCTGCAGCGAGCCTTCCGCCAGCCCCTGCACAAGCCGGCGCGCGATGATCCCGCGCGGCCCCTGTTCCCAGTGGTCGGGCGAGTCCCGGCCGGCCGACCAGCCCGGCAGATCGATCAGCAGGAAATGGGCCAGGGCCTGCAGCTGAGGCTCATAGGTCGCTCGGACGGCGGCCAGCACATCCTCACCCTGAGGGCCACCGTTCCAAGTGAGGCCCGCCTTGCTGAAGCCCTCCAACATCTCGGCATAGTCGCCCGGCGCCAGGCGCTGCGAGGCCTGCGGTCGACTGGCCGGCAGATCGAGGGAGCGGACCAGCTCCATCACCACCTGGCGGGCCATCGAAAAGGTCATCCGCGCCTGCAGCGGCTTGATGTCCTCCACGCCGATCAGGATCAGGGCGCAGCTGTCCATGATCGCCGCCAGCGCGGCCAGCCACGACTGGTCGTCGTGCTGGGAGCGATAGTAGGCCAGCATCGGATAGGACAGGTGGCTCTCGAGCAGCTCGGCGCCCCAGACCTCCCACGTACGGAGCAGCTCATCGACGTGGTCGAGGCCTTGGCTCTCGGCGTGGCGGCGCAGCATGACCGACGCGCTCGGCGGCGAGCCGGCCCGGGCGTCCAGCTGGATCACGTGCGCCTCGCGGCGGGAGAACAGCTGATAAAGCACCGGCAGATAACCGATCACCACGGCGATCAGGCCGAAGCCGGCGCCCGCTTCGACGACCGCCGCCGTCCTTGACCAGTCGCCGTGCGGCAGCACGTCGCCGTAGCCAAGGGTGAAGAAGGTGACGCCGCTGAAGTAGACCTGCTGGCCGAAGTCGGGCCCGTGGCCGCCTTGAAACTGCAGCGCCCACTGGACCAGCGCGAAGGCGAGGATCAGACCGGCCGCCCAGAGGCTGAACAGCAGCGCCATCGACAGCGGGCCGTAGATGCTGAGAAAGCGCTCCCGTCCGGGCCCGGCGGGCAGCGCCCGTCCGATCGACGCCCAGGCCGTCCAGGTGGTGCGGAAGAAGGCGCGCACCAGCCGCCAGCGGCGGATCACTCGCCGGGGCAGCAGCATGACCTCGAACGCGTCCTGGACGATCACCGCCATCAGCGCCAGACCGGCCAACAGCGCCAGCACGACCATCAACGGAGCACTCCTCACGAGCCGAGCGCCCCAAGCCGAGGCCCGCCACCGCAACGCTTGCCCCGTCGCCCCGTTCCCGCGCGCCCTTGAACGCGCGCGTTCGCGAACGGCGCGAAGCGGCGTCGGTTTGTCTAGGCCGGGTTCGGCGACGGGTCGTCTTTTCGACGCGCCAGCCGCAAGCCGGCGCCGATCAGGCCGGCGCCGAACAGCATCATCGCCCAGCTCGCAGGCTCCGGAACCGCTGAAATCTGAGACTGAGCGTCGTCGAGACTGGCGAACTGAACGATGGAGCCGGCTTTGCCGACCGAGTCGGCCGCGAACGATGTCGCCAGCGACTGCACCGCGCCGTCGGAGGCGACGAAGCTGGCCGACGGGTTGCCGATCTCCCAGGACGCCAGCTGGTAGGCCGCCAGATCGATGGTCTCGTCCGGCCCCTGCGCCTTCCAGACCGCGATCGACTGATCGAGCAGCCAGCCCATCCGCTCGATCTGCTGCGTTGAATAGACGCCGGCGTTGAAGTTCGACGACACCGAGCCGAGGCCGAACGACAGCTGCTGGCCGCCGCCGGTGTAGATGTTGTGGATCAGGTCATCGCAATTGACCAGGAACTGCTTGCCGCCGCTGGTCAGTATGAGGGCGTCATCATAGGCGTCCTCGGTGGCGAACCCGGGCACGGTGATATCGACGGTGTAATGAGGCCCCGGACCGGCCAATTCCACGTCGGTGACGATGACGGCCGCCGACGCCGACCCGCCGCCGAACAGACCAAGCGCCAACGCGACCGATGCGCCGGCAAACAATTGACTGAATTTCACGCGCGACCTCACCCAGAATTACTGTTGAAAACTCGCCCGAGAAGCTGAATTGAGCGACGTCTAATATGTAATTCCACTGCGTATCACAGCAATGGTTCGCGCTAATCTGTGTTTCACCTGACAGGCGAGTCGCGCGGCTCAGCCGTCCTCGAAGATCGCCACCACCCGCGACCAGCCGGCGGAGGCGCCTTTGATCTTCACCGGGAAGCAGGCGATCTCGAAGCCGAACGGCGGCAGCGACGCGAGGTTGGCCAGCTTCTCCATTTGCCAGTAGGGGATCTCGCGGCCGGCCTTGTGGCCTTCCCAGATGATCTTCGGGTCGCGCGTCTCGGCCCACCGCTTGGCCGTATGGCTGAACGGCGCGTCCCAGGACCAGGCGTCGGTGCCCACTACCCGCACGCCCCGCTCGGTGAGATAGAGCGTCGCCTCGCGGCCCATGCCGCAGCCCGAGTGGATGTATTCCGGCTGGCCGAACACCTCGCCGGCCCGGGTGTTGACCACCACGATGTCGTAGGGCTGCAGCGCATGGCCGATGCGCTTCAGCTCCGCCTCGATGTCGGCGGCGGTGGCCACATAGCCGTCCGGCAGGCCGCGGAAATCCAGCTTCACGCCGGGCCGCAAACACTGGTCCAGGGGTGTCTCGTCGATGGTCGGCGCGGGACTGCGGCCATGGTCGGTGGTGGAGTGGAAGTGCCAGGGCGCGTCCATGTGGGTGCCGTTGTGGGTGGAAAGCGACACCCGCTCCACCGCCCAGCCCTCGCCGTCGGGCATGTCGGCGACGGTCAGGCCGGGGAACGAGGCGGCCATCTGCGGCACGCTGTCGGCATGCTTGGTGTAGGTGATCTTCGGCTCCATACCCGGCGGATCGGAGGGCACGCCCTCCTCGATGGCGATGCTCAGGTCGACAAAGCGGCGCGCCATGGCTGGGCTCCTCACGTTTCCTGTTGGGCCGTTCCATACCACGGCGACGAAGCACTGTTTCACCTCTCCCGGAGGGAGAGGGAGGGGCCCGCGACGCGCAGCATCGTGGGAGGGTGAGGGGCTAAGGTCGCACCAAGATGGGCGTTCTTCGAAATTCGGATTTGGCCGACGCCACCGTAAGCCCTGACCCTCCCGTTCCCCGTCTTCGCCGGGCAACGGGCCCCTCCCTCTCCCTCCGGGAGAGGTGTGAGAACCGCCTCGACAAGACGGCCGGGCTTGCCCAAGAAGGATGGGTATTGGCCAACGATCAGGATTTGAAACACCCATGGACCGAGTTCTTCCGCAACCCACGCCGGAGACCCAGCATTTCTGGGACGGCTGCAAGGAAGGCGAGCTTCGCCTTCAGCGCTGTGTCGAATGTTCCAAGAGCTATTTCCCGCCCCGGCCGTTCTGTCCGGTCTGCGGCTCGCGCAAGGTCGAGAGCTACAAGGCTTCCGGCAAGGCCGTGCTCTGGAGCTATGTGATCAACCATCGCCCGCGCCCGGATATCGGCAAGGACCCACACTCCATCGCCGTGGTCCAGCTTGAAGAGGGCCCGCGGATGATGACCAACATCGTCGGCTGCCCGCAGACCCCCGAGGCCCTGGTGCTCGACATGCCCGTCGAGGTCACCTTCGAGACCTTCGGCGAGATCGCCCTTCCCTTCTTCCAACCTTCGAAGGGCTGATCCCCATGAAGCAGAAATCCGTCGCGGTCGTCGGCGCCGCCGAGACCACCGAAATGGGCCGCATTCCCGACATGTCGGTGATCCAGCTGCACGCCGACGCGGCCTTGAACGCCATGGCCGATTGCGGCCTGAAGCCGTCGGACATCGATGGCGTCGCCACCGCCGGGCTCAGCCCCACTGAGCTCGCCTTCTACCTCGGCATCACCCCCACCTACGCCGACGGCACCAGCGTCGGCGGCTGCTCGTTCATGCTGCACGTCCGCCACGCGGCGGCGGCGATCAACGAGGGCCTGTGCAAGACCGTGCTGATCACCCACGGCGAAAGCGGACGCTCCCGCGTGGGCGCCGGCGGCTTCCGCGGCGGTGGCGGCGGCTCCAGCCTGCCCGGCCAGTTCGAGGCCCCCTACGGCCCGGTCGGCCCGCCGTCGATGTTCACCATCCCGGTGCTGCGCTACCTGAAAGAGCGCAGCTACACGATCGAGGACCTGGCGATGGTCTCGGTGATCCAGCGGGAGTGGGCGGCGCTTAATCCTCGCGCCAGCTTCCACGACCCGATCACCGTCGCCGACGTGATGAACTCGCGGATGATCGCCTATCCCTTCACCATGCTGATGTGCTGCCTGGTGACCGACGGCGGCGGCGCGCTGATCCTGACCAGCGCCGAGCGGGCCAAGGACTTCCCGCAAAAGCCGGTTTACATCCTCGGCACCGGCGAGAGCGTCGAGACCCCGATGGTCAGCCAGATGGAGGACTTCTCGTCGTCCAAGGCGTTCAGGGTCTCAGGGAAGAAGGCCTTCGATGAAGCCGGCATCAAGCACTCGGACGTCGATCACCTGATGATCTACGACGCCTTCGCCCACCTGCCGCTCTACGGCCTGGAGGACCTGGGTTTCTGCAAGCCCGGCGAGGCGGCGGCGTTCGTCAACGAGCGCAACACGGCCATCGGCGGCAAGCTGCCGCTGAACACCAACGGCGGGGGCTTAAGCTATATGCACTCGGGCATGTACGGCATGTACGCCATGCAGGAGAGCGTCAGACAAATGCGCGGGATCGCTCCCGCCCAGGTGCCGGGCGCCAAGATCTCGATCAGTCACGGGGTCGGCGGCATGTTCGCCGCCTCCGGCACCATCGTGTTCTCCAACGAAGCGCCGTAATAGGGGCGCAGCGGGCGTGGGAGCGGCATAGCCGATGAGCCGACAGTACCGGTTCATACTGCTGAACGCCTCCAAGGAGGCGATCACCGAGGTCGGACTCGTCTGTCTCAACGACGAGGACGCCCTGGTGGTCGCCAGCCACGTCGCCCCGCGCAACGACGTCGAGGTCTGGGAAGTCGAGCGCTTCGTCGGTCTCGTCCCGTCGCCCTATCCGAAGACCCCGCAGCCCAGGCCGGCCCCGGTGCAGCTGCCGCCGCTGACTGCGCCGACGCCGGTGGTCCGGCCGGAGCCCGCGCCGGCGGTGGTCGTGCCACAGCCCGCACCGCCGCCTCGCGCGCCCCCGCCGGTCGCCGAAGTGACGACCGCACCGGTCCCGGAACCGCTGCCGGAGCCGGAACCGGAACCGGAACCGGAGATCTGGGACGATCCCTCGCGACCGTTCAACCCGTTCCGCCGCGGCTCGTGGCGGCGGCGGCGGCAAAGCTGAGATGACCTGGTCGATCGTTGCCTACGACCCATCGACCGGCGCCTTCGGGGCGGCGGTGGCGACCAAGGCCTTCGCCTCCGGCTCGTTCGTGCCCTTCGTGCGGGCGGGCGTCGGCGCGGTCGGCACCCAGTCGCTGACCAACCGCTATCTCGGACCGGCGGTGCTCGACGGGTTAGAGCGTGGGCTCAGCCCGCAACTGGCCATCGACGCGGCCCTGGCCGGCGACGAGGGCCGGCACGTGCGCCAGCTGCACTGCGTCGATCGCCACGGCCGCATCGCCGCCTGGACCGGTCGCCATTGCGTCGAATGGTGCGGCAGCGTCGGCGAGCCCTTCGTCAGCGTCGCCGGCAACATGCTCAGCAACGGTCAGGTCGCCGCCGCCACCCTGACCGGGTTCAAAAACGATCCGGCCGCGCCCATGCCCGAACGGATGCTGGCCGCGCTGGAGACCGGCGAAGCCGCCGGCGGCGACCGGCGCGGGCGGCAGTCGGCGGCCATGGTCATGATCACCACCGAGGATTTCCCGGACCTGTCGATCCACGTCGACGACCACGCAGAACCGCTGCCGGAACTCGGCCGCTTGCTGGGTATCTGGCGGCGCGAGCGCGCGCCCTACCTCGGCAACTCCCCCTCCAAGGCCAACCCCGCCGGCGTCCACGACCTCGACACCGTCGAAGCCCGCTGGATCGCCCAGGGCCTGGACATCCGTTGGCGCCGGTAGGCCGGGTGCGGAGCGCTGCGGCAGATTGTGTAGATTGATCGCATCGATGTCCGCCGGCGGCAGGAGCAGCCGAGACAATGTACCGGCATGGCCGGGCCCGGCTCACTCCAACACCCTCCTGGTCGCGGCAGCCGCCGCCTTCGCGTGTTCGGCGTCGTGGATCGCCTGGTTCTTGGCCAGGTGGGCGAACATCTGGATGCCGAAGCCGCCGTCGAGGTCGTCGGTGATGCGCCGCTTCCATGGCCTGCGGATGATCTGGGTGGTCAGGCGTCGGGTGACCCGCGGCTGGGCCATGATGTGGTCGGCCAACTTCCACGCACGATCCAACAGGCGATCGCGCGGCAGCACCTCGTTGACCATGCCCCAGGCCAGCGCGGTTTTGGCGTCGATCCGCTGGCCGGTGAGCAGGGCGTAGGCCGCCCGCTTCACCCCGAGCAATTCCTGCAGGCAGCTGTGGATGCCGTCGCCCGGCACCGAGCCCATGGCGAAGTGGGGATCGAAGATCACCGCCTCCTCGGCGCAGAGCGTCAGGTCGCACATCAGGCAGATCTCGGCGTGCGACGCATGGCCGTTGATCACCCCGATGGTGGGGATTTCCAGGTCGTTGACCAGCGAGCTGACGTTTATCCGCCCGTCCTTGTAGGCGTACTCATAGGCCCAGTGCTGCAGGTCTTCTCGCTCGAGGGCGAAGCCGTCAGGGTCAAGGGCTGCCATGAAGTGTTCGCCGGAGCCGGTGAGGATCAGCAGCTCGTTGTCTGGGTCGGCGCCGATGGTCTTGAACAGCTGACCCAGCGCCCGGTGGTTCTCGACGCTGAGCTGGATAGAGCCGCCGAGGGTGTGCGCCTGAGCCAACAGGACGCCGTCGGCCCGTCGCTCCAGCTTGAAGTGATCCTTGAAGCGTTCCCGGTAATCCTCGAATCTCGGCGTCGGCACGAATGGGCTGAGCGACATGGTCCTGGCTCCCTGGTCTGTGTCGGTCGGCGATCAGGCGCGGTCGATGTCGGTGAAGCAGCTCCAGTCCTTCTCCCGCCAGCCGCGGGCGACCGCCGCGTCGAGCTTGGCGCGCACCGCCTCCGCGCTGGTGAGTGACTGGTGCACCGCGCGGGCGGCGTCGATCATCAGCCGCACATCTTTCAGTCCGCCCGCCGCGGTGAAGCCGACGCTGTCGAAGTCGCGCCGGCCGACCTTGGCGATGTATTCGCGGGTGCCTGGGTTGCCGAAGAAGCTGGACAGCAGTTGCGGAACCAGCGCCGGCGGGAGACCAGACTTCTCAGCCCAGGCCAGGGACTGGCCGATCAAGTCGATGGCTGAAACGCCGAGGAAATTGGCGATCAGCTTGGCGATCGATGCCTGGCTCTGGCGTTCGCCGACCACCAGCATCATGGGCGCGTAGGTGGTGATCACCGCGCGAGCGGCCTCGGTCGCCCCCGCGTCGCCGGCGGCGAAGGTGACCAGTTGGGCGGCCTCGGCGGCCGGCACCCGGCCTACCACCGGACCGGCGAGATAGTGGCCGCCCGCCGCCGCGTGCAGCGCGGCGAGTTCGTCCGACAGCCCGGGTGACACCGTGCTCGTGCCGATGTGGATGGCGCCGGGCCGCAGGCCGGCGAGGATGCCCTTCGGCCCTGACACGACGGCCCTGAGCGACGCGTCGTCGGCCAGGCTGGAGATGACGATATCCGCGGACTGCGCCGCCGCCGCGGGCGACGCGGCCAGGCCCGCGCCGCCAGCGACCAGCGGCGCAGCCTTTTCCGGCGATCGGTTCCAAACCACCAGCGGATAGCCGGCCCGCTGCAGGTTGGTCGCCATGGCCAGGCCCATCTTGCCCAGGCCGACAAAGGCGACGGACGGCTTTTCGGGTAAAGGCGCTGTCATTTGTTCGGTCCTATTTCAGTTCGAAGTATTCGAGCGTGCCCTGCCCCACGGTTGGGGCCCCGCCCGGCAGGCTGAGGGTGATCGGGCTTTCGAAGCGGGTGTACCAAGGCTTCATGCCCAGCGCCGCCGCTGCGGCGCGCATGGCCAGGGGCGCATCCCCCAGCAGGTTGGCGGAGGTGAGCAAGTGGTCGGAGATCTTGAACGCCGCCCGGCTGCCGTCGGCCGTCGCAAAGGCGATACCGGCCCCGATCGGGCGTTGGTGGTGCGGATCGGGGTGGCGCACGGGCTCGCCTTCGATCGTCGATACGTCAGACCCGAATGCATCGACCTCGACCTGGGTTTCATCACCGACGAAGAACAGCGGGACGCTCGTTCCGCCGACCGAGGCTTTGCCATGGATCTCCGAGGCGATGATGGTGTGTCCGCCGCTCCGGCCCCGACCCCACCACCAGTTGTCGAACAGCTTGGCCGGCGAGACGTTGCCCCAGTTGTGGTCGTGATAGCCGCTACCGGTTACCTCACGCGTCACCCCGTCGGCGGTCAGCGTGCCGGTGATCGCCCCCTCCGGTACGGCGACCAGCCAGGCGAAGTACTGGGCGCCGGCCTCGATGTAGCCGGTCGCCGGACGATAGGAGGCGACCCGGCGGCGTAGCGTCAGGTCGCATCCGACGCCGCCGGTCTCCGCCGGATCGACGTGGATGACATAGGTGTCGAGATCGCCTCTGAACTCGTGCGGCCCGATCTTGATGTCGGCGTGGTCTGTGGCGAAGGAGCCCGGCGCGTCGAAGGTCCGCATGACCTTGCGGCTTGGTTTGCCCGGCGAGGTCAGCTCGATGTCCACGGCCCGCTTGTGCAAGCCGTACATCCAATTGTCGCCGAACCAGACGACCACGACGGTTCCGTCATCCAGCAGGCCGTCGAAATACCACCACTCGAAGGTGTCGTTGGAAGCCACCGTCCGCCGGCCGTCCTCCCGCACGGCGATGGTCGGGCCCAGTCCCAGGGCGGCGAAGTCGGTCGGCGCGGTGGCCAGATGCAGTTTCTGGTCGTCGGAGGCCCCCGCGTAGGAGGCGACACCGGTCGCCATCGCCCCCGCGGCGGAGACCATCAATCGAACCCAACGCTTCATCGACAATCTCCGTGCGTAATGCACGGGGACCTATAGCTCCCCGGTATTGCGCCTGGCAACGACATTTGTGCATAATGCACGGATGAGTGATTGGTCAGACGATATCCACGCCGTTCTTCTGCAGCTCAACGGCTACATGAACCGGGCCGATATCGACCAAGCTTTCCTGGCGCGCGCCGGCGTGAAGCTGGACCGGGCGCTGTTCCCGCTGCTGACCCGGATCGGGCTTTATCATCCGATCAGCGTGGTGGAACTGGCGAGCCTCGTCGGGCGCAATCACTCCACCGTCAGCCGTCAGTCGGCCAAGCTCGAGACGCTGGGTCTGGTGCAGAGGCAGGCCGCCAAGGGCGACCTGCGCGTCCGATTGCTCGAGCCGTCGACCAGCGGCTGGAAGATGCTGGGTCGTTTCTCCGCCGCCCGGCGAGCGTTCCTCAACAAGCGCCTCGGCGACTGGACAGACGAAGAGCGGGGCATGCTGCTCGATCTTTTGCAGCGGCTCTCGGCCACGATCGCGGCAAGCGAGTCAGCGGCCGACGGCCGCGACGCCAGGCCTTGAGCATGCGCGCTTGCACCGGCACATAACTGGAGTTATGCATAACTGAAGTTACGGTCCAAAATCGTTAAGCCCGCAGGTCCGGAGTCGCCATCTTGAAACCACTCCGCTCGCCTCGCAGTCCATCTACGATCGCCCAAATGAGCCGCGAATTCGGCGTCACGCCCCGCGCATTGCGCTTCTACGAGGAGCAGGGCCTGCTCTCGCCGGAGCGACGCGAACAGATGCGGAGCTATTCGGCCCGCGACCGAGCGAGGCTGACGCTGATCCTCGACGGACGACGCGCGGGCTTCGGTCTGCGCGAAATCCGCGAGTTGCTCAATGTCTACGACAAAGATGGCAAGATCGCGCAGCAGGCGAAGGCCCTGCCGCAGATGAAGGCTCAGTTGGTGGTCCTGGAGGCGCGACGGCGCCAGCTGGACGGCGCGATCGAGGCGCTGAAGACCGCCTCGGCGCGGCTAACCCACCAGGGGCCCGACGCCAACAAACAACCCGCTCAGAGGCATGCATGACCCAAACCACGGCCGACTTCGTCGCCACCGTCGTCGATCCCAAGGCGCACGCGAACCCCGCGCGCCTCTACGAGGCCTATGCTTGGCTGCGCAAGCATGACCCGATCGCCCGCGCCGAACTGCCCGGGTTCGACCCGTTCCACGTCGTCACCCGCCATGCCGACATCCTCGAGGTCAGCAAGGACAACACCGCCTTTCCCTACGGGACCTATCCATCGACCCTCGCGCCCCACCAGGCGGTGGAGAACGGCCGCGCGGCGCGGGCCGCCGGGCGTCCCCTGCTCTACACCCTGGTGCAGATGGACGAGCCGGATCACATGAAATACCGGGCCCTCACTCAAGGCTGGTTCATGCCGCAGAACCTGCGGAAGCTGGAGGCGCGGGTGCGCGAACTGGCGCGCGAGGCGGTAGCGCGGATGGAGAGCCTGGGCGGCGAGTGCGACTTCGTCAGTGAGGTCGCCCTGCACTTTCCACTGCGGGTGATCATGGAGATTCTGGGCGTGCCGCGCGAGGACGAGCCGCGCATGCTGCAGCTGACCCAGGAGCTGTTCGGCGCCACCGATCCCGACCTGCGCCGCCGCCCTGAAGATGGATCCCAGGAAGCCCAGCAGCGCGCTATCCAGGCGGTGCTGGCTGACTTCTTCAACTACTTCAACGCCCTGACCGGGTCCCGTCGCGCCAGCCCGCTGGACGACGTCGCCAGCGTGATCGCCAACGCCAAGGTCGACGGCGCGCAAATCTCGGCTTTCGACGCGGTCTCCTACTACGTCATCATCTCGACCGCCGGCCACGACACCACCTCGTCCTCGACCGCCGGCGCGCTTTGGGCCCTGGCCGAGCGGCCCAGCGAGCTCGCCAAGGTGAGGCAGAATCTGGACCTGATCCCGAGCCTGGTCGACGAATCGATCCGCTGGACCACGCCTGTGCGTCACTTCATGCGCAGCGCCGCGGCCGATACCACGGTCGGCGGGCGCCCGGTCGCCAAGGACGACTGGTTCATGCTGTGCTATCCGTCGGGCAACCGCGACGAAGAGGTGTTCGACAACCCCATGGAGTTCCGCGTCGATCGCAGCCCGAACCGGCACCTTGCCTTCGGCTACGGGGCGCATCTGTGCCTTGGCCAACACCTCGCGAAGATGGAGATGCGCATCCTCTGGGAAGAGCTCTTGCCCCGCCTCAAGTCGGTCGAGCTGGCCGGTGACGCGCAGCTCTCCGAGGCGAACTTCGTCAACGGCCCGAAGAAACTGCCGATCCGCTACGAATTTGCCTGAGGCGGCTCGGGTGCGCGCCACCAGGAACAAGCCGACCGCGCCGCTTGGTCGCCGCGATTGGCTCGAGGCGGGTCAGGCGCTGTTGCGGACATCGGGTGTCGCCGGCTTGAAGTTGCATGCGCTAGCCGCCAGCCTCAGCATCTCTACCGGTAGTTTCTACCATCATTTCAGCGACTTCGACGCCTATCTTGTCGCACTGGCGAAATACTATAGCGGTGAGCAACTTGCGGCGAGCATCGCAACGGTGCTGCGCGAGGCGCACACGCCCTACGAGCGTGTCGTGCGCGCGTCGCAGCTGGCTCACGACGTGAAACTGCCGGAGTTGATGGTGGCGATGCGCGCCTGGGCGCGGCGCGACCAGCGGGTGGCGCCGGAAGTCGCCGTCCTCGAACAGGGACTCATGGACTTCCTATCCGAATGCTTCGTCGGCCTTGGTTTCACCCACGAGCAGGCGGTCGCCCGCGCCTTCGTCATGCTTTCCGTCGCCGGTGGCGAGGTCGCCCCTCCCGAACTGGGCGACAAGGGCCGGTTCCGGCGTGCGATCGTCGACATGGTCTGCGAGGGCGCGCCGCACCGGCGCTAGAGCATGACAGCCTTAAGTGGGAACTGCTTCAGGCGCCCGTCATGCTCTAGATTCAAGAAGTTAGAGCCTGTTCGGTTCAAACGGTACCGTTTGAACCGGACCGGCGCTAGCCGATCGAGGCGGAGCGCCGCCCCTACTCCAGCACCACCAGCACCACCCGGCGGTTCTGGGCTCGGCCGGCGGGGGTGTCGTTGGCGGCCAGCGGGTGGGTCTGGCCGAAGGAGATGCTCGACATCCGATTCAGCGGCACGCCCTGCTCGTTGAGGAACAGCCGCACAGCTTCGGCCCGGCGCCAGCCCAGGGCGTAGTTGAACTCCGGCGTCCCGGCGTTGTCGGTGAAACCCTGGATTTCCAGATAGACGTTGCGGTTGTCGGCCTTCAGATGGCCGGCGAACTCGGCCAGCCGCGCCTTGGCCTGGTCCGACAGCGCCCAACCGTCGGTGGGGAAGCGCGTGTCGGCGTCGGACAGCACCAGCGAATAGTCGAAGGCGCCCCGGCGCAGCTTGCCGGCGGCCTTGGCGCGGTCCAGCGCCGCCTGGCTGTTCTGTTCGAGGGCGGTGATCCGCGTTTCATGTTCGCCGACCTGGGCCTTCAGCCCGTCGACTTCAGCCTGAATCGAGTCCAGCCGGCGGTTGACGTCATCATCCTGCGTCGCGCACCCGGCCAGCAACAGAACGGCGATTGCAGCGGCCCCGCCAATACCGAGCTTCGACATTCCCACCTCCAGCCCAAACGCGGCCACGGGCTCAAGACGCCATGGCAACGTTAACCGCGTTCAGCCATGGACGATCGCGCTCGCCGATCAAGCGAACTCGCCTGTCAGGGGTATCGGCGCTCGCTCGTCAGGCCGGTTCGCGCGCCTTCTGCGACGACGGCGTTTTGGCGGCTCCCAGCGCCGGCCGGCCGTCGTAGACGAACTCCTCGCCGTCGAGGTCGATGGCCGGAAGGGCCTTCTGCTCGGCCCAATAGTCCTGGGTGTGCTGCCATTCGGGCGTGTCGAGGCGCTTGGGCAGGAGGTGCATGCCGCGCATCAGATAGCCCGGATTGAAGTTCTCCGGGTCCATCCAGGACAGCTTCGGCAGGCCCTGGTCCTCGGCCCGCAACGCCACCTCGACCTTCTTGGCGCCGTTCTCGTGCATATGGTTCAGCAGGCGGCAGACGAAATCGCCGATCAGGTCGGCGCGCAGGGTCCAGCTGGCGCGGAAGTAGCCGAACACCCAGATCATGTTCGGTACGCCGGTGAACATCATCCCGCGGTAGGTGACGGTGTCGGCGAAATCCACCGACTTGCCGTCCACCGCGAAGTCGACGTCGCCGAGGACGTTCAGGTTGAAGCCGGTGGCGGTGATGATGATGTCGGCTTCCAGGGTCTTGCCGGACTTCAGCAGAATCCCTTCTGGGGTGAACCGGTCGATCTCGTCGGTGACCACCGAGGCCTTGCCGGCCTTGATCCCCTCGAACAGGTCGCCGCCGGGGACGAAGGCGATCCGCTGGCGCCAGGGGCGGTAGGTCGGCGTGAAGTGCTGCTCCACCGCCTCATCGCCGACGAAGGCGGCGACGCCGGCCAGCAGCTGCTGCTTGACCATCTCCGGCTGCTCGAAGGCCATCTTGGTGAAGGCGGCCCCGTCCTTGAGGATCTTGCGGCGGACGATCTCGTGGATCCAGGTCTCGTCGATCTCCAGCTCACGCAGGGTGTCGGCCAGCTCGTTGGCGTTGCGGCCGGGGATGAAGTAGGTCGGCGAGCGCTGCAGCACGGTGACGTGTTCGCAGTCGCCGGCGATGGAGGGCGCCAAGGTCGCGGCGGTGGCGCCCGACCCGATCAGCACCACCTTCTTGCCTTTGTAATCAAGGTCTTCCGGCCAGGTCTGCGGGTGGACGATGCGGCCCTTGAAGCTGTCCATGCCTTCCCACTCGGGGGTGTAGCCTTCGGAGTGGCGATAGTAGCCCTGGCACATCCACAGAAAGCCGGCGGTGAAGCGCACGGTCTGCATCGTGTCGGTGCGCAGCGCCTCGATGGTCCAGCGGTTCTCCTGGCTCGACCAGCGGGCGCTCTTGATCTGATGGCGATAGCGGATGTGACGGCCAAGATCGTTCTCGTCGATCACCTCGCCCATGTAGCTGAGGATCTCCGCCGCCGTGGCGATCGGCGCGCCCGTCCACGGCTTGAAGCGGTAGCCGAAGGTGTAGAGGTCGCTGTCGGAGCGGATGCCGGGATAGGTGTGGGTGCGCCAGGTGCCGCCGTAGCTGTCCAGGGCGTCCAGCACCGCGAAACTGGTCCCGGGACACTGGCTGGTCAAATGATAGGCGCCGCCCACGCCCGAAATCCCCGCCCCCACGATCAGGACGTCGAAGTGCTCGGTCTTGGCGGGCCTGGCGAGGGTCGCGGCGTCGGTCATGGCTGATCCTGTTCGTTTCCTGGCCATCAGGGTCCGGGCCCCGTGGCCGGGTTTCCTTGATCCAGATCAAGATAACTGAACGTTGATAATATATCGGCGCGCCAACGCCAATCCCACACGTCTCCGTATCGCGTCGGAAATTCACCCGGCCTGCGTTTAAACTCGGCGTGGGAGGACACCGCCATGAGCCTTGACCAGGCGGCGATCGCGGCCAACCGTTTCGGACTGGGCGCGCGGCCGGGAGAGCTGAAGACCATCGCCGGCGATCCGCGCGGCTGGCTGAAGGCGCAGCTGACGCCGGAGACCAGCCTGCCGGCGACCATGGCCGATCTGCCCAAGACCACCGTCGCCGCCGGCGAATTCCCGAAATGGCTGATCGGCCTGGGCATCGTAGGCAAGCAGGGCGGCGATATCGCCAAGCTCTACCAGAACGGCGGCAAGGACATGACCGGCGCGGCGGCCGCGCCCGGCATGGGCGCATCCGGCGGGCAGCCGCTCAGCATCGAGCAGTCCTACATCAAGTATTTCGGCCCCGACTACGCCGCCGGCGTCGAGGCCCGGTTCACCACCGCCACCACCAGCGAGCGGCCGTTCTTCGAGCGGCTATCGCGGTTCTGGTCCAACCACTTCACTATCTCGGCGGCCAAGCCGGAGATCATCTCCTTCGCGCCGATCTTCGAGCGCGACGTGGTGCGCCCACACGTCTGCGGCCGGTTCGAAGACATGCTGCTGGCCTCGTGCCGGCATCCCGGCATGCTGATGTACCTCGACAACTACACCTCCATCGGCCCGGACTCGCCGTTGGCCCACCACCCGGAGTACCTGCCGGCCTTCTTGCGCGAGCGGATGAAGGGGCTGAACGAGAACCTGGCCCGGGAGATCATGGAGCTGCACACGCTCGGCGTCCGCAGCGGCTACACCCAGACCGACGTGACCACCCTGGCCAAGATCATCACCGGCTGGTCGATCTATGGACCCAACCAGGCGCCGGCCAGCGGCGAGATGTTCCACTACATCGACTTCGCCCACCAGCCCGGCCCGCAGACCCTGCTCGGCAAGACCTATCCGGCCGATGGCGAGCAACAGGGACGCGCCGCGCTCAAGGACCTGGCGCATCATCCTGCCACAGCCCGGCATCTGGCGACCAAGCTCGCGCGCCACTTCATCGCCGATGACCCGCCCCAAGCGGCCGTCGACAGGATCGCCGCGGCCTACTCGGCCTCCGACGGCGATCTGACCGCGACGGCGAACGCCATCGTCGACTCGCCGGAGGCCTGGACCGCGCCCCCGGCGAAGCTGAAGACCCCGGACGACTATCTGGTCTCCATCGTCCGCGCCCTGGACGGGCCGCCGGTGAAGGGCATCCAGCTGGTCGCCCTCCTCGACCGCATGGGCCAGCGCCCGTTCTGGCCGCCCGGCCCGGACGGCTGGGCCGATATCCAGGACGGCTGGATCGGCGCCGACGCGGTGTGGAAACGGCTGGAGCTGGCCAGCACCCTCGCCCAGGGCTACGCCGCCGCCAACATCAACCCCGCCACCATCGCCGAGGCCGCGCTGGGACCGGAGCTGTCGCCGGCCACCGCGGCCTCGATCCACGCCGCCGAAAGCCCGGCCCAGGGACTGGCCCTGTTCCTGGTCTCCCCCGACTTCCAACGGAGATGAGCGCCATGCTTGACCGCAGACAGTGGCTCATGGGCGCCGGCGCGGCGGCGGGCCTGGCCGGCCTGCCGACCATCGCCTTCGCCTCCGCCGAGACCGACCGGCGGCTGGTGGTGATCATGCTGCGCGGAGCCATGGACGGGCTCTCCGCCGCGCCGCCCTACGGAGATCCGGACTATCAGAGCGCCCGCACCGGTCTCGCCATCCCCGCACCCGGCCAGGCGGGCGGTGTGCTCGCGCTCGGCAGCGACTTCGGCCTCAACCCGGCGCTGCCGAAGCTGCATGCCCGCCATGCCGCCGGCGAACTGATCGTCTTCCAGGCGATCGCCTCACCCTATCGCGACCGCTCGCATTTCGATGGCCAGAACCTGCTGGAGAACGGCTCGACCCAGCCCTATGGCCTGACTGACGGCTGGCTGAATCGGGCGCTGACCGGCCTGCCGGGCCCGGCCACCGCCGGCCGCAAGGAATTGGGCATCGCGTTGGCGCCGGCCATGCCGCTGATGCTGCGGGGGCCGTCTCCCGTCACCTCCTGGTCGCCCTCCGTACTGCCTGGCCCGAACGCCGATTTCGTCACTCGGGTCGAGCGGCTCTACAGTCAGACCGATCCGAAACTGCTGGAGGCGTTGGCCGGCGCGGCCCAGGCCAACCAGGCGGCCACCGGCATGGGCGGGGCCGCCGGCGGCGACGCCTTCGTCACCCTGATGACCGCCGCCGCAAAGTTCCTCTCGGCGCCCGACGGCCCCTGCGTGGCCATGGTCGAGAGCACCGGCTGGGACACCCACGCTGGTCAGACCGGCCCCTACAATGTGCTCAGCCGCAACCTCGCCGAGCTGGACCGGGGCATCGAGGCTCTGGCGGTCGGCATGGGGCCCATGTGGTCCAAGACCGCGGTGCTGGCGATGACCGAGTTCGGCCGTACG
>Ga0302279_10000482_pt1 | contig 57978 bp, 55 predicted proteins | sample III_Bog_N3_3_FD_194541 | JGI IMG/M metagenome (GOLD analysis project Ga0302279, IMG submission 194541) | Peat permafrost microbial communities from Stordalen Mire near Abisko, Sweden - III_Bog_N3_3 | ecosystem: Environmental > Terrestrial > Soil > Wetlands > Peat | place: Sweden: Abisko... | reverse complement strand
GTCCGGCGGCGTCGGCGCCGGCGGCCCGGCGAGCCTGGCGCCCGCCTTCTCCACGGTCTCCAGCAGCGCCAGCAGCGTGTCCTCGCGGAGCTGGAGGAACTCGTCCCACGAGGTGGTCTGGAACCAGGCGAGGATCTCCACGTCGAACGATGCGTCGCTGATCCGGGTCAGCGCCACGCTCACGTCGGGCCAGATCTTGGGGTGGTTCTTGAGCTGCTCGCGCACGGCGAGGACCACGGCGCGGACGCTGGCGGCGCTGCAGGTGCGATCGAGGGCGAGCACGGCGGCGAGCTTGATGCGGTCGCGCTCGGTGAACGACTCGATGCGCATGTCGGCGAGCTTGCCGTTGGGGAGCGTCACCACGGTGCGGTCGAGGGTGCGGATGCGCGTGGAGCGCAGGCCGATCGACTCGACGGTGCCGGAGATGGTGTCGACGGTGACGAAGTCGCCGACGCGGAAGGGCTGGTCGACGCCGATGGAGAGCGAGCCGAAGAGGTTCTCCACGGTCTTCTGGGCGGCGAGCGCGATGGCCACGCCGCCGATGCCCAGGCCGGCGACCAGGCTGCCCACCGCCACGCCCAGCTCCGAGAGCGCCGCCAGGAGGGCGAAGATCACCAGCGCGACCTTGAGCGTCTTGCGGCCCAGCGGCACCAGCGAGCGCGCCGCGGGGTTGGCGCGGGTGGAGGGCAGATCGAGGAGGCGCGCGCCGCCGATGTCGACGCAGCGGGCGACGAACCACACCGCGCCGGAGAAGAAGCCGGCCCGCACCAGCCCGTCGATGAAGGCCTGCGCCGGCGGGAAGAGCGCGAGGCTGGGCAGCGCCATCTCGACCCCGAACACGGCCCAGATCAGCGTGAGCGGCGGGCCCAGGCGGGCGAGGAGCTTGTTGTCGCCGACGACCTCCTTCGAGAAGATCCGCGCCAGGATCAGCCGCGAGGCCCACCCCAGCAGCGCGCCCGCGCCGAGCGAGAGGAGGAAGACGACGGGGAGCGCGATCCACTGCCAGTAGAGCAGGTCCTTGGGGCCCTGGCGGAGCAGGGGCGAGGGGAACCACTCCTGCTGCCAGTGGTCGCGCAGGCGGCCGTACCAGCCGTCGATGTGGTCCACGGTGGCCTGGGTGAAGATCCAGCGGGTGCCGTCGGGAAAGCGCCGCCGCGCCAGGCGCACGTGCTCGGGGCCGGTGGGGGTGGGGATGGTGCCGACCTCGTCGAGGCCGGTGGCGAGGCCGTCGCCGATCTCGCCGAGCGAGTGCGGCGAGACGGCGTCGAGCTTGCCCCAGGTCTGGTGATCGAGGACCGCCTTGAGCTTGCGGGCGAGCTGCGGCGCCTCCGCCTTGCGCGCTTCGGGCACGTCGAGGTAGGCGGCGGCCTCGGCGTACTCGCCGGTGTTGGCCAGCTCGAGGAAGCGCTTCATCGACGCGCGCGGGGAGTCGGGCTGGATGTCCTCCGCGGGGGGCGTGGCGGGGGCGCCCACGAGGGGGGTGCTCGTCGGCGCCGCGGCCTGGGGGAGCGCCAGCGCCGGACGCGGAGCCGTGGCCACGAGGGACAGCGCGACGAGCGGCACCAGGACAGCGCGGAGACGCATGCGGCGACCCGTACCACAGGATCGCGGCGGGGGGCCCCGGGGAGCCTCAGCCGAGCCAGGGCAGCATCAGCTCGGCCACCCTGTCCCCGAAGGGCGCGGGGGAGGGCGGCGCGAGGATGGCGCCGAGCTCGGCGGCGAGGCGAAGCGAGGCGGGGCGGTCGGCGAGGAGGGGGAGGGCGCTCGCGGCGAGGCGCGCCGGGGTCACCTCGCCCTGGACCAGCTCGGGGAAGGCGCGGCGCCCGAGCAGCACGTTGGGCAGCGCGATGTGCGGGGTGCGGACCAGGCGCCGGGCGACGGCGTAGGCCAGCCGATCGAGGCGGTAGGCGACGACCGGCGAAGCACCGGCGAGAGCGGCCTCGAGCGAGGCGGTGCCGGAGGCGCACAGCGAGGCGTCGAAGCCGGCCAGCAGTGACGTGGCGCCACCCTCCGCAGGGGCGTCGGCGAGCGGCAGCCCGGCGCGACGGGCGAGCATCGCGAGGTGGAGCCGTGAGGGCGAGGCCAGCCCCGGCGCGACGAGGACGCAGGCGGAGGTGACGGCCCCGGACGCGAGCAGCGACGCGCCGGCCTCGGTGAGGGGAGCGGCGAGGCGGGCGATCTCGCCGGCTCGGCTCCCGGGGAGAATGGCGAGGGCGCGACGCGGGGAGGGGGGCGCGGGCGCGGGCGCGGAGCCCCCGACCGAGGGGTGCCCGACGTAGACCGCATCGTATCCGGCGTCGCGCCAGAGGGCTTGCTCGAAGGGGAGGATCACCGCGAGACGATCCGTGGCCCCCCGCAGCGCCTGGAGCCGACCCGGCCTCCACGCCCACACCTGCGGGGCGACGCACCAGAGCACCCGCGTGCCACGAGCGCGCAGGGCGCGGCCGAGGTGCTGGTTGAGCTCGGTGAAGTTGACGAGCAGCGCGGCGCGGGGAGGGGCCCTTCGCACGCGCGCTGCCAGGCGGGCGAGGGCGCCCGCGAGGACCGGGAGGCGCGCGGCGACGTCGGCGAGGCCCATGGCGGAGAGCTCCCGGGTGTCTGCGAACGTCTCCACGCCGGCGGCTCGACACGCGGCGCCGCCGACGCCCGCGCACCGCACCCCATGGGCAGCGAGCGCGCGGGCGACGAGGGCGGCGATGCGATCTCCGGAGGCCTCGCCGGCGACGACGAGCACCTCGGGGACGAGACCCCGCCGCGGCACGGTCATGCGTTGCGCTCGGGGGCGACCGCGGCCAGAGCCTGGAGGGCCCCGGAGTAGCGATCGATGCGGCTCGAGCCAAGACCGGGGATGCCGGCGATCGCGGCCTGGAGGGCGTCGGCGTCGGGGCGGTCGTCGTGGGCGATCAGGGCGTCGACGAGATCGGTCGCGCAGTGGCCGGGGAGGACGACCTGCGCGTCGACTCCCCGGCGGGTGGCCTCGGCCTTGCGCCAGGCGGAGACCTGCGCCTCGCGGGCGCGGCGCTTCGCGAAGCTGACCCGATCGGGGATGACCGGCGCGAACATCGCCTGGTCCGCGGGCGGGATGTCACCATCGTCGATACCCGCGGCCACGGCGCGCAGCCAGCCCTCCACGCGCTGCCCGGCCAGGCCCACGGTGGCGCCGCGCACGGCGGCGAGCCCGGCTCGGTCGCGCGGGCGCTTGACCGCGAGCTCGAGCAGCGTCTCGTTGGTGATCACCTTGAAGGGGGGCACGTCCACCGCGCTCGCCGCCGCTTCCCTGGCCTCGCAGAGCCGGCGCAGCACCGCGCGCCCGGTGCCGTCGAGCGCCCCCACGCCCTTGATGCGGGCATACGCCGGGCGCCCGTCGCGCGGAGGGTTGAGGGCGGTGCTCAGCTTGTAGGCACACTCCGCGGCGATCTCGGCTCGGATGTCGAGCGCCGCCCCCCTGGCGTCGAGGTGATCGTCGAGGGCGAGGAGGTGGCCGACGTCGCCGGCGAGGTAGGCGAGCTGCGCCGGCGTGATCGGGCGGCGCGACCAGTCGTGCTGCTGGAGGTCCTTGGCGTGGGCGACGCCGAGCTCCGACGCGAGGAGCGCCGAGAGCCCCGTCGCCGCGAAGCCGAGCAGCCGCGCCGCGACCGAGGTGTCCCGCGCGCGTGCCAGCGGCGCGCCCGCGTCGGCGAGCAGGCGCGCGTCGAAGGTGAGATCGTGGAGCACCTTGACCGGGCCCCCTTCGCCGAGCAGCGGCGCGAGCGGCGTGACCGGCACGGCCAGCGTGTCGATGACGGCGACGGCCATCGTGGCGCCCTCCGGCCAGGCGAGCTGGAGCACGCAGAGGGCCGGACGGAAGGCGTGCAGGCCGTTGGCTTCGGCGTCGACGGCGAGGCGATCGGCGCGCGCGGCCCGCGCCGCGATCGCCTCCAGCGCCCCGGCCGACTCGACCAGCGTGATGTCCATCAAGCGGTCGCGCGCCGGCGGAGACGGGATCGACCCCAGGCCAGCACCAGCGCGCCGAGCCCGGCCATCACGCCCGCCGCGGGGCCGGTCCCCCCGTCACTACCGGGGGTGCCAACGCCGCAGGAGCTGGTGCTCTGCGCCGGCTGCTGCGCGGCACACAGCGTGGAGAAGCCGTGCCGCGGGGTGGCGTCGCAGTCGCTGTTCGCGGGGCTCGGCGGGTAGATCGCGCAGATGCCCGCCTCGTCGTCGGCGGTGAGCGTCCGCAGCGTGGTGGTGTGCTCGACGTACTCCGGCCACATCACCGCGGTGGGGTTGGCCGAGTGGGCGAGGCCCTGGAAGTGCCCGGTCTCGTGGGTGACGATGGACTGGAGATCGAAGTCGACGTTGGTGTCGCTCACCGTGAAGTCGTTGTCGGCGCTGTTGAGCTCCATGTCGGCGTCGTAGATCTCGCCGGTGTCGAGGTTGTAGGTGACGGTGGTGAGCGCCAGGGTGTTGGGCGAGCCCTCGTAGGGCCACACGTCGTCGTGGTAGAGGATGATGTTGGCGTTGCCCTTGGTCTGGTTGTACTCGTGCTGGTCGCACGTGGCAGGGGCGGCCTCGGTCACCGCCATCTGCGGGTTTCCGCCGGTGCAGTCGGCGGCCGCCCAGGTGGCGAAGGCGGCCTTCATGACCTGCTCGGTCTGGGCGAACGTCACCTTGATGGAGGCGTTCACCTGGACGGAGTAGCCGATGCAGCGGCTGGCCCAGAAGAGCGGCGTGCCGCAGTCGGTCTGCTGGGGCGGGTCGCAGACGGCCGCGGTGTGCGCCATGCCCTCCATGCAGCTCGAGGTGCGGCAGTAGGCGCCGGCGGTGCCCGCCAGCAGCAGGGAGAACGCCCCTGCGAAGAAGGCGACGGCGAGGTTACTTGTTCTCATCACGCGCCTTCTGGAGCTGCTTGACCAGGGAGATCGCATCCTCGACCGGGGTGCCGACGAGGCGCTCGTGGGCCGAGACGGTGGGCCCGGGGCGGGAGACCAGCATGTCCACGTCGGGGCTCGCGACGAGCCGAGGCGTGCCCTTGGCGTCGACGACGACCGGGTAGTGGCCCTGCGCCATGCCCGTCACCACGACCGCGCCGTTGATCTGCACCAGGAACAGCAGCGCCCGCGATCCCGGGAAGATCTGCGCCTCGCCCGAGACGGCCTGGCCGATGTGATCGACGGCGCCGCCGAGCGTGCGCACCAGGACCTCTGCCCCGGGCGCGCCGGCGACGGCGCGCTCGACCGCGACGCGCGTGTACGTCACGATGCGCCGGCCCGAGGGCAGGTCCTCCCAGACGCAGCGGCGCTCGCCTGCCGTGCCGAGCACGACGTACGTGGAGCGCTCGAGGAGCTGGTCCAGCGTGATCAGGCGCGCGGTCAAGGCTTCTGCCCGGGGCGAGAACGCCAGCAGAGGCGGGAGCGCGAGCATCGATGCCTGCAGGAAAGCTCGGCGATTCATCTCGCTACGATAGCACGCGCGTGGGGTCGCGAGCGGGCGCTCGCCGGCGAGGCGGCGTCCGTTCCTGCCGGCCGAGAGCGCTGGACCCTCGGGCGGGCCGCGACTACCAACGGCTCAGAGGAGCGTCGTCATGCTGCAAGATCTGCTCACCATCGGCCGCTACACCTTCCACTCGCGCCTCTTCGTGGGCACCGGCAAGTACAAGGACGTCGACGAGACGCGCCGCGCGCTCGAGGCCTCGGGCGCCGAGGTGGTCACGGTCGCTCTGCGCCGCGTCAACCTCGACGATCGCGGCGAGGGGTCGATGATGTCCCTGCTCACCTCGGGCAAGTACACCCTCCTGCCCAACACCGCCGGCTGCTACACCGCGGACGAGGCGGTGCGCACCTGCCGCCTGGCGCGCGAGCTGGGCGTGGGCGATCTCGTCAAGCTCGAGGTGATCGGCGACCAGCGCACCCTCTTCCCCGACAACGAGGCGACGCTCCAGGCGGCCAAGCTCCTCGTCAAGGAGGGGTTCACGGTGCTGCCCTACTGCACCGACGACCCCATCCTCTGCCGCAAGCTCGTCGACGCTGGCTGCGCCGCGGTGATGCCTCTGGCGGCGCCCATCGGCTCCGGCCTGGGCATCCGCAACCCCTACAACCTGATGATCATCCGCGAGGAGATCCGCGTGCCCGTCATCGTCGACGCGGGCGTGGGCGCCGCCAGCGACGCCGCCTACGCGATGGAGCTGGGCTGCGACGGCGTGCTGATGAACACCGCGATCGCCGGCGCCAAGGACCCCATCCTGATGGCCGGGGCGATGCGGGACGGGATCCGCGCCGGGCGGGCCTCGTTCCTCGCCGGGAGGATCCCGCGCAAGCTCCATGCGAGCGCTTCCTCGCCCGAGGCGGGACTGATCGGGCGCTGATCGATCCCTGCCCATCGTGGCGAATGCCCCGTGGCGCTCGCGCCTCGCGTGGCGCCGCCGCATCGCAGCCCACGACGCGGGTGCACCGGGGAAGTGGCTGGAGCGGTCGGGGAGGCTGCCGGCACGGCGGTTGCCAGGGAGGTGCTGGACTCGGAGGCTCTCATGAACATCGCGATGCGGACCATCCTCGGCCTCTCCCTCGCCGCGTGCAGCAGCAGTCCCATCGATCCGGCCGAGGAGCAGATCGCCGCCGACGGCACCGAGGGCATGGCGGCCGCGACGCAGAGCACGAGCCTCGCCGGGGTGGTGTTCGACGGCGTCAGCGTCAGCGATCCCCTCGCCGCCGCCGGGCAGCTCGGGGCGCCGGGGCAGCTCTGGCCTTCGGGCTGCTCCACGCGCTCGCGGGACACGGCCGACCCCGCTGTCGTCCACCTCGGCTTCGCCGACTGTACCGGACCGTTCGGCCTCGTGCAGATCGACGGCACCGCCACCGTCACCTTCAGCGCCGGGGCGGGCGGCAGGCTCCATGTCGTCTTCGCGAGCGTGGACCTCACCGCCGGCGGCAGCCCCATCACCCTGTCGGCGACGGCCGACCTCTCCTTCCCGAGCGCCACCACGCGCGAGGTGCTCTGGCAGGGAAGCTGGACGCACACCAACCTCGCGGGCGCGCTGGTCGCTCATACCTCGGACGTGACGATCGCCGTCGACACGGTCTCCGGGTGCCGAACGATGGACGGCTCCGCCGCGACCACGGTCGCTGGTCGCCAGGTGGACAGCACCCTCCGCAGCTACGAGATCTGCCACGACCTCGTGACCGGCGCCGAGGGCTGCCCCGGCGGCAGCGTCGTCCACACCGGCGAGCCGTCGGGGAAGGTGGTCACCCTCCAGTACGACGGGGGCGACGTCGCGGAGGTGACCGGCCCGCGTGGCGAGACCTTCCAGGTGGCGCTGGCCTGCGCGTCCATCGGGAGCTGATCCGCCGAGGCCTCCCTGCTGTCGGTCACGCCGCCAGCCTCTCCTCGGCCGCGCACCGGTCCGCTGGGGCCCGGACGCCGATCCTCCGGATCGTGGTATCGTCCGGATTTCCACGTGATGTCTTCTCAACGCCCCAGCCCCGGTCTCACCGCGAGCGAGCGACCGTCGTCGCTGATCGCCGAGGAGAGCTCGATCGACGAGGGGATGCTCACCAACCTGAAGAAGGCCTTCGCGGGACACCCCGGCGCCCTCCGCAGCCTCGTGGAGGAGTACTCCCTGAACGTCGACGCGCAGATCGGGGAGATCGAGGCCGCTCTCGAGGCGGGAGACCCGGAGGCGCTCGAGGAGCACGCGCACGCGTTGAAGGGCGTCAGCGGACAGCTCGGCGCCCGGTTGCTGAGCGTGGAGGCGGGAAGGATAGAGGACAGCGCGTACGCGAAGGACCTCGGCGGAGCCCGCGAGCCTGCGTCCAGGCTGCGCCGCGCGCACGCCGTCACCAGCGCCGAGCTCCTCGCCGCGGTCGACGCCCCCCTCGGCGAGGGCGCGGCCAGGGGCGCCTGAGCGTCCCGCGAGCGCCGCCATTCAGGCGGACGGTGGTCCCTTCTCCGCGAGGAGCTCCGCCAGGAGCTCCCGGATCGTGCCGAGCAGCTCCTGCGTGGACGCGCGGCCCTTGGTGAGGTGCTCGGTGGCCCCGAGACGGAGCACCCCGCGCTCGCGCAGGGAAAGCTCCCGGCCGGTGTAGACGATGAGCGGCGTGCGCTGGGCCCGCCCGCGGCGCAGCCGCTCCACGACGGCGAAGCCATCCATGCCGGGCATGCTCACGTCGAGGAGGACGAGGTCGACCGTCCCGCGCTCGGCGAGGGCGATGGCCGCTTCGCCGTCCGCGGCCTCGACCGGGGTGATTCCCTCGCCGCGGAGGATCTCGGCGAGGACCCTCCGGGTGTCCGCGTCGTCGTCCACGATGAGCACGCAGGGGGCCCTGGCGCCGCGGAGGACGCGGCGCAGCGCCCGGAGCAGCCGCGCTTGATCGAAGGGCTTGGTGACCCAGTCGACGACCCCCGCGCTCGACGAGGCCTGCGGGGACTCGGCCCCCGAGACGACGATCACGGGCACGTCCTCGGTGCGCGGATCCGCCCGGAGCCGCGCGACGACCTCCGCCCCGGTGCCGTCGGGGAGCGCGACGTCGAGCAGGACGGCGTCAGGCACCAGGTCGGCGAGGCGCTCCACCGCGTCGGCCACCTTCCCGGCGTGGACGACCCGGTAGCCGTCGTTCTCCAGCAAGGTACGGAGGATCTGCGCGACGTCGGGGTCGTCCTCCACGACGAGGATCAGCGGGGCGGCGCCGGCGGTCGGGGCGTGGCGGGCCGCGAGCGCTGCCAGCTCGAACCAGAAGGTCGCGCCCTCTCCCGGACGGGAGGTGACCCCGATGCGGCCGCCGTGCTCCTCGACGATCGCCTTGCAGATCGCCAGGCCGAGCCCGGTCCCACCCTTGGATCGGGAGTCGGATGCGTCGAGCTGATGGAAGCGCTCGAAGAGCCGGCGCTGGTCCTCCACGCGGATGCCGGGCCCCCGGTCGCGGACCGAGAAGCGCACCCGATCGGGGCCGACCTGCTCCACGAGAGCCTCGACCGTGCCGTCGGCCGGCGAGAACTTCACGGCGTTGGACAGGAGGTTGGTGAGCACCTGTAGTAGCCGATCGCGATCGGCGAGGACGGCCCCGCGCGGCTCCGAGCGCGGGCGCGCGACCAGCGTGAGCCGGGCGGGACCCGCGAGCGCCTCGATGCCGGCCAGGGCGACGCCGACGACCTCTTCGGGATCGATCTCCGCGCGCAGGAGCTCGAGCTTGCCGGCCTCGATCTTTTCCAGGTCGAGGATCTCGTTCACGAGCCGCACCAGGCGGTCGGTGTTGGACCGCGCGATGCCGATGAGGAGGGCCATCTTGGGCGGCATCGCGCCGGTCGCGCCGCCCTCGATGAGGCCCAGCGACCCGCGGATCGAGGTGAGCGGCGTGCGCAGCTCGTGCGACACCACGCTGATGAACTCGTTCTTGGCTCGCTCGATCGCCTTGCGCTCGGTGATGTCGCGAATGACGCCGGTGTACGCCATCCGCCCGCCGATCTGCACCTCCCCGACGGAGAGGTCCATCGGGAACGCCTCGCCGCTCTTGCGGAGCCCGGTGACCTCCCGGCGGGTCCCCAGGATCGTGGCGTGGCCGGTGCGCTGGTAGCGCTCCAGGTAGCCGTCGTGCTCGCCGCGGTGGGGGTCGGGCATCAGCACGGCGACGTTCTTGCCGAGCAGCTCGGTCGCGTCGTACCCGAAGATGCGCGCCGCGGCGGTGTTGAGGGACTCGATGCTCCCGGCGTCGTCGATGGTGATCACGCCGTCGACCATGTTGTCGAGGATCGCGTACATCCGACCCTCTCCTTCGATCAGCTCCGCGGTGCGGTACCGCAGCTGCTGCTGGAGCTCCTCCTGTTGCGCGGTCTTGAGGCGGAGGTCCAGCTGGCTCATCACCTGCCGGCCGAGGGCCTCGAGCATCTCGATCTGCTGCCCGTCCAGCTCCCGCGGGACGCGGTCGATCACGCACAGCGTCCCCAGTGCGTGCCCGCTGGGTGCGATCAGGGGGCTGCCCGCGTAGAAGCGAATGTGAGGGTCTCCGACGACGAGGGGGTTGTCGGCGAAGCGCTGGTCGAGGGAGGTGTCGGGGACGATCAGCATCTCCCCGCCGGCGACGGCGTGTCCGCAGAACGAAATGTCGCGGGGGGTCTCCGTGGCGCCGAGCCCGACGCGCGCCTTGAACCACTGCCGGTCGGTGTCCACGAGGGACACGAGCGCGATGGGGGTCCGGGCCACGTACGCGGCGAGGCGGGTGAGATCGTCGAACACCTGCTCGGGCAGGGTGTCGAGGATCCCGTAGCGCCGGAGCTCCGCGACCCGCGCCTGCTCGGCGCCCGCCATGGGGGCGGTCGTCATGCGCCGAGGATCCGGAGGACCTCGGCGGGGAGCTGCATCGGATCGAAGGGCTTCTGGACAATGCCGCGGGCACCCATGGCTCGCATGGCCTCCGTCTCGCCCTTCTGCGTCTTGGCCGTGACGAAGATCACCGGGATGCCCGCGGTCGCCGGCTGGGCGCGGAGCCGCTCGAGCGTCCCCGGGCCGTCCAGCCCCGGCATCATGAAGTCGAGCAGGATGACGTCGGGCAGCTCCCTCGCCGCGGTCGCGACCGCCTCCTGTCCGGAGCCGACGAGGGTGACGTTCCAGCCAGCGACGTCCCCCAGGGTGATGCGAGCGATGGTTCGAATATCGGCATCGTCGTCGACGAACAGGACACGCAAAACAGCCTCCCGGGGGGTAATCTCGGCGCGAGGGCCCCTCCAGTACGGACGCCAGGGTACGCGATGTCCGGGGCCCCAAACAAGACCGCGCGATGAGGCACGGCCGACCCGACGGCCGCTCACGCTCAGGAGGGACGGGCATGGAGCGCGTGAAGATTCTGGTTGCCGATGACGATGCGCTGCAGCGGCGCCTGCTCCAGGTCCTGCTCGAGGGCGCCGGCTACCACGTCGTCCTGGCCCGCAGCGGGGAAGAGGCGCTCGCGGTCGCGCTCGGAAGGGACGCCCCGCGCATCCTGTTGCTCGACTGGATGATGCCGCTCCCCGACGGCCCCGCCGTCTGCCGGGAGATCCGGCGCTCGGCGAAGACGCCGCGCCCGTACGTGATGCTGGTCACGGCGAGGCACCGGCGCGAAGACATGCTCGTGGGCCTGGAGTCCGGCGCCGACGACTTCGTGATGAAGCCGTACGCGCCCGAGGAGCTGCTGGCTCGCGCGCGCGTGGGTGAGCGCGTGCTCGAGGCCACCGGCGCCTCGTCCAAGCTGGTCATGGAGGCGCTGGCCGAGGCCCTGAGCGGCCCCGGCGGCGAGGTCGTGGTGCGACGCGAAGAGGCCGTCGGCCGCATCTTCGTGCACCAGGGGCGCGTCGCCTGGGCCCACGTGTCCACCGAGCCCAGCTCGCTGTACGAGCTGCTCGAGCCCGACAGCAATGTCTCGTCCGAGGATCTGCGCAGCGTGCTGCAGGAGTGCAAGGACCAGAAGAAGAGCCTGGGCGAGGTGCTGGTGGCGTGGGGGTTCACCGACCGCGCGCGGCTGCGGGAGCGGCTCCGGGGGTGGATCGCGCGCAAGCTCGATGTGATCCTGCGGCTCCCGCACCCCTCGGTGCTCTTCGTGCCGGAGGCGCGCTCGTTCTCCGGCGACCTGACCTACTCGCTCGACGAGGTGCTCCTGGGGGCGGCCGACCGCCCCGCCGCGCCCGCCGAGCCGGAGGCCGTGACGACGAGGGCGTCGACACCGGCGAGCGCCTGGGTCCGCGTGGCCAGCGCCGCCGCGCCCGAGGGGCTCGACGCCGCCAAGCTCGACGGCGCCATGAGCATCGACGGGGTGATCTCCGCGGCGGTCCTCGACGCCTCGACGGGCGCCTACGTCTGGCAGCGGGGCGAGCCGCTGGACGTCGAGCTCGGCCTCCAGCTGACGCGCCTGTCGCGGATGCTCCCGGCCGGCGAAGCGGCCGAGGAGGTGGTGCTCACCACGGCGACGAAGCTCCACGTGATGCGGCCGTTCCCGGCGTCGCCCGGCCACTTCCTCCTCATCGCCGCGCGGAGCGCCGTGACGTCGATGGCCATGGCGCGCCTGCAGCTCTCCGCGGTCACCGGCCGCTGGAGCGACTGAACCGCTTCAAGGCAACGCCAGCACCAGCAGCAGCGGCAGCTGCCGCTCGCCCGCGAGCCGCCCCTCCGCCTCGCGGGCGAGCCCCCGGACGTCGAGCCCCAGATACGGCGACGGCACCTCGGCGAGGCGCGCCAGCGCCCGCTCCCCCAGCGCCTGTGCCGGGCGGGGCAGACCGGAGAACCGCTTCAGCTCCGATGCCGCGAGCTGGATCAGCGCCTGGAGCAGCTCCGCCGTCGCGGTGCCGGGTCGCGCGCCGCGCCACAGGGCCTCGAACGCCTCGTGGCTCTCCCACCAATAGGCGAAGTTGAAGAGATCGACCCCGCGCAGGTACACGGCGCACGCCGCCCAGGCCGCGGGGTCGATCGCCTGCACGCGCGGCTCCGGCAGGCCCCAGGAGTGGCCGAGCCGGTCGCGCCGCGGGTGGGGCGACCGGCCGGGGACGAAGCGGTACCGGGGGAAGGGCGCGGCCGTCCAGCGGGGGAAGGCGGGATCGGGCGGGGAGGGCGAGAGCGGTGAGGTCACGGTCCAGGGGAGGGTAGCGCGACCGGCGGCGGGGCGCCGAGGTGCGGCGGCCCTTTGACCTGGAGGCGCGCGCCGCCTAGGGTCAGGGCGTGGAGAGCTCCGGGGTCCTCGTCCCTTTTGGCCGCTACGTGCTCAAGGAGCGGCTGGCCCAGGGCGGGATGGGGGAGGTCTTCCGCGCCGTCGCGGTCGGCGAGCACGGCTTCGAGAAGCCGGTGGTGGTCAAGCGCGTCCTGCCCGCCCACGCCGGGCGCGAGGACCTGACCGACCTCTTCGTCGCCGAGGCCAAGCTGATGACCCGGCTGGTCCACCCCAACATCGTCGAGGTGCTCGACTTCGGCCGCGGCGAGCACAAGGACTACTACCTCGTCCTCGAGCTCGTCGAGGGCACCGACCTGGGGCGCCTCCTCCGCGCCCACGCGGCCCGGGGCGAGCTCTTCCCGATCCCCCTCGCGCTCTTCGTCGCCTCGCAGGTCCTGCGGGGGCTGCACCACGCCCACACCAAGCTGGCCGGCAGCGGGGATGTGGTCGTGCATCGCGACGTGAGCCCCAGCAACGTGCTCTGCTCCGCCGAGGGCGAGGTCAAGGTCGCCGACTTCGGCGTGGCGCTGGTGACGCAGCTGACCACGGAGGCCGGCGCCGATCGGGGGGGTGCCGGCGTCGCGGGCAAGCCCGGGTACATGGCGCCGGAGCAGTACGAGGGGCTCGTCGTCGATCCCCGCGCCGACGTCTTCTCGGTCGGCGTCGTGCTCCAGCAGATGCTCACCGGCGAGCTGCCCTTCGCCGGCGAGACGCCCGAGGAGCAACAGCTCGCCGCCCGGCGCGGCGATCGCCGCCGCGCCAGGGACGGCCGCGGTGACGTGAGCGACCCCCTCGAGGCGATCCTCGTCCGCGCCCTCGCGCCCAGCCCCGACGCGCGGTTCTCCGACGCCAGGGCGATGGCCCAGGCCATCGAGGGCCTCCGCGACCGCGGGCAACCCCTCGCCACCGGCGACGACCTGGCCGAAGCCGTGCGGACCGCCCAGCGCGAGCTGCCCGCGGCGGGGCGCCGGGTGATCGCCCTGTCCACGTCGGCCCCCGCGGGCCCGGACACCGATCCCGACGAAGCGCCGCGCGAGCTGACCCGCAGCGGCGCCCCGGGCGCCGTGGGCGCATTCACCCTGCGCTTCCCCACCAAGCAGCAGCGCAGCGGCGTCTCCGACCCGGCGAACGGCGGTGGCGATCGCTGGAGCGCCCCCGAGCCGCGCACCGAGCGGATCCTCGAGAGCGAGCGCCCGCCCTCCGGCGCCGCCGTCCTGCCTCTCCCGCTCGTCGGGGCCGTGGCCGAGCGCCTCCCGGAGCGGACCTCCGAGCTTCCGGCCGAGGCGCCCGAGGGGCCCCGGCAGCGCATGATCCGCCGGGGAGCCATCCTCGCCGTCGTGGCAACGGCGCTGCTCGGTACCGTCGCGTTCGTCGAGCGGATGTCGGGCACCGGGAGGCAAGCCGTCGCGCCGCCGACCCCATCTGCCGCCTCAGCGCTCGCGCTCGGGCCCAGCGCCCCGGCTCCGCCGCCCCTGGATGCACCGGCCGTCGTCTCCTCTCTCGTGCCCGCCGCCCATGGCTCGGCTCGCGGTCCGGCGGTGCGCTCGCCGGCGTCGAGCGCACCGGCGGTGACGGTCAGCGCCGCCCCTTCGGTGACGGTGAGCGCGGCGGTCGATCCCGACTCGTGCCGGGGCAAGGTCCACTTCGTCACCGAGGGAAGCTGGGTCGTCAGCGGCGGCCCCGCGCCGGCGTCCACGCCCAACCTCGTCACCTGGCGCTGCGGGGTCTACAACCTCCAGGCGCGCTCGCGCCAGGATGCCACCGTGACGCGGACGGCCACCGTCCACGTGGGGCCGGATCACCAGGAGGAGGTTGCGTTCAACCTGCGGTGACCGGTTCGCTGGGTGCTCTCGCTGACGAGAATGCAGTGACGCCGCGCGCGTTCTCGCGGTAACGATGCGTGATGCGCCAATCCTCCCTTGCTTCGCCAGGCATCCTCGCGTCCGCCGCCGCGGTCGTCCTCTTGGCCTCGGCCTGCGGCGGCACGAACTCGGCCCAGTCTTCGGCGACCACCGGAGGCACCGGAGGCACCGCCGGAGCGTCGTCGTCGTCCTCCTCCTCCTCGACCACGTCGTCGTCCTCCGGCACCGGCGGGATGGCGAGCGTCAGCTATCCCGCGGCGCACCCGGCGGCCCCGCAGGTCGCCCAGGGACCTGGCAGCGTCCTCGCCAACCCGAACTTCATCCCCGTCTTCTTCGCCGGTGACGACGTGCCGACCGAGACCGCGGTCGAGGACTTCGTCGGGAAGCTGGGCGCCTCCACCTACTGGAGCACCGTGACCTCGGAGTACGGCGTCGGCGGCGCGACCGCAGGCACCGCGGTGATCCTCACCCAGACGGCCCCGGCGACGCTGGACGGTTCGACCATCCCGGCGTGGATCGACGCCCAGCTCGCGGCTACTCCGCCGACCTTGCCGACGCCGGATGCGAACACGATCTACGTCCTCCACTATCCGGCGAGCACCACCATCACCCTCACCAGCAGCCTCCAGGGCACGTCCACGAGCTGCGTCGACTTCGGCGGTTTTCACCAGACCGCGGCCCTGGCCGACAACAGCCCGGTGGCCTACGCGGTCATCCCGCGCTGCGCCAAGCTCGGCGACCTGACCGGCCTCGACGAGCTCACGGGCGCCGAGAGCCACGAGCTGGTCGAGGCCGCGACCGATCCCACGCCCACCCAGACGGGGGCCGCCTACGACGAGCCGGACCCGGCGGACCTGTTCTGGGAGCTCGGCCTCGGCGGAGGTGAGGTCGGTGACATGTGCGCGCAGAACCCGGCCGCGTTCTACAAGGACACCGCGCTCGGCTACACGGTCCAGCGGATCTGGTCCAACAAGGCGGCCGCGGCGTCGCACGATCCCTGCGTCCCCGCGCCCCAGGGCGAGGTCTACTTCAACGCGGTGCCCAACCCCGGCACGACGGTGCAGGTCTTCGGCATCGACATGAACGGCGTCAGCATCCCGGTCGGGCAGAGCAAGACCATCGAGGTCGACCTCTTCAGCGACGCGGCCACCGCGGTGCCCATCACCGTCAAGGCCGTCGACGTCGCCTCGGCCATGGGCCAGGCCGCCGAGCTGAGCTTCTCGTGGGACAAGACCACCGGCGTCAACGGCGACAAGCTCCACCTCACCATCAAGTCCCTGGTGGCGGGACAGCTCGGGGGCAGCGACTACGTCCTCGTGTCTGCCGTCGGCACCGAGGACAACCTCTGGGTCGGCCTCGTCGCCAACTGACGGTCCACCTCGAGGTCCGCCAGCGCGCCCCGGGCGAGCAGACCTGCCACACGCTGGCAGGCCACGCGAAGCTCGACCGCTGCGCCGCGCTGCATGGCGACGGCGCGCTGGACCCGCGTCGATGGCCGGCACGGTGGTTGCTCATCGAGCAGCCGAACGCACCCGCGCCACCTTCGAAAGAGAGTCCGTCATGAAGCTCGATCTCACGCCTCGCCTCGCAACGCTGGCGCTCACCCTCGCCGTCACCGGCTCGCTGCTCCTCCCCGCGGTCGCGCAGGCCGAGGAGGTCGTCGTGGTGGAGAGCGGGTACCGGGGACCGGACTCGCGGGTCCTCGGGTCCGGGGTGTTCGTCTTCGGGGGAACCTACCTCGCGTCGGCCGTGGTCGCCGGTACCAGCAGTCATCCGGGCGACCAGTACCTCTGGGCGCCGATCGTCGGCCCCTGGCTGGACATCGCCAACCGCTGCTCGGGGACCGGCCCGTGCGACAGCGACACCGGCCGCAAGATCTTGCTCGGCTTCGACGGGGTCTTCCAGGGGCTCGGCCTGCTCAGCATGGCGAGCGCCTTTCTGGTACCCTCCCGGCGGTCGCGCGACCTGGCCCGCCGTGAGCCGGCGACCGAGCTCCACGTGCTGCCAGCGAGCTACGGCCGGACGCCGGGGCTGGCGGTCGTGGGCACGTTCTGATGGCGCCCCGCGCCGGTTCTGTCTGGAGGTTCTCATGAAGTCGGATGCTCACCCCCCCGTGGTCCACCCCCCCGTCCACCTTCGCGACGGCGCCGGTCACCTCAACCCCCAGTACGCGGCCGGCCTCGAGGCCCGCAGCGAGGCGACCGCCGGTGCCGCCGAGCCCGTGGCCATCCTCGCCAGGGATCTCCGGGACGATCCCCTCGCGGAAGAGCTCGGGGAGGCGTTCGTCCGGACCGCCGGTGGCGGCGAAGAAGAGGAAGAAACGCTCAACGCGGTCGTCCCCGAGGAGACGGGCGGCCCCTTCGTCGTGACGACGGGCAAGCAGGAGTTCGCCGAGGGTACCGACGCGTCCAACCCCGAGGGCGCGGAGCGCGCGCCGTTCCCCGAGACCTGAGACCCCCGTCGCGCTCAGCCCTGGCGCGCGAGGCGCGCAGCGGCGCGCTGCGCGCCCATGGACCGGGCCAGGGCGAGGGCGGTCACGCCGCCCTCGTCCGCTTGGTCGCGTGAGGCGCCGCGCGCGAGCAGGAGCTCGACCACGCCCTCGTGATCGAACATCGCGGCGAACATCAGCGCGGTCCTCCCGTCGCCGCCGTGGCCGTCGACCGAGGCGCCACCTTCGAGGAGGAGCCCGACCATCGCGACGTCCCCCTTGAAGGCGGCGCCGGCGAGCGGCGTCTGCCGTCGATCGTTGGGACGATCGACGGAGGCGCCGCGCTGGAGGAGGGCTCGCACGGCCTCCGCGTGGCCGTGATAGGCGGCGAGCATGAGCAGGGTGTCGCCCTTCTCGTTCCGGAGGTCGACGGGCACCCCGGCGTCGACGAGCGCCGCGAGCGCCGCGGCGTCGCCGGCGCGAGCGTGCTGGAAGGCGCCTCGAACGAGCGCGAGCACCTCCTCGTCGTCGTCGGTGGAAGCTCGGGGCTCGGCGGCGCTCGCGGGTGCGGTCATCGGATCCTCCTCGGGTCTCGTCGGGGCTTCAGCCCGCGGCGCGACGGGCACGGACGGCCTCGGTCAGGCGCGCGCCGAGGTCGGCGTCAGCGCTGCGGAAGTGATCGATCGCGCGGGCGATCACGTCGTCACGGGTCACCTGTCCGAGGCTCCCCGCGACGTTCTCGACCAGGCGGGCCCTGGCGTCGGCCGGCATGAGCCGGTAGAGCGCGCCGGCCTGGCCGAAGTCGTCGTCCTCGGGGTGCAGGCCCTCTGCGCTGGCGTCGGTGCGGCCCGAGACCTCGAAGCCGTCGTAGAGGGGCTCGCCGGTCTGGACCGGGCCGCCGTACGAGTTGGGCTCGTAGTTCCTGGCGGCGCCGCCGTTGTCACCGCCCGCCATGTAACCGTCGCGGCCGTAGTTTCGCGGGCCGCCGGGGACGCCGTGCGGCGCGTTGATGGGGAGCTGGAGGTGGTTGATGCCGAGGCGGTAGCGGGCCGCGTCGCCGTAGGCGAAGAGGCGCGCCTGGAGCATGCGGTCGGGCGAGGGGCCGACGCCAGGCACCAGGTGCCCCGGATCGAAGGCGGACTGCTCGGTTTCGGCGAAGAAGTTGGGCGGCGTCCGGTCGAGGACGAGCCGGCCGATCTCGACGAGCGGGTAGTCCTTGTGGGACCAGACCTTGGTGAGATCGAAGGGGTTCACGCGGTAGCTCGCCGCGTCCTTCTCCGGCATGATCTGGACGTGGAGAGTCCACGAGGGGTGATCGCCGCGCTCGATGGCCTGGTAGAGATCGTGGAGGTGGTGCTGGGGATCCTGCCCCGAGATGCGCGCAGCCTCTTCGGTGGTGAGGTTCTTGATCCCCTGGTCGGTCTTGAAGTGGAACTTCACCCAGACGCGCTCGCCCGCCGTGTTCACCCACTGGAACGTGTGCGAGCCGAAGCCGTCCATGTGGCGGAGCGTGGCCGGAATGCCGCGGTCGCCGAAGAGGATCATGAACTGGTGCGTCGTCTCCGGGGAGCGCGAGAAGAAGTCCCAGATGTTGTCCGGCTCCTGGCGGTTGGTGTGCGGGTCGTACTTCTGTGAGTGGATGAAGTCGGGGAACTTGATCCCGTCGCGCAGGAAGAAGATGGGCGTGTTGTTGCCAACCAGATCCCAGTTGCCGTCCTCCGTGTAGAACTTGAGCGCGAAGCCGCGCGGATCGCGGGCTGCGTCGGCCGCTCCGCGCGAGCCGGCCACGGTCGAGAAGCGGGCGAAGACCTCGGTCTTCTTCCCCTTCTCGGAGAACATTTTCATCCGCGTGTAGCGCGCGACGTCCGAGCTGGTGACCACGAAGTGCCCGTGGGCACCCGCGCCCACCGCGTGCACGACGCGCTCGGGGATGCGCTCGCGGTTGAAGCGCGCGAGCTTCTCGAGGAGGTGAAAGTCCTGGAGGAGCACGGGGCCCCGCGGGCCGGCCGTCTGGGAGTGCTGATTCGCGGGCACGGGGGCGCCCGCCTCGGTGGTGAGCGTCGTCGGGGTGGGAAGCTTGGTGGACATTCGCCGTTCTCGTGCGCGCCGGGGGGTGTCGATCCGCCGCGTCGGAGGGCAACCTGGGACCTCGGTCGGCGTCGCACCAAGACATTGTTTCTATCGTCCCGATAGCGCGGCCCTATCAGCCCGGGCCTCGGCCCCGGGAGAGACCTCATTTCCGCCACACCGTGGCAGCCGAGGACCGCTCAGGAGGGCAGGGGCGAGCGGCGCCGGCCGGAATGGCTACCTGGCCCGTGGCGCGAGACTTGCTGAGTGTACTGGCATGACCGACTCCGACGCCCTCCTCGGCCGAACCTTTGGCGGCCGGTTCCTGCTCGTCGCCAGGCTCGGTGAAGGCGGCATGGGCACCGTCTTTCGTGCCGTCCAGCAGGGGGGCGCCCGCACCGAGGTCGCGGTCAAGGTCCTCCGCGCCGACCTCGCCGACGATCCCGCGTGCCGCGCCCGCTTCGAGCGCGAGATGGTGATGGCGGCCCAGATCGATCACCCCAACGCGGTGCGGTTCCTGGAGGCAGGCGTGGAGGACGGGGTGCCTTTCTTCGCCATGGAGCTGGTCCAGGGACGGGAGCTGTTCGACGTCCTCGCGGTGGAGCGCCGACTCTCGGAGGTACGCGGGGCGACCATCGCCCTCCAGATCTGCGACGCCGTCGCGACGGCGCACGACCGGGGCATCGTCCACCGCGATCTCAAGCCGGAGAACGTGATGCTCACCGGAGACCCCACGAGCGCCGCGGGTGAGCGCGTCAAGCTCCTCGACTTCGGCATCGCCAAGCAGATCGGGCAGCTCGGGCTCGAGGCGGGTCGCATCACCGTGATCGGCGCGATCGTCGGCACGCCCACCTACATGGCGCCGGAGCAGAGCCAGGGGAAGCCGGTCGACGCGCGCTCGGACGTGTATGCGTGCGGAGCCCTGCTCTATCACCTGGTCACGGGCCGGCCGCCGTTCGAGGACGAGTCGCCGATGAAGACTCTCTATCGCCACGTCCACGAGCTGCCGTGCCCGCCGCGCCAGCTGGTGCCGAGCCTCTCGCCGGAGCTCGAGGCCATCATCCTCAAGGCTCTCGCCAAGCGCCCCGAGGATCGCCAGCAAGGCGCGGGCGAGCTCTGGGAGGAGCTGCTCGCCATCCTCCCGACCCTGTGGGCGAGGAGCGGGCAAGTGCGCGTCCCCCTCACGCGGGCGCCGATCGCGCTCCACCGCCGCGCGCCGACCTGGGCCTTGCCCGCCGCCACGACGGCGGACGGGGGCTGGCAAGGGTCGCGTCCGGCCGGGGGGCCGGCGAGGGGGAGCGACACCGCGGGGGCGCGGGTGCGGCGGTCACGCGGGCGGCTGCCCCTCTGGACGGCGCTGGTCGCGGCCGCCGGCGCGGCGATCGCGCTCCTCGGGTGGGCCGAGAGTCGCGGGACGTTCCCGGAGCAGGGCGCGGTCTCCTCCACGGCGCCCGCGACTCTCCTCGGGCCCTGATCGGAGCTGCCTCGCCGCGACGATGAAGGCGCCGCCCGAGGCACCACGCCTCTCACGGGGTGCGTGGTACCCTGGGCGCCTGTGAACAGCGAATCGAGCACCCTCCTCGTCTTGGCGGGCGCCGTGCCCGCGATCAGCGTCCCCCGCTTCCGCGTCGCGGTCGTCGCGGGGCCCGACGCGGGCGCGGAGGCCCACTCCGAGGACGGGCGCCTCACGGTGGGCACCGCCGAGAGCGCCACGCTGCGGCTCACCGATCCCACGGTGAGCCGCTTCCACGCCGAGCTGGAGGCCACCGCGGCGGGCATCGCCGTGCGGGACCTCGGCAGCACCAACGGCACTGCGCTCGGGGCGGCGATGGTGCGCGAGGTGGTGGTCCGCGGCCCCGTCGAGCTCGACGTTGGGCGGAGCCGGCTGCGCCTCCACCTCGGCGCGGAGCGCGCGGCGATCCCGACGGCGGCGCAGAGCTCGCTGGGGGGGCTGCTCGGCGGATCCGCGGCCATGCGCGCGGTCTTCGACGCGCTGGAGCGGGCCGCGCCCACCACCGCGCCGGTGCTGGTGACCGGGGAGAGCGGCACCGGCAAGGAGCTGGCGGCGCGGGCGGTCCACGCGGCGAGCCCGCGGGCGCACCAGCCGTTCGAGGTGGTGGACTGCGGCGGCCTGCCGCCCACGCTCATCGAGAGCGAGCTCTTCGGCCACGAGCGCGGCAGCTTCACCGGCGCCACCAGCGATCGGGAGGGCGCGTTCGAGCGCGCGGAGGGGGGGACCATCTTCCTCGACGAGCTCGGCGAGCTGCCCCTCGAGCTCCAGCCCAAGCTCCTGCGCGCGCTGGGCGAGCGCGAGATCCGCCGCGTCGGCGGCAAGCGCACCAAGCGCATCGACGTGCGCGTCGTCGCCGCCACCAACCGCGACCTGCGGCGCGAGGTCAACGCCGGGCGCTTCCGCGCCGACCTGTTCTACCGCCTCGCCGTCATCCAGGTGCGCATGCCGGCGCTGCGGGATCGCCTCGACGACCTGCCCCTCCTGGTGCGCGGCCTGCTCGAGGCGATCTCCCGCGAGCGCGGGCTGGAGGCGCACGTCGAGCCCGATCACGAGCTCCTCGACGCCCTGGCCCGCCACACCTGGCCCGGCAACGTGCGGGAGCTGCGCAACTACCTGGAGCAGCTCCTCATCCTCCGCGTGCCCCCTCCTTTCACCGGGGAGGCGCCGCCGAGCGGACGCTCCGAGAGCGCGGGCGCCGTCGCCAGCGTGGGGCCGGGGGGCGCCGCGCTGTTCGAGGGCCTCGACCGGCTCCCGCTGCGCACCGCCAAGAGCGAGCTGCTCGAGCGCTTCGAGCGCCACTACGTCGAGCGCCTGCTGGAGCAGACAGGCGGCAACGTCGCCGAGGCCGCGCGCCGGGCCGGCGTCGACCGGGTCACGCTCTTCCGCACCATCCGCCGCTATGGCCTGCGCGGGGACGTCCCGTGAGAGGCCGCTCAGGTTGGGGGACACCCCCAAGCCCTCGGACGGTCAGGCTCGCCGTCGCCGCGGCGTTCGTCGCGCTGGTCGGCGCGGTGGGCCCCTCGTGCCCGTCGCGCGACCTCGAGGTCCAGATCACCAGCGACGGCGCCAGCACCCTCGTCGTGGCCTGCGAGAGCTTCAGCGACGCGTGCTCGCCGCTCTCGTGCCACAAGAACCACTTCCTTTGCGATCAGGTGACCTGCGCGCTCAAGGACGTGTGCGACGTCAGCGGCAACCCCGCGTGGGCTCCCGAGCAGAGCATGGGCCTGATGCTCCTGGTCATGGACACCAGCGCCTCGACCCTCTCCATCGAGGCGGCGAGCGCGTGCGTGCCGCTCAACCTGCGGCCGTGCATCTACGATCCCGCGGGCAAGGTGGGGTGCCCCACGCCCGTGAAGGACGCCACCGCGTGCTTCACGGACGCCATCGCCCAGGCCGTCGAGGGCGCGCTGGGGAGCGGCATCAGCTTCCCCGGCTTCACCAGCACCGACGGCACCGCCCTGGTGGCCGCCTTCTTCCAGAAGCCCGGCGGCGAGACCTCGTGCAACCCCTCCGTGCTGGTCAACCCGGAGGACTGCCTGGCGGGCAGCCTCACCGCCGCCGCCGGCCTGGGGACGCCCATCGGGAGCAGCATGCTCGACATCACCTGCGCCTCCTGCCAGGGCGGCACCCACAGCTCCACCGGGCCGAACAACTCGCCCTGCCCGGTGACGACGGACCAGTGCTTCCTCGGGCTGGTCACGCAGGCCCTCGCCGCGTCCAGCCTGTGAGGGCCCGCCCGCCTCAGGTCGCCACGACCGCGAGGACCCAGCTGATCGCGTCGCCGATCCCGGTCGCCTTGGAGAACACCGGCCCGAACGCCCTCGCCGCGTCGAGGAGGGTGCCGTCCTCGTGGGCGGTGAGGAACGCGATGGGCAGGGCCGGCGCTCCGGCGCGCAGGTGCGCAGCGACGTCGGTGCCGAGGCCGTCGCCGAGGTCGACGTCCAGCAGCGCGGCGGCGAACCCGGAGGCGTCGACGTCCTGCGCCTCCCGCCAGGAGCCCAGCGCGGTCACCTGAAGGCCGCGCTCCGCCAAGCGGCGGCTGGTCGCCACCCTGACCAGGGCCGAGTCGTCCACGAGCAGGATGGGGAGGTCCACGGGAAACCAGGGGACACTAGTGCATCCCCCACGCCGTGGCGAGGCGCTTGCGCCCCCGGCGAACCCAGGGCTAAGACCAGGGCCAGCATGGCACCGCACGCACCGCACGCACCCGCAGAGGCCGCCGTTCGCCACGACTGGACCGTCGCCGAGGTCGTCGCTCTCCACGATCAGCCGCTGTTCGAGCTGCTCGATCGGGCACGCGCCGTCCACCTCGCATGGCACACCGAGAGCGAGGTGCAGCTCTGCACCCTGCTCAGCGTCAAGACCGGCGGCTGCCCGGAGGACTGCTCCTACTGCCCCCAGTCGTCGCACTACGAGACCGAGGTCGGCGCCGAGAAGATGCTCGACGTCCCCGCCGTCCTCGACGCGGCGGGCCGCGCCCGCGAGCACGGCAGCACCCGCTTCTGCATGGGCGCCGCCTGGCGCGAGGTCAAGGACGGGCCCGCGTTCGACCGCGTCCTCGACATGGTCCGCGGGGTCAAGGCGCTCGGCCTCGAGGCCTGCTGCACGCTGGGCATGCTCACCGAGGACCAGGCGCGCCGCCTCAAGGACGCCGGCCTCGACGCCTACAACCACAACCTCGACACCTCGCGCCAGAAGTACACCTCGATCATCACCACCCGCGCCTACGACGAGCGGCTGGTCACCCTCCGCAACGTGCGGCGCGCTGGCATCACGGTCTGCTCCGGCGGCATCCTCGGCATGGGCGAGTCCATCGCTGACCGCTGCGCCATGCTGGTCGAGCTGGCGCAGCTCGATCCCCAGCCGGAGAGCGTCCCGCTCAACGCCCTGGTGCGCGTCGAGGGCACGCCCCTGGCGGCGCTCCCGCCGGTGGATCCCATCGAGTTCGTGCGCCTGATCGCGACCGCGCGGATCCTGTTCCCGCGCTCCATGGTGCGGCTCTCGGCCGGGCGCAGCGAGCTGACGCGCGAGGCGCAGCTCCTCGCGATGTACGCCGGGGCCAACTCGATCTTCTACGGCGATCGGCTGCTGACGACCCCCAACCCCGAGCCCGACGCGGACGAGGGCTTGCTGCGCGACGCGGGGCTGTCGGCGATGGCGCCGGCGGCGATGGGCTGAGCGGTCACCCCGGGAGACGCCCGAGAGCTCCGCAGGATGACCGGTCGCGGAGCGCTCTCGGGCGCTCGGCAGGATGACCGGTCGCGGAGCGCTCTCGGGCGCTTGGCAGGATGACCGGTCGCGGAGCGCTCTCGGGCGCTCCGCAGGATGACCGGTCGCGGAGCGCTCTCGGGCGCTCCGCAGGATGAGAACGCTCAGCTCTTCTTCACCGTCGCCGGCACCGCGCGCTCCACCAGCCGCGGCAGGAGCGCTCCCCGCCCCGCGATGGCCATCTCGCGCAGCTCGATCGGCGAGCCCACGTCGACCGGCCGGGCCACGAACGCCTCCTGCTCGGCCTCCGAGAGCCGCACGATCAGGTGAAACACCTGGTTCTGGGACACGAACACCTCGGCCGGCGACCCCGCGATCCCCAGCGCCCCGCGCACCATGCCCAGGAAGAACGTGCCCGCCGCCCGCGCCGGCGTGACCGGGCTCGACACCGACAGGTGGTGGACCCACATGCCCTCGTCTTCGCGGATCGTGTATCCCAGGGTGATCGCTGGCGTGCTCCCCGACGGGCGATCGTCGTCCGTCCGCGCCAGCGCCCGCTGCTTCAGCTCGGGCAGCAGCGCCGCCACCTGGACGAGGTGCTCGTCAGAGAAGAGGGGCCCCAGCCGCCGCGCCCGCACGAAGGCGTAGACGAGCAGGAAACCGGACGCGGCGAGCGCGAACCAGATCATGCGCCGTTACCGTCCCTGGTTAGCGCGGCTGCCGGGGGTTCGAGGGTGCGGCCCGACGTGACCGACGTGACCGGCCCGCCAGGGCCAGCGCCGCCAGGCCCACGAGCAGCGCGCGTCCCCCGCGGTCGGGGACGCCTGCGGGGACGGTGCAGCCGCCGCCGACCTGCACGTAGCTGGGGCTCTCGCCGGCGCCGGCGTCGGTCCCGCCATCGACGGTCGGGGGCACGCAGCCCGGCGCTCCGTTGAGCATGCCGCAGACCTCGCCCACCATGGTGCAGTTGTTCGGCGCCTCGTCGATCTGGCCGTCGCAGTTGTCGTCGATGCCGTTGCAGATCTCGGCCGCGCCGGGGTGCACGGCGGGATCGCTGTCGTCGCAGTCGTCGCCGCCGCACTGCTTGGACTCGTGGCCGTCTCCGTCGACGTCGATGCACGCGTCGGCGAGGGGCGCGTCGAGCTGCATGCCGGCGCCGCCGCCCCCGGAGGTGCAGTCGATGCCGTCGGCGCCGCCGGCGACGTTCATCATGATCGAGCCCGTGGGCGCCGCCATGGGCAGATGGAGGAGGACCACCCCGCCGCTGGCCCCGCCGCCGTTGTTGGCGGGCTCGGTGCCGGGGATGCCGTTGCCGTGGGCGCCGTCCCCGCCCTTGACCGACACGGTGCCCGCGCCGCTGAGCGCGGCGGAGAAGATCTCGATCGACCCGCCCGAGCCGCCGCCCGGCCCCGCGCCGCCGGCCGCGAACGCCGTGTTGCCGTTGGCGCTGAGCTTGCCGTTGATGACGATCGTCGCCGCCGAGAGCTGGATGCCGCCGCCGCCGGCGCCCCCTGCCGTCCCGGGGAGGGTGGTGAGCGGGTGCGCCGCGCCGCCGCCGCTGCCCAGCGCCAGGGTCTTGGTCACCATGTCGAAGAACGCCTTGCCGCCGGGGCTGTTGGGCTGGTCGACGCACATGGTGGCGGTGCTCTCGCCGGTGCCGTCGCTCCCCGCGGCGAAGTAGCCGCCGCCGCCCCCGGGCAAGCCGGGTGTCTGCCCCATGCCGCCGCCGCCGTTGCTCGCCGTCTGGGCCATCCCGTTCATGGCGTCCACGCCCGGGTAGCCGCCGCCGTCGGCGACGATCGAGCCGCCGTTGTCGATGGTGATGGTGTTGGCCTTGATGCGCACCCAGCCGGAAGCGCCCATGACGACGGAGTTCACCACCAGCGAGCCGCCGCCCATGATGTGCAGCGTGTTGTACGTGAGGGTGTCGCCGAGGTTCTCGGTCCCCATGATGACTTTGTCGGGGTTGGCGAGGGCGGCGGTGGGGACCAGGAAGGCGGCGGTCGCCGCGAGCAGGCCGGCGAGCCGGCCAGGGCGGCGCACGTGCCAGGGGCGCGAAAGCATGAGGTTACTGTAGAGCACGCAGCGGGCCGGATGAAGAGATTCGCGTGTCAGGGCCCGGCCGACGTCGCTGCGGGCCGCGCCGGCGGGGGAGAGGTGGTCGAGGACACGGCCGCGGGCCCGCCCGGGCTCGGGGGCTCCGCTCCGGGGCGACCGTTCGACGAGGCGGGCTCGGCGCTCGCAGCGCCGGCATCCGCGACGGGGGCGGCTGGTGTGGTCGACGGGGCCGCGGTCGCCTCCGCGTGGGGCTCCGAATGTGAGCGCGGGGGGCGCGCGAGAAGGGGCGCGGCGGGCGCTGGGCGAGGGCGCCCCGAGCGGGCGCTGGCCGTGGGCACGGAGGGCTCCGTCGCCCCGCGGTCAGCGGCCGCATCCCCGGGGCGCAGCGCGGTGCGGACCACCAGCATCGCCGTCGCGACGACGAGGAGGGCGCCGAGGACGACCTGCCCGGTGCGCCGCTCGGGCGGGGCGGGGGGGAGCTCGGGCAAGCTCGTGTCCGGGGGCCGGGGCGCGAGGCTGCCCTCGTCGATCGCGGCGGCAACCTCGCTCGTAGCCGTGCCTTGGAGGCTCTCCGAGAGCGCCACGCCGAAGGCCTCGCAGCTCGGGTAGCGCGCTTCCGCGCGGCGATCGAGGGCGCGCCCGAGGACCTCGTCGACGGCCGGCGGCAGGCCCAGCTCGGCGGTGAAGCGATCGGGGGTGTCGCTGGCGATGCGCGCGGCGACCGTGACGGCGTCGTCGCCGGGGAACGCGCGCCGGCCGGAGACGGCCTCGTAGATGGACGCCGCCAGCGAGAACTGATCGCTCGCCGGGGAGAACTTGCCCGCGCGGAACGTCTCGGGCGCGCTGTACGCCGGCGTGCCCATCAAGCCGCCCTGGTGCGTGAGCGTCGAGTCGGGGATGCGGGCGATGCCGAAGTCGGCGATCTTGCCGCCCGTCCGGGCCAGCATCACGTTCTCCGGCTTGACGTCGCGGTGGAGGATGCCCGCCTCGTGCGCCACGGTGAGCGCGGCCCCGAGCTCCCGGGCCAGGCGCGCCGCCTCTGCCGGAGGGAGCCGGCCGTCGGCGACGATGCGCTGCTTGAGCGTCGGCCCCTCGACGTACTCGAAGACCAGGAACAGTCCCACGCTCGGGTCCTCGCCCATGTCGTGGAGGACGACCAGATTGGGGTGCGCCACCCGGGCCGCCGCCCGCGCCTCGTGGCGCATGCGGGCGACCAGACCCTGGCGCACGTCCCGGGGGATCTTGAGGTCGCCCCGGAGGTGCTTGACCGCCACGTCGCGGTCGAGCACCGGATCGTGCGCCAGGAGCACCCGCCCCATGGCGCCTTCCCCGAGGATCCGCACCACCTCGTACCGGCCCACCGTCGCGGGCAGCGGTGGGTCGAGAGGCGGGTGGGGCTCGGGCTCGTTCACGGACACGGGCCCGCACGTTGTAGACCCCTCGCGCGTCCAGCTCAAGCGAGGGGTGAGCGCTCTGCGTCGCGCCCCACCGGCAAGCGGCCTTCCGGGCCGCCTCGGCTTGACACTCCCCGCAAACATGACGTACACGTCATCTTCGAGGACGCGATGAGCGAGCGCATGCGGATCGGGGAGCTTTCGGAACGGGCCCAGGTCACCCCGCGCACCGTTCGCCACTACGAGAGCATCGGGCTCCTGCCCCCTGGTGAGCGGGAGGGCACCGGCCAGCACTACTACACGGAAGAGACGATCCTCCGCCTGCGCAAGATCGATCAGCTCAAGCAGCTCGGGCTGAGCCTGGAGGAGATCCGGGACGTCATCGGTCTCTATTTCACCGATGCGAGCGGGGTGCGAGCCAAGCAGAAGGTGCTCGGCCTCCTCCGCGCCCACCTCGCCGAGGTGGACCAGAAGGCCGCGGTGTTGCAGCAGCTTCGCGCCGACCTGCAGGCCCACATCGAGCGGTTCGAGAGCTGGCTCGAGCACACCCAGCGTCGCTGACCCTCTGGCACCCACCCTGACGTCGACGCCGTCCTCGGCGCGACGCGTTCGGAGGATTGAACATGAGTGAAGCAATCGGATTCATCGGACTCGGGCTGCTGGGTCTGCCCATGGCGACCAACCTCGTCGACGCCGGGCACTCGCTCCGGGTCTACAACCGCACGGCGAGCAAGGCGGCGCCGCTCGTCGCTCGCGGCGTGCCCCTGGTGACGCGGGCCGTCGACGCCGTGACGACCGGGGGAGTCGTCGTCTCGGTGCTCTGGGACGACGCCGCCCTGGAGAGCGTCGTCACCGGCGACGGGTTCCTGGAGAAGCTCGGTCCCGACGGCGTTCACGTCTCGATGAGCACGGTCCTCCCGGAGACCGCCCGGCGCATTGCAGCCCTCCACGCCCGACACGGCTGCACGTATGTCGAGGCCCCCGTCTTCGGCAGGCCCGAGGCCGCGGTCGCCCGGAAGCTGTGGATCCCGTTCGCCGGCGCACCGGCCGGCAGGGAGCGGGCGAGGCCGCTCCTCGAGGCGATGGGCGCACAGGGCATCTTCGATTTCGGCGACGCCGTCGGCGCCGCGACGGTGGTCAAGCTCGCGGGGAACTTCCTGATCATCTCCGCCGCGCGCTCGCTGGGCGAGGCGCTCTCGCTGGCCGACAAGAGCGGGGTCGACGCCAGGGCGGTCGTGGAGATGCTGACGACGACGCTGTTCCCGGCGCCGATCTACCAGAGCTACGGCAAGATGATCGCCGACAAGACGGTGCCGTTCACCCAGAGCCAGATCCCCAAGAAGGATCTGGGGCTCTTCCTGCGCACTGCCGAGCAGGTCGACTCGCCGGCGCCCCTTTCGAGTCAGCTTTACGATCTCGTCTCGAGATGAAGGCGGACCACGCCGCGTACATCCGTGATCTGTTCTTTCTCCTCCGAGAGGCGGCAGCGGAAGCACGGCGCGACAGGGCGAGTCCGCCGGGAGGACGGTGCGCACCAGGAGGGCAGGGAAGCGGCGTTCGTCGAGTCGTTGCTCATGATGCAGAGCCAGGCGGACGCCTTCATGATCCCGCGGGAAGAGGTAGGGCTTGCCGGCTTCGACCCGCTGAATGATCCCCTCGATCCCCCGCAGGGGTGGGGCATTCGCTGACGGGGGCCTTCACTTCCGCCCCTTGTCTCCCCGTGTCCGCGCCGGCCGCTTCTTCCCCTCGGCTGCGCGCAGCAAGCGTTCGAGCCTGGGCAGCAACAGAGGCTCGCCGATCACGGTCTCCATCGCCGCCAGCACGTCGCGGATCCGCTCCAGATCCAGGCGTCCCCCCTGCTCGATGAGCACACCGCGCACGTCCTCGAGATCCTTCCGCCGGCCCGCCAGCACCTTCATGGCGACGAGATCCTCCGGGCTGACCACGGGTACCTCGACGCCGCCGAGGTCCAGGAGACGGGCGCGGTCCAGGATCTCTTGATCGAGCCCTGGCCCGGCGATCACCAGATCGAGCGGCATCCCCGACGCCAGGTGCACCATCGGCAGGAGTCGCGCCTCGCGGAGGTACTCGGCGGACAGGGGGACGCGCAACGCGAACCCGTGCGCCATCAGGGCAGCGACGACGGCGCCGGGATCGGCGCCCGCCGGATCGACGGTCGCGTCCACGTCGGCGGTCAGGCGCGGGCGCCCGTGGGCGACGACGGCCTGCGCGCCGAACACGTACCAGCGCCAGCCGCGCTCCGCGAACGCCTGCCCGAGGGCCGCCAGCAGCTCAGCGGGCGCGGGCCGGGACACGGCGGAGGACCTCGCTGACCCGGAGATGCGTCGCCCAGTCCTCCGCGCGCTCCTCCGCCGAGGGCCAGTCCGGCCGCGCTGCCAGCACCTGGCGGCGCAGCTCGTCGGCCATGCGGATGCCGCCGGCGGGGCCGTGCTCGCGCTTGTAGTCGCGAAAGTAGCGGTCCTTGGCGAGGGCGGCGGATGCCCAGTCCCGGTCGACGAACGCGCGGAGGGCCTCGAGGTCGCGCATCGGGGTCGAGGCTACCACCGTGTGCCGCGGGCAGGCACCGCGACGTCCGCCGTGCCATGATTGCGCGCGCGGCGCCCTTCGCGAGCGCGACCAAGGAGGCACCCGACATGGCGGCGACCACCCGTACCCCCAAGAAGACGAAGCCCGCAGGCCGAGGCAAGTGGATCGTTCTCGGAGCGACGGCGCTCGCCGGTTTCCTCGCGGTCGAGACCGGATGGGCGGGCTTCGGCTGGGGGCAGCTCCGCTCCGCCGTCTACCCCAACGACATGGCGCTCCTCGGCTGGGTGCCCGCGGACACGGCGGGCGTCGTCATCATCGACCCGCACCAGCTCGATCTGGAGGCGCTCGGCGTCCAGGGAAGCACCACCCGCACCGCGCTGGTGCGCACGCGCGACGACGTGAAGAAGGCGTCCGGGATCGACCTGGCGTTCGACGTCGACAAGCTGCTCCTCTCGCCCTCGCTGGTGGTCGCGCACGGGCGCTTCGATCGCAAGCGCCTCGCGGACAAGCTCGCCGAGCACCACTACACGGTCGCCGAGCACGGCGGCGAGACGTACCTGGTGCGCGCCGGCGAGGATGCCATCGCCGTCGTCGACGGCTCGGTGCTGCTCTACGGCGACGAGGACGGCATCAAGGCCGCGCTCGACGCGCACCAGAGCGGCACCTCGCTGGAGAAGAATGCCCAGGTCGAGGCGCGCCTCTCGCAGGTGGGGTGGAACCACCCGTTCCTCGCCACCCTGCGCCTGGCCGAGGACAAGCCCAGCCTGCGCGCCATCCTCACCGGATCCACCGGGCCGCGCGCGGTCTCCGTCGGGGTCTCCACGCTGGCCGGGGTCGATCTCGACGTCGCCATCGAGGCCGCCTCGCCCGCCTCCGGCGCCGAGCTCGCCAAGCTCCTCGACGAGCAGCGCAAGAGCGTGGACGGGATCGGCTCGATCACCGGGCCGGAGGTCGCGCCCATCCTGGTGGACATCGCCACCAAGGCGACCCTGGTAGCGGACCCGCAGACGGGGGTCGTCAAGGGGCACGTGCACCTCGACAAGGCTCAGGTGGAGACGCTGGCCACCCACGCGGGGGCGGCGGTGCCGGTGGCGAAGATGTACAAGGGCATGCGCCTGTTCCAGCTCCTGACGCCCGGGCTGTAGGCCGCGACGGGTGCAAGGTCCCCCCGGCGGGCGCGTTCTCCCCTGGTGACCCGCCCCCCTGAGCCAAAGCAGCGCGGTCGGGCGTCAATCCCCCGAGCCTCATGACCCACTCCCGCCTGCTCGCAGCCCTCGCCTTCCTCGCCCTGCCGTTGATCGCGGGAGGCGTCACTGGGTGTGGTGGTGCCATGCCCGCCGGCGCCGCCAAGTCCGTGTCGGGGGACGGGGCGAGCAGCGTGGAGGACGCGACCGCCGCCGTCGGTCACGCCGAGCGCGCCCTTGATCAGCTCCTGGGTCCGGCGAGCACGGCGCTCGCGCAGGGGGCTGCGCCGCAGGCTGCGGCACCTCCGCCCCCGCCCCCGCCGCCGGTGGTCGCGCCGACGGCGCCCCCAGCTCCGAGCGCGAGCAGCGAGGCCCGCAAGCTCGACGGGGACGATCGCGAGGCTCCGAGGCAGCCGGGGGGCGCGACGGACGCGTGTGCCACCGCGTGCAGCGCGCTCGCCTCGATGGAGCGGGCGACGACGCACCTGTGCGAGCTCGCCGGCGACGACGACTCCCGCTGCGCCTCGGCCCGCGCGCGCGTCCAGCGGGCGTCGGGGCGGGTGCGCGCGGCGTGCCCGGTGTGCAGCGGCTCGTGAGGGCGGCGCGGCGCGATTCAGCGCACGCAGCGCACGTAATACCCCTGGCTCTGGAGATCGCTGGCGCTGTTGCCGGTGTCGAAGTCGACGGACCAGATCTGAGGCGGTGACTTGGCGTCGGCCGAGGACGTCCAGTAGAACAGATTGCCGGCGATCGTCGCGCCCGCCGTGAACGCGGGATCGATGAGCGGCGGCGAGGCTCCGCTGCTGTCGTCGACCAGCGTCTGCAGCTCCGTGAGCGTCGGCAGCCGCATCGACTGGCCCTTGCAGTGGGCGGTCGCGGTGCTCCAGTTGGCCGCCAGGGTCCCGTCCTGCTCCCAGACGAGCCCGGTCTGGTTGTCCAGCACGGTGCCGCAACCGACCGCGTAGCGCCCGGCCGGCGCGTTCGCGCTCGCCTGCTGGATGGCCACCGCGAGCCCACCCGCCGCGAGGAGCGCGGCGATCCCGTGCCGCGTCCCGAAGCTGCTCTTCACCATGGAATTCTCTCGTCGGCTCGACTCCAGATCGAGGCCGGAGCCCGGGTCAATGGACACAGCGCACCAGGTTCGTGCTGGTGGCATCGTCCGATTGGGTGGTGCCGTACGTGAAGTCGACGACGTACACCTGGCCAGTGTCTTGCGGGGTGAAGGAGGACGTCCACGAGTAACCCATCGGAGCGTGGAGGAACGCCGCGTTGATCGTGGCCACCGTCGACATCGACTGGGTGGAGTCGACCAGCGAGACGAGCTCGATGCGCGTGGGCACGCGCCAGGAGCCGGCCGGGTACGTGGCGAGCGAGAGGCTGGCGCAGTACGCCGTCGCGTCGCTCAGCACGCAGGGGGCGGCGCAGGTGCCGGCCGTGGCGAGGGGTTGCTGCCACACGAGGTGGGTAACCAGGTCCTTGACCACCCCTGCGGTGCTGGAGTCGTACCGGGCGAGGTTGGGCAGCCCGGCGTCGGTGATCTCCGCGGGGTTCGGCATCGGCCACGCGGCCCAGCTCGAGCAGCCGGTCGCCGTGCAGCTCATCGTCGGCGAGGGGCAGGTGACGCCGCACATCCCGCAGTTCTGAGGGTCGGCCTGGAGGTCCACGCAGAACCCTGCGCAGCAGGCCAGGCCGGGGCAGTCGCCATCCATCTTGCAGGTCTTGCCGAGGGTCGTCCCTCCGCTGCTGGACGCCGTGGTGGAGCAGGTGCCGCTGCTGCTACTGCTACTGGAGCTGCCGGTGGTGCTGGAGCTCCCGCTGCCGGAGCTGCCGCTGCTGTTACTGGAGCTGCCGGTGGAGCTCGAGCTGCTGCTCCCGCTGCCGCTGGTGGTGCTGCCGGCGCCTCCCGGGCCGGCGTCCACCTGCTGGTAGTCCCTGTCCACGCCGAAGATCTGCGCGCAGCCCGCCGCAGCCAGGAGAGTGCCGGCCGTCGCGGCCCAGAAGGTCTTTCGAGTCACCACGACCAGCTCCCTTCGATGGTCGGGGCCGAGCCGGTGGCCGATACCGAGAGCACCCCCCGGCCGCTCCTGGACTGGGGATCGCGCGGCTCGGTGGCGAACAGCACGACCCCCGCGGTGAGACCGGCGACCGCGGCCGCCCAGCCCACCGAGCTCGCCAGGCCCGCCGTCCTGGCATCGTTGCCCGCGTTGACACCCGCGGTGGTCTTGCACAGCGAGACGCCGTTCGCGGCGTCGGTGCAGTTGCTCGACACGATGCCCTTGTCTTTCAGCATCAAACCACCGGCGACCGCGCCGACCACCACGCCGGCGAGGCCGACGCCTCCAGCGACGTAGGCGCCGACCCGCCTGCCGCTCGGGCCAGTCTGCGGTGGTGCGGGGATGGAGGGGGGAACGGCCGGCGGCGCGACCGGTGGGATGGCCGGCGCGATCACCGCTGGAACGGCGGCGCCGAGCGCCAGCTCCACCGTCGCGGCCTTGCCTTCGACGAGGGTCACCGTCTGCCGGTCGGGGGCTCTCCCGGGCGCGGTCGCTTCGATCACGTGCGGCCCGGGATCGGCGGGGAGTGCCTCGCCCAGCGCCCCCGCGGGGATCTCGAGCCCGTCGCGCGTGACGCGCAGCCCGGCGGGCCTCTCGCGGACGGTGAGGGTGAGCGTGGGCAGCCGCTGCTCGATCCCGGCGAGGATGGTCCGGGCGTAGGCGTCCAGGTCCTTCTTCCGCTTCGCGTCCGGCATCTCGGCGTTGAGGGCGATGGCGCGCTGGAGGTCGGCCCACGCGACGGCGATCTTGCCGTCGTGCTCGTGGCACTTGGCGATGTTGATGAGCGTGCTCGGCGCGCCGTCGAGGGCCATGCTCGCGTCGAGCTTGGCGCACGCGGACGCCCAGTCGCCCTTGTCGCGCGTCGCGATGGCGTCACGGAAGAGCACCTCGGCCGCCGCCGGATCCCGTGCCGGAGCCGCGCGCTGGGCGCGCGCCGGGCGCGGCACGCCGCTGACCGCGACGACGGCGATGAGGACGAGGGCGGAGCGCTGGTAAGTCACCTGGAAAACACCTGAAACCCCCGGGTCCCGAGCGACGCTACCCTGCGGCGGCGAAACCCCGGGCGACTGGTATCACGGCGCGCCAGCGCGCATCGATATCACCCGATGTCACCTCGCGGGGCGCGCGAGCACGCTCGGTCCCTCGCCTCAATTCAGCGCGAACGCGTCGGATCGATCGGAGGCGCAGGCTTCGCTGCGGAGGGGTGCGGGATGGGCGAGGCGTGTCCTCCTCCGACGGCGCCGGCGCGGGCCGAGGAAAGTGGGGGTGGGGGAGCGGAGGAGGCGGACGCGAGAGGAGCCTCGCTCGCCGTGGGGGGCGCCGTGAGGGGGCCGGAAGCGGTGGGGGCATCGACACGGGGGAGATCGACGGGGGCTCCGTGCTCGGCGTGGACTGGTGGCCCCCGAGCACGACGGCTGCGGTGCCACCGAGGCCGGCGATCAGCAGGGCGCCGACCACGAAGGGGAGGGGGGATCGCGTGGGCGTGGGGGCGGGAGGGTCGCTCGTCGGAGCGAACGTCCCGGCGGCGCGCACCCGGACTTCGCCCCCCGCGGAGCTCATCTGGAGCGTGCTCGCGAGCGCCGAAGGGGCCGTCTGGGCGTCGACGAGCAGCGGCGCCGGGAGCGAGGCGACGCTGGGCGGAGGCCGGGTGGACTCTTGCACGGTGACCGCCGGAGCGACTCCGAGCGCGTCGGCCAGGGCGGAGACCATCGCGAGGGCGGAGTGGAAGCGCTCCCCAGGGTTGCGCGCAGTGGCCGTCGTGAACCAGGCGTCGAACGAGCCCGGGAGCTCCACGCCGCGCCTGGCCGCGCGGGCGCTCGCGGCCTCCTCGGCGCCAGCCATGACCTTGACGAGGAGCGGCCAGACGCCGCCTTCGAGCGCGGGGTCGTCCTCCCAGTAGGTGTGCCCGACGAGCATGGCGTAGGCGATGTGCCCGACCGCGTAGAGATCCGCCGCGGGGCCGAGCCGCCCATCGGTCCCGAGCTGCTCGGGCGCCATGTAGAATGGCGTCCCCATGCTCCGGGTCGCCGCCGTCGGGGTGGACTGCGCGACGATCTTGGCGATGCCGAAGTCGAGCACCTTGAGGCGCGGCGAGCCGTCGTCACGCCGGGTGACGAAGAGATTCTCGGGCTTGAGGTCGCGGTGGACGATGCCGGCGGCGTGGGTCTTCTCGAGGGCCGCGGCGAGCTGGCGCAGCAGCGCGACGACCTCCGCCCCCGGGAGCCGGCCGCGCCTCTCCAGATGGCCGGCGACGTCGTCACCCTTGAGGAGCTCCATGACCAGGAAGGGCGCGCCCGTGTCCGGATCGATGCCCGCGTCGAACGTCTCGACGATGTGCTCGCTGTCGATCTCGGCGGTGATGGTCGCCTCGAGCCGGAACCGCGCGCGGAGGTCGGGATCCGTCACCGCGGTGGGGAGCATCACCTTGAGCGCGCGGCGCCGCCTGGTCTCGAGGTGGACTACCTCGTACACGGCCCCCATGCCGCCGGCCTTCATGCACCGGAGGATCTCGTACCGGCCCAGGAACGCCGCCCCGGGCTGCAGCTCGGCCGGCGCTACGTCGGACATTGCTGCGGCCCCCGGATCACCTGCGACGCCCTCGAGCTCTCGAGCGGCGCGCGCCTGCGGCCCCGGAAAGCGCCGAACCGGTAGCATACGGCCAGGGCCGCGGTCCATCCTACATCCGATCACCCGCCTCCGCGCGCCGAGCTCGGTCGACGGCAGCCGAGGGCGCCTTGCTCCGATCGCGCGAGTGCGTTATCGAGTGTCGCAGCGTGGCGCGGCTCACGCTCTGACGGAGAAAGCCCAATGAACGAGGCAGAGAATCTGTTCGGCGACGCGCACGTGGCCCGCTACCGAGAGACCGGCGGCGCGGTCGGGCACATCTGGCGAGAGGGCTCGACCATCCTGCTGCTCACGACGACCGGACGGAAGTCCGGCGAGAAGCGCACGGCGCCGCTGATCTACGCGCAGGACGGGGCCCGCTACGTGATCGTCGCGTCCAAGGGGGGCGCCCCCGAGCACCCCGGCTGGTACGAGAACATCGCCAAGACCCCCGAGGTCGAGCTGCAGGTGAAAGGCGAGGTGTTCCGCGCCCGCGCGCACACCGCCAAGGGCGAGGAGCGCGCGCGGCTGTGGCAACTGGCGAACAAGGTCTGGCCCCACTACGACGAGTACGCGAAGAAGACCGACCGCGAGATCCCCGTCGTCGTGCTGGAGCGGATCTGATTCGTCGCGGGACTCTCTCGGGCGTCCCGCAGGATGACCGCGGGACTCTCTCGGGCGTCCCGCAGGATGACCGCTACCAGAAGATCGACTTCCGCTCCTTCAGCCCGCGGTTGAGCATCGACTGGATGGTGCCCTTCACCCGGGCCACCTTCTCCTCGATGACGGCGTCGTCGTCGTCGGGGTCGCCGTCGAAGTACATCGGCTCGCCGAACTGGATGCGGTACTTGGTCGGCAGCGGCATCTGACCGCCCGGCAAGAGGAGCTGGGGGATGACCGGGAAGCTCGGCCATCCCAGCGCCTTTGCGACGAGCTCGGCGTTGCCCAGCGAGACGTACTGCTCCTCGGCGCCGATGACGGAGATGGGCACGATGGGCGTATCGGTCTCCAGCGCCAGGCGCATGAAGCCTAGGCCGAACTCGGTGAGCCGGTAGCGCTCCGAGAACGGCTTGGAGATGCCGCGCGCCCCCTCGGGGAAGACCACGATCGCCTCTCCCAGCTCGAGCAGGCGCCGCGCGTTCTCCGGCACGCCCACGACCTGGCCGACGCGCGAGAAGGCCGTGCCGACGAAGGGGAGCGTCTGCGTCCACTTCTCCACCATGCTGCGGATGATCCGCGGCGGCTCGGCATCGAGGAACATGGCCGCGCCGAGGAGCATGCCGTCGAGGGGGATCTGACCCGAGTGGTTGGACACCAGGAGCACTCGCCCCGTCGGGACCCGGTCGATGCCGGTGACGGTGGTGCGGAAGTAGAAGCGGTGGAAGAAGGCGGCGATGCCCACCGCGTACTTGGCCCAGGCGGGATCGAGGCCGAACGGGTCCACGCCGCCCGCCGCCATCGGCATGGGCACGCGGCGGAGGCGGTCCTCGAAGTCGCGGCCGAGCAGTCGGATGGTGAAATCGTCGAAGGTGGCCCGGACCGCCGACGACGAGGCGCGGGCGAGCGGGAGCGCATCCTCGGTGGCGAAGCGGGTGATGCGGGCGAGCGCACGCGAGGTGTTCATGACGGGGGGCACGCTACCATCCTCAGGAACGCTCGAGAGCGTTCCCCGACATCCTGGGCAACGCCCCAGAGCGTTCCCGACAATGTGGCGGTGGTGGGAATCTCTTGACGATGACGGGCGAGAGCGCAACCGTCCGGGGTCATGACCGAGCAAGAAGAGGAAAACGAGGGGGTGCGCCCGTCCCAACCTCCGCCTGCTCCGTCGCGGGCGGGCGGATTACCCGAACGTCGGATGTCCCGCCGCCCACCGCCCAGCGGTGAGCCCGCCGATGATCCGGTCGAGGAGCGCCCCATCCTCATCACCGGGATCTGCGGTCGCCTGGGCCGCCGCCTGGCGCGCCGCCTCCACCGCGAGGTGCCCGTCATCGGCATCGATCGCCGCGCCTTCGACGGGCGGCCCAAGGACATCCAGCACCACCAGTTCGACATCCGCCGCAAGAAGACCCAGGACGTCTTCCGCCAGCAGAAGCTCGCGGCGGTGGTCCACCTCGGCATCCTCCACGACCCGCGCGTCAGCCAGGCCGAGCACCACACCTGGAACGTCGCCGGCTTCCAGCGCCTCCTCGAGTTCGTCGCCCAGTACGAGGTGCCCAAGCTGGTGGTCCTCTCCAGCGCCAACGTCTACGGGCCGCGGCCCGACAACGCGCAGTTCCTCTCCGAGGACGCGCCGCTCCTCGGGGGCGCGTCGTTCAGCGAGATCCGCGACCTCATCGAGGTCGACATGCTCGCGCAGTCGTTCTTCTGGAAGCGCCCCCAGACGGAGACGGTGATCCTGCGCCCGGTCCACATCCTCGGCAGCGTGCGCAACGCGCCCTCCAACTACCTGCGGCTCAAGGCGATCCCGACGCTGCTCGGCTTCGACCCGATGGTGCAGGTGATGCACCAGGACGACGTCGTCAGCGCCATCCAGCAGGCGATGCGCCCCGGGGTGCGCGGGATCTTCAACCTCGCCGGGCCGGCGCCGCTGCCCCTCTCGCGCCTGATCGCGCACACCGGGCGGCCGCGGCTGACCATCCCGCACTTCCTCGCCACGGGCATCATCCAGAGCCTGTGGCGGTACCGGGTCACCTCGTTCCCGGCGCCGGAGCTGGATCACATCCGCTACGTGTGCATGGTGGACGACCGGCGGGCGAGGGCGGAGCTGCGGTATTCGCCGGGGTTCGACATTGCGGACACGGTGCGAGCGGTCGACGATCTCTGCTAACCAAGGAACCCCCATGCTCGCCATCCGCCCCACCCGCACCGGCGGCCCCGAAGTGATGACGCTCGCCGAGCTCCCCACGCCGACCGCCGGGCCCGGCGAGGTGCTCGTCCGCGTCGCCGCTGCCGGGGTCAACTTCATCGACATCTACCAGCGCAGCGGCCAGTACCCGCTGCCGCTCCCCATCGCCCTCGGGTCCGAGGGCGCCGGCCTCGTCGAGGCGGTGGGCGAGGGAGCTCCGGAGGCCCCCCGGTTCGCCGTCGGGGATCGCGTCGCCTGGGCGATGGTGCCCGGCTCCTACGCCACCCACGTCGTGGTCCCCGCCGCTCGCCTCGTCCCCGTGCCCGCGGGGCTGGGCCTCCCGCTCGCCGCCGCGGCGATGCTCCAGGGGATGACCGCGCACTTCCTGGCGCACGCCACCTACCGTCTCGGCCCCGCCGATACCTGCCTGGTCCATGCCGCCGCGGGCGGCGTCGGGCTGCTGCTCTGCCAGATGGCCAAGCGCGCCGGGGCGCGGGTGATCGGCACCGTCTCCACCGACGAGAAGGCGGCCCTCGCGCGCAGCGCCGGCGCCGACGAGATCATCCTCTACACCCAGGTCGACTTCGTCGCCGAGGCGCGGCGGCTCACCGCCGGGAAGGGCGTCGACGTCGTCTACGACTCGGTCGGCCTCACCACCTTCGACAAGAGCCTCGACTCCCTGCGCCCGCGGGGGATGGTCGTTCTCTTCGGCCAGTCGAGCGGCGCGGTGCCCCCCGTCGATCTGCAGCACCTCGCCCGCAAGGGGTCGCTCTTCGCCACCCGGCCGCGGCTCGACCACTACCTGGCCACCCGCGCCGAGCTCCTCGAGCGCGCCGGCGCGGTGCTCGGCGCTGCGGCCGCGGGCGAGCTCACCGTGCGGGTCGGGGCCACCTTCCCCCTCGCCCAGGCGACGCGCGCGCACCAGGAGCTGGCGGGGCGCAAGACCACGGGCAAGGTGCTGCTCATCCCGTGACGGTGCGCACAAGAACCGATTGACCCGCGTCGAGCGAACCTGCGATCGTCCCCACCATGGCGCGCAGGCAAGCGTGGTGGAGCTCGGGGCGCGTGCTGGCGCTGTTCGCGCTCGGGGCGGGGACGTGGCTGGCCGCCTCGCGCGGCTCGGGCGGCTTCATCCCGGAGGCGTACGGTGGGCCGATGGGCGATGACGGAGTCCTCTCCGGCACGGTCGCCTTCTTCAGTGGCGGCGCATGTCCGGCGGGGTGGCAGACGGCGACCGGCGTCCAGGGGCGGCTGGTGCTCGCGGTGGTGGACGGCTCCCGCGGGGGGATGACCGTGGGCACGCCGCTCGCCGATCAGGAGGATCGCCAGCACCAGCACACCTACTCGGGCACCGTGACGCTCGGGGGCGACGGGCTCGCCGCAGCCGACGGGTCGAACAACAACGGCGCGGCGTCGCAGGCGTACACCGTGACCGGGAGCACCCAGATGGCCCCGACGGCGCTCCCGTTCGTCCAGGTGCAGCCGTGCGTGAAACCGTGAAGGCGGCCTTCTTCCCGGGGCTGCTCGGTCTGGCGATCGCGGCCGGTGTCGCCTCGTGCGCGACGGGGGCAGGGGGGGTCCACGGCGGAGCCGCCGGCACCGGTGGCGGCGCGGGGGCCGACGCCGGCAGTGACGACGCGGGCGATGCCGGCGACGCGGCGCCCACCGGGGATGCGCTCCCGGCGTCGGCGGTCTCGTTCTTCCAGGGGGGCAGCTGCCCCACCGGCTGGGTGCCGTACACCGTCGCCGACGGGCGCTTCCTGCTGCCCACGGTGGCCACGGCGACCGCCGGTCTGACCTGGGGCAGCCCGCTCGACGCCGGCGAAGATCGCACCCACACCCACAACCTCACCGCCACGTTCACGCTCGGCTCGACGTCCTACGTGGGCCTCTCGGGCGGCAACGACGGGGTGACCTCGCAGGGCGCGGTGACCATGACGACCACCTCCGACCCGGCCTCGACGGGCCTGCCCTACGTCCAGCTCCTGGTCTGTCGCAAGAATGCGGCGGCCGTGCCGCGCCCCACGCCGCTCCCCTCGGGCTTGCAGATGTTCTTCGACATGGCCTCCTGCCCCGAGGGCTGGAAGCAGACCGCCGCCACGCAGGGGCGGTTCATCGTCGGGCTGCCCCAGGGCGCCCCGCAGGACGTCACCTTCGGCGGCGCGCCCATCTCCAGCAGCATCGACGGCGGCGTCGACGTGCGCACCCACGCCCACGGCAACACGGCCACGCTCACCACCACGTCGCACGGCATCGCCCTGGCGAGCGGCTGCTGCGCCAACGGCTACGGGGCGAACGGCGCGTACATGGCCACCATGGACACCGAGCAGGACGAGACCGCGCTGCCCTATCTCGAGCTGCTCTCCTGCGAGAAGCAGTAGGCGTCCCCGATGGCGATCCGGCGAACGGCCCTGGCCACGGGAATGCTCTGCGCCGCCTTCGGCCTCACCGCCTGCTCCGGCGGCGAGACCGACGGTCGCCCCGCCTTGCCCACGGTCATCAACCTGAATGGCGCCAACGGCCCCGTGCTGACGGCGCCCAGGGTCCAGCCCGTCGCCTACCAGACCGACCCGGACCTCGCCGAGATGGAGGCCTTCCTCCACGAGCTCACCACCACGAGCTACTGGTCGGAGACCACCTCGCAGTACGGCGTCGGGCCGCTCACCGTGCTCCCGACGGTCTACCTCCCGGGGCCCGCCCCGGCGACGATCAGCGACGGGACGGTCCAGCAGGCGATCACCCTCAACACCGGCGGATCGGACCCGGCCTGGGGCCCGGCCGACGCGAGCACGGTGTACCTCTTCCTCATCCCTCCCGGCCAGATCATCAGTGACCCTGGCGAGGTCGGCTGCAAGGACTTCGACGGCTACCACGACGAGGTCACGGTCGGCGCCACCGCGGTGGCCTACGCCGTCGGGTGCTCGTGCCCGGGCTATGACGGGCCGAGCGTCACCGACCTCCAGGAGCGCACCGTCGCCGTCAGCCACGAGCTGGTGGAGGCCGCGAGCGATCCTCTCCCCGCGACCGACGCCGCCTATGCCGGGGAGGACGACGCCGACATCGCCTGGACCGTCGTCACCGGCGGCGAGATCGCTGACATGTGCGAGCTGAACCTCGACTCCACCGTGGTCCCTCCCGGCAGCAAGTACATGGTCCAGCGCATCTGGTCGAACGCCGCCGCCGCCGCGGGCCAGAACCCCTGCGTCCCGGTGGTCGCGACGCCGCCGTACTTCAACAGCTATGCGGTGGTCTCCGAGGTGGTGACCGTGGTGATGACCAATCCTCCGCCCACCCCCAATACCATCACTCCCACTCCCGGGATCACCATCCCGCTCGGCACCAGCAAGACCGTCGACGTCCAGCTCTACAGCGATGCGCCCACCAGCGGCCCGTGGACGGTGACCGCCTACGACTACAACGCGCTCATCAACAGCGGCGCGGCGCGCCTGACGTTCTCGTTCGACGGCGCCACCGGCTCGAACGGCGACACGCTCCACCTCACCATCACCGCCGTCTCCGCGAACACGGTGCTGGGGGCGGAGCCGTTCTTGCTCTTCTCCACCCTCGGCACGCCTGGCGAGCCGGGCTTCGCGCAGAACCTCTCGATGGGTGTCGTCAGCCAGTAGGCGCGCGTCCGCAAGCCGGCCTTGCCAGCCCCGCGCCGGTGCGGGTATCGTCGCGCCAGAGCAATGGGAGCCTCTGGCTGGCACTACTTCGTCCCTCACGACCCCGACATCGGAAGCGCCCTGGCGCGCCTACGGGAGGACGTGTTCCAGCGCGGCGCGTACTACAAGCCGTCGAAGACGAAGAAGGTCGCCTCGATCGCGGCCGCCCTGAGGCTCGCGGCCGAGGACGGGACGCACTCGGTGCTCGACGTCAGCCGGGTCGTGGAGACGCCGCTGCCGCCGACGCCCTTCGGCGCCGTAGCCCCGGTCTCGGAGGCGCAGCTCGTCGCCGCCTTTGGCTCCACCCGCCCGGATCACGCCGCCGTCGAGGCGGGCGCTCTGAAGCTGGACGCGTTCCTGACGCGGGGGTGCGGCGTCTACGTCGTCGTGTATTCCGCAGCGGGCGCGCCTGCCGAGATCTTCTTCGCCGGCGTCACGGGCGACTGACGGCCCCCTCGCTCCGTTCGCGCTTCGCGCTGGCCGGCGCCTCGATCGTCGGTCCCGGCCATGCCCGCGCCGGGCGCAACAACCAGGACGCCTGGGCCGGCCCCGCAGGAGGATGAGGGTACGCGAAAGTTCTTCGGCCGAGGCCTTCGCGCTTGACGGGAGCGGCCGATTACCGCCTTTGTGAAGCTGTCTATCCGAGGTCACGATCCCGCCCGAGCGGGGTTCATCCGCGCGGAGGATCCATGGTAACCGCGGTGTCCACTTCGATCGCGACCGGCTCTGCCGCGGAGGCGACGGGCAGCCTCGCCCGGGCCACGCGCGACCAGCTCGGCAAGGTGTCTCCACAGCTCGTCGTGGTGTTCGCCTCCACGGCCCAGCCGCTCGGCGCGATGGCTGCCGGGCTGGCGGCCGAGTTCCCGGACGCCGTTCTCCTCGGCGCGTCGACCGCCGGCGAGTTCACCGAGCGCGGGGACGTCAAGGGCGCCGCGGCGCTCTTCGCCCTCGCGGGCGACTTCCGCATTCACGCCGGGATGGGCACCGGCCTCAAGGCGAACGCCGAGGCCGCGGTCGCGGAGGCGCTCGGCGGCCTGCCCGCTCACGTCGACGGTTACCCGCACCGCACCGCCATCCTCCTGCTCGACCCGCTCGCGGGCAACGGGGAGGAGGCGACGCTCATCGCGGCATCGCTCCTCGGCACGGACGTGCGCCTCGCCGGAGGGGCGGCCGGCGACGATCTCCACATGAGCCAGACCCACGTCGCCTGCGGCGCGCGGGCGGCGAGCGACGCGGTCGTGATCGCGCTGATCTTCTCGACGTCGCCGCTCGGCGTCGGCGTGTGTCACGGCCACACCGCGCTCTCACGCCCGCTGCGCGTCACCCGCGCGGAGGGCAACGTCGTGTCGGAGCTCGAGGGCCGGCCCGCGTGGCAGGTCTGGCTGGAGGAGACCCGGGCGCGCGCCCTCGAGGCGGGCATCGACGTGTCCACTCTGTCGAAGGACGCCGAGGGCAGCTACCTCCTCCGCTACGAGGCGGGCCTCGCCTCCGGGCCGCGCGACCTCAAGATCCGGGCGCCGCTCGCCCGCAACGCAGACGACTCGATCAGCTTCGCCTGTGGCATCGAGCAGGGCTCGGTCATCCGCATCACCGAGAGCGCCCCGGAGCGCCAGATCGAGAGCGCGCGGGAGGCGGCGCGCCGCGCCTTCGCCCAGCTCGACGGCAAGAAGGCCGCGGGCGCCCTGGTGTTCGACTGCATCTGCCGCAACCTCATCCTCGGCGCGCAGTTCTCGGCCGCGGTGCGCGGCATGTCGGAGGAGCTCGGCGGCGTGCCGATCGCCGGCTTCGAGACCTACGGCGAGATCGCCCTCGACGCCGGCGACATGAGCGGCTTCCACAACACCACCAGCGTCGTCCTGGCGTTCCCCGAGGGGCATCTCGATGGGGCCGCGAGCGGCCCCAAACCCCTGCCTCCTGCGGAGGCGTGTCTCGATGGGGCCGCGAGCGGCCCCAAACCGCCGCCTCCTGTGGAGAGCTAGCCGTGCCGCCAGCACCTCGGTCGGCTCCCAGCGTTCCCCCCCGGACTGCGGACGACGTGGCCCAGCTCCTCGCCTCGACTCTGGGGAGCGAGCGGAGCGCGGAGCTGGTGTTCGCGGTCGTCCGCGATCTCGGCCTGGACGCGAGCAAGCTGGCCGCGGACGAGGCGCTCCAGATCCTCGAGATCCTCTCGCGGCGCCCGGGCATCGTCGGGATCACCTCCCGCTTCGCGATGGCGCGCCTGGCGCCGGCCGCGCCGGACTCGGGGAGAGGACGCGCGCCGTCCCCGGACTCGCAGCCCGGTGCCTCGCGAGCGCCGCCGTCGGGGCACCAGACGCGGGCGATTGCTGCAGAGGAGAGGGTGCCGCCCTCTCAGGTACAGCCGGCGACCCTGCCTCTCGATCTCCTCGCCGGGTTGCTCGCCCCCTCGATGGGCAACGAGCGGGCCGAAGAGCTGGTGCGCGCCGCGACGCGAGGGTATCCGACCGACGGAGGCCGGATCACCCACGCCGACGCGGTGGCGGTGCTGGAGGCGCTGGCGCAGCAGCCGGGGATCGTCGGCGTCACCGCGCGCTTCGCCAAGGTGAGGTTCGCGCTGCGCTGGAAGGGATGAGGTCCAGCATTCCGGCTTGACGCTTGACGAGCGAGCGCGCGGCTGGTGGTCTCCGCGCCACGAGGGGTCTCCCATGCTCAATCGTCTCGCTCGCTCGTTCTCGCTCGTTCTCGCGTTCCTCACCCTGACCGCCCTCGCGGCCGCCGCCCCCCAGCGCAAGGCCGGGAAGGCGCAGCCCGTGCCCACCGCGCTCCCCGCGGCGACCGCGAGCGCCGCCCCTGCAGACGAGCCGGCGGCGACCGCGGAGGGGCCCCACTGGAAGCCGGGGCCGGCGCCGATCGATCTCGGGCACGACCTCTCCGTGGAGATGCCCGAGCCCTACATTTTCCTCGCCATGCCCGAGGCGGGGAAGCTGCTCGAGTCGTTCGGCACCCTCCACAACGAGAACCTGCTCGGCCTGCTCTCGGCCAAGCAGGAGGACTCGAACTGGATCATCACCCTCCGGTACGAGGAGGAGGGCTTCGTCAAGGACGACGAGAAGATCGACGCCGACGAGCTCCTCAAGGCCATCCGCGAAGGCACCGAGGAGGCCAACGAGGAGCGCGTGCAGCGGGGCTTCTCCGCGCTCCACGTAGGCGACTGGGCCGAGCCGCCTCGCTACGACAAGGGCGTCCACCAGCTCGTCTGGGCCCTCCTCGCCACCAGCGACAAGGGCACCTCCCTCAACTACAACACCCGCGTCCTCGGGCGTCGCGGCTACGTGGCGCTCAACCTGATCACCACCCCGGAGCACCTCCCGGCGGACAAGCCCCACGCCGCGGTGCTGCTCGCGGCGACGAGCTTCCGCGCGGGCGCCCGTTACCAGGACTTCGACGGGAAGAAGGACAAGGTCGCGGAGTACGGGCTGATCGGCCTGGTGCTGGGCGGCGCCGGGATTGGCGCGGTCAAGCTCGTCAAGGTGGGGCTGCTGGCCAAGTTCGGGAAGGTGATCTTCGCGGCGATCATCGCGGGGAAGAAGGCGGTGGTGGCGTTCATCGCGGCGGGGGCGGCGCTCGTGAAGAAGCTGTTCTCGAAGAAGGACAAGGACGTCGCCAAGTAGTCGTCGGGGGTGAGCTTCGAGTCGTGAGCGGTGCGCTCGGGGTCGTCGGGTGCGAGCTTGGGGTCGTCGGGTGCGAGCTTGGGATCGTGAGCGGTGCGCTTGGGGGCGTAAGCGATCTCCTTAGCTGTTTGCCTACTTCCGGCGCAGCACCTCCTTCGTGGTCTCGACGAACAACCGCAGCGCCGGCGAACGCTGGGCCCGGCTCGGGTAACAAAGACAGATGCCCGGCTCGGTCGCCGAGTACGCGGAGAGCACGGCCACCAGCCGCCCTTGACGGAGCCGCTCTTCCATCGACAGGTCGGCGACGTACGCCAGGCCGAGCCCGGCCTCGGCCAGCGCGATGCAGAATAGATGGTGGTTGGTGACGATGCCGCCGCGCACCGGCAGGCGCCATTTGCGCCGGCCGCGCTCGAATTCCCAGGCGTAGAGCGAATCGCCGGTCGGCCAGCGAAAGGTGATGCATTCGTGCTGGAGCAGATCCTCCGGCTTCCGCGGGGTGCCGTGCTTCGCGAGGTACTCGGGCGAGCCGACCACGATGAACTTGAACGGGTCGGTCAGCCGAACGTGCGCCATGTCGCGCGCGATGACCTCGGTCACCCGGAAGGCGGCGTCGTAACCCTCGGCCACGAAGTCGACGACGTGCTCTTCGACCACGACCTCGAGCGAGATCTGCGGGTAGCGCCGGCGAAACACCGGCACCACCGGCTCGAGCACGTACGGCAACACCGTCTGCGAGATGCTCACCTTCACGCGGCCCACCACCTCTCCCGGCTTCGCGGTCGCGGACGTGAGCGCATCGAGCGCGAGCTTCACCGGGGCGCTCGCGCTCTCGGCGAACCGCGTGCCCGCCTCGGTGGGCGTCACCGCGCGCGTGGTCCGCTGTAGCAGCACCACGCGCAGCAGCACCTCGAGCTGCCGCACCGCCTGGCTCACCGCCGAGGTCGACACGCCGAGCTCGCGCGCGGCGGCGCTGAAGCTGCGGTGTCGCGCGACGGCGAGGAAGATCGAGAGCTGCGGCAGCGCGGCCTGTAGCTGGCGAGAGGTCTCCATTGTGAAGCATTGTTTCATGACCCTTGCGCGACCGCGAGGTAGCGGGCGTGCGGGGCACGCGGTACGCCTCGGTGCCCAACCTCCACAGGAGCGCTAGCGATGCCCTTGAACCACTACGTCACCCTCGGCCGCTCTGGCCTCCGCGTCAGCCCCATCTGTCTGGGCGCCATGACCTTCGGCGAAGATCTGGGCCCTGGCTTCGGCTCCAGCGTCAAGGACTCGGAGCGGATCATCGACCGCTACCTCGCGCTCGGCGGCAACTTCATCGACACCGCCAACTTCTACACGCGCGGGCACTCCGAGAAGATCATCGGCGACCACCTCGCGCACGATCGTGAGAAGCGCGACCGCGTCGTCATCGCCACCAAGTTCAGCGGAAACCTCTACCCGGGCGACCCCAACGGCGGCGGCTCCAGCCGGAAGGCCATCCTCGCGGCCTGCGAGCAGTCGCTGCGCCGGCTGCGCACCGACTACATCGACCTCTACTACCTGCACATCTGGGACAAGCACACGCCCATCGAGGAGACCGTCGCGGCGATGCACGACCTCGTGCGAGACGGCAAGGTCCGCTACCTCGGCATCTCGGACACCCCGGCGTGGAAGGTCGTCCAGGCGCAGCTCCTCGCGCAGATCCGCGGGTGGGCGCCCTTCATCGCGCTGCAGATCGAGTACTCGCTCGCCGAGCGCACCGTCGAAGGTGAGCTCATCCCCATGGCCCGGGAGCTCGGGCTGGGCGTCGTCCCCTGGTCTCCGCTGGCGAGCGGCCGGCTCAGCGGGAAGTACACCCGCGAGAACGCGGGCAAGGTGACCGGCGGCCGCGCGGCGATGGTGGCGGGGCGGGTGAAGGAGAAGGACTACGAAATCGTCGACGCCCTCGCCCGCGTCGCGGAGGAGATCGGCACCACCGTGCCCCGCGTGGCGCTGTCCTGGGTGTGCTCGCGGCTCGGCGTGTCGTCGACCATCATCGGCGGACGGACCGTCGAGCACTTCGAGGACAACGTGCAGGCGCTCGAGGTGACGCTCACGGCCGAGCAAGTGAAGACGCTCGACGCGGTCTCCGCGCCGCAGTTGCCGTTCCCCATTCCGTTCCTGCAGGGCGGGCCTTCCGTCTACGCCGGTGGAACGACCATCAACGGGGAGGCCTCCCAGCCGTCGCCGATCCTGCCGTCGCGGCGCGGCGATCATCATTGAGCGGAGGGGCACCTGATGAACCGTGGAGATTTCTCGTCGGGTACGGTGACGTCGAAGGACGGAACCGTCGTCGGCTACCGCAGCATCGGACGTGGCCCGGGCCTCCTCATCGTGCAGGGCGCCATGGGCACGATCCCCAACTACAGCGAGCTCGCCATCGCGCTCGCGGACGACTTCACGGTGATCGTCGCCGACCGGAGGGGTCGCGGGCTGACCCCGCTGCCGTTCACGCCGGAGGCGGCGGCGATCGAGCGCGACGTCGACGACGTCGATGCGCTCCGAGAGGCGACCGGGGCCGAGCTCCTCTTCGGGCTGAGCTCGGGCGCGATCATCGCGCTCGAGAGCACTCGCATGCTGAAGGGGATCAAGAAGACCGTCCTCTACGAGCCGCCGTTCTATCCGAAGGGCGACGTGCCACGAGAAGACATCGCCCGCGTCTACAGCGAGATCGCGAGCGATGATCTCCCCGCGGCGATGGTGACGGTCATGGGCATCGTCAAGCTGGTACCCTGGTTCGTCTCCATCCTTCCGCGTCCACTGCGCGAGCTGGGGGCCTCGCGCATGCTCCATCACCAGGACGAGAACGGCACGGCGCCTTATGCGTCGTTCCGGGAGCTGCTGCCGAGCATGCGCTTCGACTTTCAGGTCGTCGCAGAGCGCGGTGGTGCGCTCGCCTCGTACCACGACGTGCAGACCCCGATCCTGCTGCTTGGTGGCACCAAGAGCCCCGCGTACCTCACGGAAGCCTTGGACGCGCTGGAAAGGACGCTCCCGCACGCAGGGAGGGTGGTGCTTCGTGGACTCCACCACTCTGGCCCATGGAACCGGGATCGCGGAGGCGCGCCCGGTGTCGTCGCCGAGCAGATCCGGTCGTTCTTGCGGGGTGAGCGCGCGTAAAGGCAGCCGGCGGCACGAATTGCAGGGATGGACTACATTCGTCACCCCCGCGCCCGCCCCTCGCGCCGCGCACGCGAGAGCCAGATCCTCGGTCGTTCGTGCTCCTCCACCCTGCGCCCGCCGAGCCGGCGGCGGCGCTGGACACCAGGCTCCCGGCGGGCAAGGCGCTCGGCAACGGCGCGGTGCAGCTTCACGGCAGGCGCCCGGTGGCGCGGCGCTCCGGCGCCTTCTTCGAGTGGGGGATGAGCGTGGACGGCGGCAAGACCTGGACGGCGGCTGCCGCCACCAACAGCGCGAAGACGCAGGTCTCGGGGCTGACCGCGGCGACCACGGTCTCCTTCCGCTACCGCACGACGTTCAAGAACGTGGTGTCGGAGTGGAGCCAGGCGATCGCGGTCCTGGTGGGCTGACGGCCGCTCGCACGGGAGCGAAGCGCTCCGCGGCCCTCACCGCGGGGTGCGGCCCCGCTCCCGGGCGAACCGTGACCACGCCAGGTCGGCGCCGGCGCCCGCGCGGGGGGTGAGGCGAGTCTTCCAGTCGCCACCGCGGATGCGACGGCGACCTCGGGTCTGATCGGGCGCGAGCTGGTGGGCCTCCACCACGCGGCCGTCGTCGAGGCGGAGGGCGGCGCGCCGGTAGCGCAGGGGGTGGCCGTGGTGGACGTCGACCGCGGCGAGCTGGGTGGGGGTGAGCGCATAGAGCTCGCCGCGGATCGAGGTGGTCCCACCGGGCACGAGCGCCGGCTCCACCCCGAGATCGACGAGGTCGAAGGCCGCCTCGGTGCCCACGGGGCCCAGCGGACGCGCGCCGGCGAGGCGGGCGTGCTCCGGCTCGCCGCTCATGAGGGTGCCGTAGACGAAGAGGAGGAACTCGCGGTCGCTGGGGCTCAACGAGCGACGGGTATCACCGCGCGGGCGCCGCGAGAACCGGGTATGCTCCGTGCAACGATGCCGCCCATCCCGAAAGGGGCCGCGCCCGGCGGCTCCAGAGCGCGCCTGCAGCGTGCCGCCGATTTCACCGTGGAGTTCTGCGCGGGCACCCTCGTCGCGCAGGGGCTCCTCTCCGACGACGACCGGCGCACCGCGATCGCGCGCGAGGCGACCCAGCGCGCGAGGCTCGGCCGGGAGCGGACCCAGCTCACCGGACGCGCCCTCGACACCGTCGAGATCTCCCCCATCGAGATCATCGCCTCGCTCCACTTCGTCGACGTCCGGCGCCCCCTCGAGCACGTCGACGAGGACAAGGCCGCGGCTGGCATCGCCCGCGCGCTGGCGGTCGGCTACCGGAAGATCGATCGCCTCAAGCTCGACGCCAAGCTGATCACGGCGACCATCTCCCGCCCCTTCGCCCGCAAGCACGGCGTGCTCCCGCTCGGCCGCGAGGACGGCAAGCTCGCCGTGGCGCTGGCCAACCCGTTCGACATCGAGCTGCTCGAGCAGCTCCGGGCGCTCACGCGCGGGGACGTGGTGCCGATCCTCTCCGCGCCCGGCGACATCCAGCGCTCCATCGCCGAGGTCTACGGCTTCCGGATGTCGATCGACGCCGCCAACACGAAGATCGGCGGCAGCTCGACGGACGTCAAGAACCTGGAGCAGTTCGTCAACCTGGCGCGCCTCGACGCTTTGGAGGCGACGTCGGAGCCCGTCGTCGCCGCGTCCGAGTTCCTCCTCATGTACGCGTTCGAGCAGCGGGCGAGCGACATCCACATCGAGCCGCGGCGGACCGAGTCGATCATCCGCATGCGCATCGACGGCGTGCTGCATCCCATCTACCGCATCCCCAAGCCGGTCCACGCCGCGCTGACCAACCGCTTCAAGGTGCTGGCGCGGCTCGACATCTCCAGCAGGAAGCCCCTCGACGGCCGGCTCCGCACCGCCCGGGGCGAGGGCGAGATGGATCTGCGCGTCAGCACCATCCCCACTGCGTTCGGCGACAAAGTCGTCATCCGCGTCCTCGACCCCACCGTGCTGGTGCGCGATCTCGCCGAGCTCGGCTTCCTCAGCGGCGAGCGCGAGGAGCTGGAGCGCTGGCTGCACCGGCCGCACGGGCTGGTCCTGGTCACGGGCCCCACCGGCAGCGGCAAGACGACCACGCTCTACTCGGCGCTCCAGGCGCTGGCCTCGCCCGAGGTCAACGTGGTCACCATCGAGGATCCCATCGAGATGGTCCACGAGAGCTTCAACCAGATCCAGGCGGACGCGAGCACCGGCACCTCGTTCGTGGAGGCCCTGCGGCACGTGCTGCGCCAGGATCCCGACGTGATCATGCTCGGCGAGGCGCGCGACGCCGCCACCGCGCAGCAGGCGGTGCAGGCGGCGCTCACCGGGCACCTGGTGCTGACCACGCTGCACACCAACGACACCATCGGGGCCATCTCCCGGCTCAGCGACCTCGGCGTCCCGCCGTTCCTGGCCGCAGCGACGCTGGCCGGCGTGCTCTCGCAGCGCCTGGTGCGCAACGTCTGTGCGGTCTGCGCCAGGGACGTGGTCCTCACCGCCGATGAGGTCGCAGCGCTCAAGATCACCCACCCGGAGGAGCAGGCCGGCAAGCTCCTCGCGCGCCGCGGCACCGGCTGCACCAAGTGCCGCTTCACCGGCTACTACGGGCGCTCGGGCATCTTCGAGGTGCTGGGGATCAATGCCCGGCTGCGCAAACAGATCTCGGAGTCGGCGCCGCCGGAGGCGCTCGCCCGCACGGCCCGGCAGGACGGGATGCGCTCGCTGCGCGAGCACGCCGTCGCCAAGGTGGCGGCCGGTGTCACCACCCTCGAGGAGGCGCTCCGCGTGACCGCCGACGCGGAGCGCTAGCCGATGGCCGTCGACATCGCCCGGGAGGTGGCCGAGCTGCTCGGCGCCGGCACCGCCGTCGTCTACCTCGTCACCCACGAGGAGGCGCGCGCCATCGCCGAGCTCGCCTCGGTCCCCGCGGGGATCGAGCGGGGGTTCGCAGTGTGGTCGCCGCATCGCGGCCTCCAGCCCACCGCCGTCGAGGCACGCGAGCCGCTGGCCGTGCTCGACGTCCTCGACAGCGAGATCGCGCCCGCGGTGGCCGTGCTGCTCGACTTCCACGACGCGCTCGCCGACAAGCGGGTGGTCCGCCGCCTCCGCGATCTGGTCCCGCGCCTCGCCGCCGAGCAGCGCTGCGTGATCATCGTGGCCCCCGAGCTGCACCTCCCCGAGGGCCTCACCGCGCAGGCGGCCGTGGTGCGCATGTCGCTGCCCGACGAGGCGGCGCTCGGTGGCATCCTCGACGAGCTCGCGGCGCGGGGCTTCCCGGAGGCCGCGCAGCCGGGGTCGCCGCGTGACACCGCGGTGCGCAGCGCGCGCGGGCTCACCGGCGAGCAGGCCCGGCGCGCGTTCCTCCGCGGCCTGCATGTCGATCCGGCGCTGGGGGCGCCCGCAGTCACTGTCATCCTCACCGAGAAGCGCCGCATCCTCTCGCGGGACCTCGGGCTCGAGGACATCGAGGTGCTCGGCCGCCCGGAGGACGTGGGCGGGCTGGAGACCTTCAAGGCGTGGCTCTTCGAGCGGGCCCAGGCGATGGCGCCGGAGGCCCACCGCTTCGGCCTCACGCCGCCGCGCGGGGTGCTCCTCGTCGGCGTGCAGGGGTGCGGCAAGTCGCTCTCGGCCAAGTGCGCCGCCGCGCAGCTCGGGGTGCCGCTGCTCAGGCTCGATCTGCCGCGGGTGCTCGGCGCCGGGGCGCAGGGTCGGTCCGCGGAGGAGAGCCTCGCCCGCGCGCTCGAGGCGGCCGAGTCGGTCGCTCCGGTGGCGCTCTGGGTGGACGAGATCGAGAAGGGCTTCGCCGGCAGCGCCACGGGGCGGGGCAACGACAGCCGCGCCTCGCGCCTGCTCGGGGCCTTCTCCACGTGGCTACAGGAGCGCACCGGCGCGGTGTTCGTGGTGGCGACGGCCAACGACGTCACTGCGCTCCCCCCGGAGCTGCTCCGCCGCGGCCGCTTCGACGAGCTCTTCTTCGTCGACCTCCCCGACGTGCGCGCCCGCCGCACCATCCTCGCGGTCCACCTGCGCCGCCGCGCCCGCGACGCCGCCGACTACGACGTCGGCGCGCTGGCGACCCGGTGCGAGCACTTCTCCGGGGCCGAGCTGGAGCAGGTGGTGGTCGGCGGCCTGCACCGCGCCTTCGCCGCCGGCCGCGAGCTCGAGACGGCCGACATGCGCTACGTCGCCGAGGAGATGGTCCCGCTCTACCAGACCTACGAGGAGCAGATCAAAGCGCTGCGCGAGTGGGCCATCGGCCGCTGCCGCACCGCCGGGCGGCAGGACGCCGTCGTGGATCTGTTCCGCAAGGCTTGAGGTCGGAGCACCCCCCGCGGGGGTTTGGGGGCGGAGCCCCCATCGAGGGCGCGTGCGCAAACTGACGGCTCGCAGGGGCCGGGTTGCGGCTTACCCCGGCGCAGGTTGTGTGCAATGCTCCGCCGCCCCCAGCCATGCCTTCTTCCTGCTTGTGCATCCAGGAGCCGCCTCGATGACGACGCTCAGCGCAGCCCTTCACTCCCTCGTCTTCGTCGCCGCCGCGAGCGTACTCGCCGCGTGCGGTCGGACCGATCTCACCGACTACAGTGGCACCGGCGGTGCCACCAGCGCGTGCCAGACCAACCCGGACAGCTGTCCCACCGGAGAGACGTGCGACCCGAGCACGCACAAGTGCGTGCCCATCCCAGGGGGCTGCACCAGCGACGCGGACTGCTCCAGCCCGACGCCGCACTGCCGGACCGACACCCACACCTGTGTCGTCTGCACCGCCAGCTCCCAGTGCCCGAGCGGCGAGGAGTGCGCCAACTTCCAGTGCGTCGGCCTCTGCAGCGGCGACGTGTGCCCGAACGGGCTCTCCTGCTGCCAGCCCATCTGCACCGATGAGACGTCCGACCCCGGCAACTGCGGCGGCTGCGGCAACGCCTGCGGGCCCTTCCCCGAGGCCCTCGCGGGCTGCGCCAACTCGGCGTGCAGCATCGTCGCGTGCGCGCCTGGCTTCGCGGACTGCGACAAGGTCGTCACCGACGGCTGCGAGGTGAACACCGACACCGACCCCGCCAACTGCGGCGGCTGCAACAAGGCCTGCCCCGCGGGGGACTCGTGCTCGGGCGGCACCTGCGTGGGCGGCTGCGGAGCCGGCTCGCCGTGCCCCTCGGCCCAGACGTGCTGCGGCGTCACCTGCGCGGTGACCGCGGACGACCCCAACAACTGCGGCGGCTGCGGCAACGTCTGTCCGGCGATGGTGGCCAACGGCACCTCCGGCTGCGTCGCCAGCGGCTGCCGGATCACCTCGTGCAGCACCGGCTTCGCCGACTGCGACGGCCAGATCGCCGACGGGTGCGAGGTCAACGTCACCAACGACCCGGCCAACTGCGGCGTCTGCGGCAACGCCTGCGCGAACGGCGCATCCTGCGTCGCCGGCGTCTGCACGACGGTGGACTGCACGACCACGGGCTGCGCGGCCGGCAGCACCTGCTGCGGCACCACCTGCATCGACACCAGCAACGATCTCGCCAACTGCGGCGGGTGCGGCGCCGCCTGCCCGGCGGGGGCCAACGTCTGCATGGGCGGCGGCTGCTGCTTCCCCCTGGCCGGCGGCGGCGAGGCGTGCAGCACCATGGCCTGCATGGCCCCGCTGGTGAGCTGCAACGGCATCTGCACCGACGTCGCCAACGACCCCGCCAACTGCGGGACCTGCGGCAAGCTCTGCCCGGTCAACGACGCCTGCGTGATGGGGATCTGCGGCAGCGACACCTCCTGCAACGGCGGACCGGGCTGCACCGGGACGCAGCAGTGCTGCTCGACGGGCTGCGTGGACACCACCAGCAGCTCGCAGAACTGTGGCGGCTGCGGCCAGGCCTGCCCGCCCGGGAGCAACTGCTCGAACAGCACCTGCTCCGCGACCTGCAACGGCGGTCCGGTCTGCACCGGCACCGATCAGTGCTGCGCCGCGGGCTGCACGGACACCACCGGGGACGTCAAGAACTGCGGTAGCTGCGGGTTCGCCTGCAATGCCGGCGAGTCCTGCATCGCCAGCGTTTGCACCGCGACCTGCAACGGCGGCCCGGCCTGCACGGGCACCGACCAGTGCTGCGCCACGGGCTGCAGCGACACCAGCAGCGACGCCAGCAACTGCGGCGGCTGCGGCAAGGCCTGCCCCGCGGGCGACACCTGTGTCGCCAGCGCCTGCGTCGCGCCGGTGCTCTGCAACGGCGGGCCCGCGTGCGCCGCCGGACAGACCTGCTGCTCCACCGGCTGCGCCAGCACCAGCACCGACGACAGCAACTGCGGCACGTGCGGCAACGTGTGCCCGGCGACCGACGCGTGCGTCGGCGGCATGTGCGCCTCGAGCGAGGGCGCCTTCAACCCGACGGTGAACCCGACCTACCTCTCGCCGGGTGTCCACAACTTCACCACCATCGACATCCCCGCGGGCGTCACGGTCTACGTGGCCGGGCCGGGCGCGGCGTCGGGCACCCTCGATCTGCACGCGACCGGTGCCATCGTCATCGACGGCACCATCGACCTGTCCGGCGGGCCGGGCACGCAGAACAGCATCAGCTCGATGAGCACGGAGGCTGGCCACGCCGGGAGCGGCGGGTACACGGGCGAGCCCAACGTGTCCGCGCCGGCGTCCGCTGCGTGCGCGTTCGTGGCCGGCATCCCCGGCTCCCTCGGCTCGGGAGTGGCCGGGTCGGCGGGCACCTGCACCGTGCTGACCGGCTGCTTCGGCAACATGGATCCGAACGCGCCGCTGCTCTTCACGTCGGGGATCGCCTCGTTCGGCGGCGGTGCTGGCGTGTTCACCGGCTATCGCGCCTACGGCAGCGGCGGCGGTGGCATGGCGGGCGGCGCGCCCGGCGCGCTCTGCGCGGCCTACCCGGGCGAGCAGGACTGCTCCGGGGTGTCGGGCGGCGGCGGGGCGATCGACGGCCAGGGCGGCCAGGCTGGCATCGCCGCGTACAACGGGCTGGCCGGGCTGAGCGGTTCGACGCAGTGCCCGGGACTCATGGCCAACGTCCCGGCGGCCTGCGTCGGCGGCGGCGGCGGCGGCAGCATCGGCGCCAAGGCGGCGGCCGATCTGGCGGCGGCGTCCACCTTCCAGACCGGCTCGAGCGGCGGCGGCGGCAGCGCGGACTACCTCAACAGGCCGGTGTTCGGCGGGACCTCGGGCGGCGGCGGTGGCGGCGGCGCGCTGCGGCTCTCGACGCCGGCGACCATCACGCTGACCGGTCAGCTCCTCGCCAACGGCGGCACCGGCGGCGACGCCAACATCGGTAACGGCTCCAACGCCAACTGCGATCCGCAGCCGGGCGCGGCCGGCGGCGGCGGCTCCGGGGGGCTCATCTACCTGGCGGCGCCGAGCGTCACCGTCTCCGGAGGCACCATCTCCGCGGTGGGTGGCTCGGGTGGCGCCGGCAGCGAGTTCGCGACGGGCGGCGGCGGCGGCAACGGCGGGCTCGGGCGCATCCGGTTCTCGGTGACCCCGTCGACGTGCAACCTCAACGGCTCGTTCAGCCCGCCGCTCGCGGGCGGGTGCGGGCCGGTCTCGAAGGCCGGCTTCGCCTACATCGGGAGCTATCCCAACTGAGGGATCGGCTGCGGTAGGGGGCGCCGAAGCCCCCCGGCCGCGTCGATCGGAATGGAAGCCCCGTGGCGTCGAGCTGCGGGGCTTCTGTCTTTCCATCTGCTGGCGCTCAACCTGGTCGCGTCCCGCCGCGCGACGCGCGATGTCCAGCCGGAGCCCCTGGCCATCTCCAGCGAGACGTCGAGCACCCGCGCGATCGGGGCGTGCCGGCCCACGACCCACCGGACCAGCGCGCCGAGGTCGACGTCCCTGCGATGGACGAGCGCCTCGCTCGCGCGGCGGGCCTCCGCCCGATGGCGGCTTCCCGCCCGACGGGCGACCGTGACGCCCGCGCCTCACCGTGGCGGTGCCGCCACGGTGAGCGGGGTTCCAGGCTCCCCTCCGGATGTCGTCCGGGCGCCCTGGGCTCGGTATGATTGGTGCTTGGAACGGTGCGGGTCCCGGACCGACCGGGACCAGCTTGCTTGGAGGACGCGTGGACCAGATGAAGTTCGTTGCTTGTTTCGGGATTGCCGTGGTCGGCATCACCGCCTGCGGGACGACCGTGCTGAGTCCGACGGGATCCGGCGGGCCCACCGGGTCCGGGGGCGCCTCCACCACCGGCGTGACCGTCTCCAGCACCGGCACCATCGGGGTCGGCGGCACGACGACCACCGTTGCGACGGCCACCAGCACCGGCGTCGGGGGCGGCTTCGGCACCACCACGACTGGAGCGGGCGGGGTGACGACCACGGCAACCACCGGGACCACGGGAGGCGTGGGGGGCTTCGGGACGACCACGACCACGGGCGTCGGCGGCGCCACCACCACGACCACCACGACCACTGGCGTCGGCGGCGCCACCACGACCACCAGCACCACGGGCGTCGGTGGCGCCACCTCCACGACCACCAGCACCACCGGCGGCGGTGGCGCCACCACCACCAGCACCTCGAGCACCGGGGGTCCTCCCGCGTGTCCCACCCAGCAGCCCGCCAACATGGCGCCGTGCAGCGAGCCGGGCAACGTGTGCAACTGGGGGGGGACCCAGTGCTCGTGCGGCTTCAACGGGGACTGGCGC
>Ga0302279_10000481_pt1 | contig 57987 bp, 48 predicted proteins | sample III_Bog_N3_3_FD_194541 | JGI IMG/M metagenome (GOLD analysis project Ga0302279, IMG submission 194541) | Peat permafrost microbial communities from Stordalen Mire near Abisko, Sweden - III_Bog_N3_3 | ecosystem: Environmental > Terrestrial > Soil > Wetlands > Peat | place: Sweden: Abisko... | reverse complement strand
CGGGCAGTGCTGCTGGGCGCGGCTCAGACGCTCCACGCCGGCTCGGTGCGCCTCGACGGGGACCGCCATGTCCAGCGCAAATCTCCACACGTCGTGGCTATTGTGTGGAATTCTGTGACGACGTAGGCACAGAATACTGAGCCCGCAGTAGACGCGTATCCCACGCACCCGCATATCAGGGTGCCACAAGTACAAGAGGGCGGGCCCCGCTAGCTCGTCGGGGCCGAGGGACTCGGTCACGGCGACCTCAAACCCTGCACGTTCGGCCAGGTCGCGAGGTGGCATAAAGAGCCGCCCCGCGTCCGGTCGCGAACGAAGCTCGTCCAGGAGGTGCCGCCGGACAGGAACGTCCAGCAGACCTCGATCGCTCTGCAACGGGGAGGCCGGTAGACACGGGCGCCTGGAAGAATCAGCCATCGCGACGAAACCTCTCAGCGCTGACGTTGTTCGGCCGGGCCCGTCATGACGGGGGTCTCCGTCACCTGGCTATCCCGCCTGAGGTTGCCGGAGTGCTCCAAGGCGGCGTAGCGCTTCTCTTCGCTCGACGCCACCGCTTGTCGCTCGGCCTGGATGTCCGCGCGTTCTGCGGCCTTGCGCACGGCAAGAGGGGCATGCTTGAGCCACAGCATCCCCTGGTCGACGATGAACCCGACGTCGACCCGCCGAACCGGGAAGGACACGGGCAACTCGCCCACCGCCGCGGTGACGTAGGGAGGCAACAACTGCTCGGCCGCCACCTCGACGGCGGCTTCAGGCCAGCCCGGCAAGTCGCTGTACCGTACCTCCTTCGCCTTGTCGCTCTTGCCCGTCATCAGTTCCTCGAAACCGATGCCCAGCTTCTGCGCCACCGCGCGCGCGAACGACACACCGACGGGGCTGTTGCGCAGCGCGAGCCCAACGCTTTGCGCCGAAACAGACGAGCCGTCGGGCATCCGGAGAGCCTCGGCGACGCCCTTCTGGGATCCGTACTTCTCCATCAGCCGCTTCACCGCCGCGACGACGCGTTCGTTCTCCTCCGGCGACAGGGATCGGGCGCTCGACATGGGCGAGATCCTACACCGCCCCTTTTTGGTTCGCTAATAAACTTTTCCAAAGCCCGACCGCGCCCGGTCCGATTTGCCGCAAATGGAGCTTGCGCCAGCTAGTTAGCTTTCGTATTCTGCTCCCCGTGGGACGCCTCGCACGCTCCGACCTGCTTCCGACCGAGCCGTCGACCCAGAGCTATGCGGAGCTCGTCGCCTGGCTGCACGGACCCCCGCGCCGTTCTCAAGGTCTGCTCGCCGTGGCCTGTCGCGTCTCGCAGGCGACGCTCTCGCAGTACACGAGCCGGCGGGCTCGCCCGCACGCGGACAGCGAGGTCGCTGTCCTCCTTCAGCTCGCCACGGGCGGGCGAGTTAGAGCCCTTGGGTGGCTGACCGCCGACGAGCGGGTGGAGCGACGGCGGCGCCGCACACACGCCCGGAACTTCGCTCACGCCATCGCGACCGGCAAGCGCGTCATGGTCACCACCAAGGTCGCGCCGGTGGCCTCGGGGGCTCCGGACGGCGGTCCCTCGCTCGCCGCCGTCATTCTCCAACGATCGGGTGAGGCGGGTGTTCCGACACGCGACCGATGATGCGCGCGCTCGGGGAACGCGGGAGCGCGAGGAAGCGTCCGGGCCTGGTCGACGGCATCCTCGGCCGCATCGCGACGACGCTGGCGGAGACCCTTGTCGCGCGCCTCGAGCCCGTGGTTGCTGAAGCTGTTGAACGCGGCCTCGCGCGATCCGGCCGCGTGGTGGCCGCCCCGTGCTCGGGGGACGGGCACGCGCGTAGCGACGCCGCCGGCGGCGACGGGGCGCCCGTATCCGCGGGCTCGGTCACCGAGAGAATGGGGAGCGTCGCGGAGCCGGAGCGCGGCATCGCTTCCGGGACTGCTCGGGTAGTCCGCGTGGAAGAGGGGACCCCTTCCACGCTTCGATCCAACGACCACGCCCTACAGGGGACAGCATGAGCACCGCGAAGACGAAGCCCGCCTCGCTGAACTTCGACCTGCCATCGTTCGACCCCGAGGATTCCGGTTGCCGGGAGCCGGACGTTGCGCCGGTGCCAGGCGGACGAGATTCGGGCATGCGCGCGCTGGAGACGCCGTTGACGACGAAGGATCTCGTGCGGCTCCTGCACGCGTTCGCCCACATGATCGAGCGGCTCAACGCCTCGGCGACTGCTGCGGCCCCGCGCCGCGCGGTGAGAAAGGCGAAGGCTCCGATGAACCCGCCGTCCGAGCCCATGCGCGCGCGAGCACGAGCGAGGCTTCGTCGGCTCGGGAGCCTGCCGTGACGTCGGCGCGCCGCCTGCGTCCCCTTGCGGACACCTCGTACCTCCTGCCGGGACAGCCCGGCCGAACGGGGGCGGGTCTCGGTGGGCAACGGGGGTCGTCGCAGCGAGAATGTCCTGGTCCGCGGTTGAAGGTGAGGTAGGGCGCCATGGCGGTCGAGCAGCATCGGCAGAAGTTTCGGGTTCGTCGCAAGGTCGACGGCAAGCGCGGCTACTTCGGCGTCTTTCCGACGGTGGACGAGGCGCGCGAGATGGACGCGGCCGTCGCCGACGAGGCGAACGCGCACGACGCGCCGTCGCTCCGCACGTGGAGCGAGACCTGGTTCGAGCGCCGCGAGGTCGTCGAGCACGTGACCGGCGTCGATGGCGAGCGTTCGCGTTGGCGCACGCACGTCGAGACGGCCCCCTTCATCGACGTGCCGCTGGCGTTGCTCGAGCTGGAGGCGGGCGAAGCGTGGGTGGACAAGCTCCTGGTGAAGAAGACCAGCGCGCTCTCCGGCCGCTACACCAACGCCGGGCCGCGGACGCTCTCCCCCAAGACCGTGCGCGAAGCCGTCATCCTCGTTCGGATGTGCCTGGACGACGCGGTCCCGAAGTACCTCGCGGCGAACCCGTTCGCCTTGCTTGGGAAGAAGCTCAAGAAGGCCGCCAAGAAGCACGGCATCCAGAAGACCCAGGAGCCGTGGACCTATCTCGAGCCTCACGAGCAGGCGTCCTTGCGTCGGTGCTCGGCGATCCCCGAGGTGCACCGCCTCATGATCGAGTTCGCGTTGCTCTCGGGGCTGCGCGAGGGGGAGCAGTTCAACTTGGAGCTCCCGGATCTGGTGGTGGCAGGACCGAGCCTCCAGATCGTCGTCCGCTTCGGATCGAAGGGCAAGCCCCCCAAGAACGGGAAGATCCGTCGCTTGCCGCTGACGGACGAGCTCCACGCGGTGTGCACGCGATGGCTCGAGCTCCTCCCGACGTACGCGCCCGACAACCCCCACCGACTCGTCTTCCCGCTGCCTTCCGGCGCTCGGGTCCAGCCCGGCAAGCACCCGCTGTACAGGGGGGTGAGCGTCGAGGTGAACGGGGCGAAGAAGGCTCGGAAGGAGGACCTCTTCCGTGAGGTCTACCTGCCCGCCGCCGGCATCGTCGCGGAGGGGCGGCACGACCGTCACAGCGTGCGCTGGCACGATCTGCGACACACGGCGGGCTCGTCGCTGGTGTCGGGCTGGTGGGGCCGCCGCTGGACGATCGAGGAGGTCCGGGAGTACCTGGGGCACCGCTCGATCGTGAGCACCCAGCGGTACGCGCATCTGGGCGACACGGCGCTGAAGAAGGCGGTTCAGGAGACCCACCGTGGGGCACCGGCCGTGCCCCACACGGCCTCGAAACCGGATGAGAGGTGCGAGGTAACCTCGCGAAATTGCTTGGTGGGTCGACGGGGACTCGAACCCCGGACCAACGGGTTAAAAGCCCGCAGCTCTACCGACTGAGCTATCGACCCTGAAGCGTGTGGGGGGACCCTAGCACGAGACCCCTCGGGCTGGGCAACGCCCTCATGACCCTCCCGTCCGGTCGCCTTCCGTGACCCTCCCGGTCGGACCATGGCGGGCTGCCCTTCCGCGGCCGCCCGCTCCGCGCTATGACGCGCGGATGGCCCCCCCGCGCGGATCCGAGGACTCGTTCGCCTCCATGTTCGAACAGACTGCCGGGGCGCACGGGCGCCTGCGGCGCTACCACACCGGCGAGTCCGTCGAGGTCACCATCGTCGCCATCGCGCGCGACGCGGTGTTTGCCGAGCTGGGCGGCAAGCAGGAGGGCTTCTTCGACCGAATCGCGCTCGCGGATACCGAGGGCAAGCTCCACGTCGAGGTGGGGTCGCGGGTCTCGGCCGTCGTCGACACCATCGACGGCGTCACCGGCCAGGTGCGGCTCCGCCCGGTGATGATCCGCGCCGAGGCGGGCGACGTCGGCGTCTCCAAGGCGGCCTCGTCGACCGGAGCGCCCGCCGCGGTGCTGGTCACGGGCGCGCGCATCAAGGGCCGGGTGACCGGGGTGGAGCGCTACGGCGTGTTCGTCCAGATCACCGGCACGCAGGGGCGGACCGGGCGCGGGCTCGTGCCCACGGCCGAGACCGGGACGTCGCGCGGGGCCGACTTGAAGAAGCACTTCCTCGTCGGTCAGGACGTCGAGGCGAAGATCCTCCACATCGACGAGACCGGGAAGATTCGCCTGTCCATCTCGGCCCTCGGCGCCGACGACGAGCGCGGTCTGTTCGAAGCGTTCAAGACCTCGCAGGGGGCGCCTGCGGCTGCCGCCGGTGCTGCGGGCGCTGCGGCTCCGGCTGCCGGTCGCACCAAGGAGAAGCCCGCGCCTCGCAACTTCGGCACCCTCGCGGATCTGCTCCCCAAGGGGCTCGCCGCCGCCGAGCCCAAGCCTGCCGCGCCGGTCGCGAAGGGGGCTCCGCCTGCCAACTCCCGCCAGGCGGCTCCGCAGACGCCGGCTCGGGGGGGCGCGCGCCCGCAGGCCCCCGGCAAGCGCTAGCCGGTCGAGCCGTAGCCGCCGGCTCCCCGCGTGGTCGCGTCGAGCGACGCGACCACGCGCAGCTCGGCGCGGGCGACCGGGCAGATCACCAGCTGCGCGATGCGGTCGCCCGGCGCGATGGTGGCGTCGGCCTGCCCGTGGTTCACGAGCAGCACCTTGAGCTCGCCGCGGTAGTCGGCGTCGATCGTGCCCGGCGCGTTGAGCACCGTCAGCCCGTGGCGCAGCGCGAGGCCCGAGCGGGGGCGCACCTGGCCCTCGAACCCGGGCGGGATGGCGATGGCCCAGCCGGTCGGCACGAGGGCGCGGGCGCCGGGGGCGAGGGTGAGCGGGGAGGGGAGGGCGGCGTGGAGGTCCAGGCCGGCCGCGCCCTCGGTCTGGTAGCGCGGCGGGGGGGCTGGAAGGTCGCCGGCAGGGGTGATCGAGAGCTCGACCTTCATCGTCGCCTCAGGGAATGGGGAAGCGTTCCGCAGGATGACCGGCGCTCAGGGACGAGGAAGCACGGCCTCGAGGGCGGGGCTCGCCTGGAGCGTGGCGAGGGCGCTGTCGGACCACACGCGCGCCCGGTCGCTGAAGCCGGCCGCGACCGCGCGGCGGAGCAGATCGAGGGCGCGCTCCGGGCGGCCGGCCTGGGCCTCGGCGCGAGCGGCTTCGTAGGCGTCCTCGGCGAGGTGGTGGCGGTTGAAGATCGCCTCGTGAAGGCGCGCCGCGGTGGCGAAGGCGCCGTGCTCGACGGCGAGCGAGGCCATGTGCCGCGTGTCGTCGTCGGAGAGCGTGTCGACCACCGCGAGCGCTAGATCCGCGGCGCGGCCGACCTCGCCCTGGGCGATGAGGATCTGCACGAGGGGCCCGACGATCTGCTTGCGGTCGTCCCCCTGGGCCCGCGCCGCCTCGAGCACGCTGCGCGCCTGGGGGTAGTCCTTGAGCGCGAACGGCACCGCGCCCTCGAGGGCGGCGTCGGGGGCGCCGAACCGGCGAGCTTGCACCAGCACCTCGGCGGCGACCTCGGGGCGACCCTCGAGGAGATGAGCCCAGGCGATCACCTCCAGGGCCTCGCAACGCGCGGCGGGGGGGACCGGGAACTTGCCGCCGTCGCCCTCCAGCACGCGCTGGGCGAGCGTCGAGGCGCGCTCCAGCTCCTCTTCTCCCAGGGCGTGTCGAGCCGCGCGGAGCAGGGCGGCGAGCTCAGGAGGGATCCCCTGCGGGGGAGAGCCCTGCTGATCGCCGGGGTTCGCCTCGACCGCCCCGCGGGCGAAGCGGCGGTAGCTCTGCACGGCCGAGAGCCCGAAGAGCACCGCGCCCCACACGGCCCGCAGGTACACGAAGCCCGCGGCCAGCAGGAAGCCCACGATGGTCGAGATCGCCGCGGTGAGCCGCGTGTGCTTGGGCCCGAGCGTCTGCTCCAGCACGTGGCCGCCGTCGAACGGCAGCACCGGCATCAGGTTGATGATGCCCCAGCCGAAGTTGACCCAGAGCAGGCTATCGACGGCGAACCGTCGCAGCGTCGAGGCCCCCGCGAACGCGTGCGGAAAGAGCCGCAGCACCGCCAGGGTGACCGCGCCCACGGCGAAGCCGGCGAAGGGACCGGCCAGGCTGATCAGCACCTGATCGCGCCGGCGCAGGGGCACCACGGGCTGGTAGCGGGTGAGCCCGCCCATCGCGTACAGCGTGATCTGCGGCTCGATGCCGTGCCGCATCACTGCGAGGGCGTGCCCGAGCTCGTGGACGAGCACCGAGACGAACACCACCAGCACCCAGATCGCGATGGCGCCGCGGGGCATCTGCGGATCGGAGAGGCTCCCGAGGCCGAGGATGACGCTGGTGATCCAGAACGACATCTGGATCTCTACGTTGACGCCGAACAGCCGGAAGCTCATGCGGGGACCAAGCCGAACCTTGCCACATCCCCGGGCTCCGCGTCGCCGGAAGTTGCCGCCCAGGGCGCCCCTCGCCTAAGGTCGCCCCGCCTCGGGAGGCTCTTTCCATGCGCCGGACCATCTCCCTCCTCGCCGTTCTCGCCCTCCTGCCGGTCTCCGCCTGCGCGTCGACGCCCGAGGCGCCGCCCCCGGTGGCTCCCCAGCCGCCCGTCGCGTCGCCCGCCGCCGCGCCGTCCTCCGCGTCGCCTCCTGCCCCGACGCCCGTCGTGGCTGCTCCGCCGCCTGTCCCCGCTGCCGTGGCCCCGGCGCCCGCGCCGCCTCCGCCCATCCCGCCGGGCACCGTGGTGCTCCACATCGGGGACTCGTTCGCGCTCGCCGGCTTCGCCAAGGCGCTCAAGCCCCGGCTCAAGGCCCTCGGCGTCCGCTACGAGGTGCGGGCCGAGACCAGCTCCTTCACCACCACCTGGTCGGGCAAGATGGAGCGCCTCGTCGCCGACACGCAGCCGGATCTGGTGATCATCAACCTCGGCGCCAACGAGGTGGCCAACGTCGACCCGCCTGCCCACGCCCCCGCGATCCGCCGCATCATCGCGTCCATCGGCGGGCGCCCCTGCGTCTGGGTCTCCGCGCCCTCGTGGCGCAAGGACACCGGCATCGGGGAGGTCATCCGCCGCAACTCCGCGCCGTGCCGCTACTTCGACTCGGACAAGCTCGTCACCCAGCCCATCCCCCGGCAGAGCGACCACATCCACCCCACCGACGAGGGCGGCGCCCTGTGGGCCGACGCCTTCTGGGGCTGGCTCCAGGATCAGCGCGCTCCGGCAGGCAGCGATACCGGCCCGCACCCCAGCGTCTGGCGCCTCAAGCCGCCGGCCCCCGGCGAGCACGAGCCGGGCCTGCCGCCCCCCTGAGATTGCGCCGAGTCCCGGAGCGCTGGAGGATGGCTACCGTCCCGGAGCGCTATCGGGCGCTCCGGAGGATGACACCGCTCCGGAGGATGACCGGCTACTTGAAAGTCTCGCGGCAGGAGGTGCCGCAGCCCTCGTCGCCCTTCTTGCAACGCTTGGCGCACTCCTCGAGCGTGGTCGGGGGCGGCAGCGGCTCCGCCTCCTTCTCCCGCGAGTCGATGCTGTCGCAGGTGTTCTTGGCGATGTTGCACACCTGCCCGGCGCCGCAGTCGGCGTCGTAGTGGCACTCCACGCAGCGCACGTTCCAGCAGACGAACTTGCCACCGTCGCGGGTTGGGCAGTCGTTGTCGGTGGTGCAGGCGGAGGAGAAGAACGGGAACTTCCCCTCCGTGCAGGCGGCGGAGAGCGAGAGGAACGCGAGCGTCCCGACCATCAATGCCTTGCGAATCATGACGGCCGCGGAAGATACACGCCTTGGCTCGTCAGTTCTACGCGCGCGTCCCGGTCACGGTCACGATGAGCCGCCGCCGGTGCGGCGCGGTGCGGTGCTCCCACAGATAGATCGCCTGCCAGGTGCCGAGCGCCAGCCGCCCCCCGGTCACCGGCACCACTTCGCCGGTGCGGGTGACGGCGCTGCGCAGGTGGCTGGGCATGTCGTCCGGCCCCTCGGCGTCGTGCTCGTAGGCGGCTTCGGGGGCGAGGCGCTCCATCCAGCGGGCCAGGTCCCGGAGCACGGCCGGGTCGGCGTTCTCCTGGATGACCAGGCTGGCCGAGGTGTGCTGAACGAAGATCGAGCACAGCCCCAGGCCGACGCCCGACTCGGTCACCACGGCGGTGATCTCCCGCGAGGCGTCGGTGAAGCCGCGGCCCTGGGTGGCGAGCTCGACGGTGCGCTGGTGGACGATCATGGAGGCGCTTATGGCGCGGGCGGTCAGGGCGGGCAAGATGGGGCAAGGGAGCGAGCGCGGCGCGACGCGTCGGAGGGAGGTCCGAGCCTCCGCAGACGCGCCCGAGGGAGGGCCGAGAGCGTTCCTCGACCGGTGACGATTCGTCGAGGGGGGACGAAGATTCGTCCTCGACCGGTGGAAATTGTTTTTGAGGAACGAAGAGTTTCCATCGACCGGCGGAAATCGTTCGAGGGGGAACGAAGAGGTTCCATCGACTGGTGGAAATCGTTCGTGAGGCAACGAAACGTTCTGCTCGAACCACCGATTTCGTCGGGGCCTCGGTAACGAATTTGCGAGTGAAACCAGGCGGTTGCCGGGCCACCTCGAATCCTCAGCCTCGGTACGGTGCGTCAACGCCGTCGGAGCGGGACGCTCTCCGCGGCAAGCGCGCGGGTCAGTAGGTCGTGGTGGCCGTCAGCTTGAAGTCCCCGCCGCCGGAGATCTTGGTCTTGGGGTCGGTCCCCGTCATCGTCATCGGCCCCCCGAGGGCGATCTGGAGGATCCGACCGTCCCTGGCCCGCACCTTCATCGTGCCCTGGAGCGGCATCTGCAGGCTGATGATCTCCTTGGTGTCCTTGGGGCTCCCCGCGGTGAGGGTGATCGCGAACACCCCGACCGCGTCCGGGCCGGGCGTCTCCACGGAGGCGAGCTTCACCTCGACGCCGGAGACCGCCATGGCGTTCTTGCTCTTCTTCCCGTCGTCGTGATCCTTGAAGTACTGGTCGAGCGCGGTGCCGAGGGCGGGGATCTTGTCGCCGACCTTGAGGGGCGTGCTGGGCAGCGCGGCGGTCATCGGGTCGGGCTGGCCGAAGTGGGCGTTGTCCCTGCGCACCTCGGCGTCCTCCTTCTTGCCGGCCTTCTTCCCCTTCTCGTCGGTGATCACGAGCTTGCCGTCCTTGAGCTCGAGCACGAAGGTCTTGCCCACCCGCGGGTTCACCGGCGGGGACTGATCCTTGCCGTCCTTGGTCACGACCTTCTTGTCGGAGACGTAGGTCACCCGCGCCTTGGTGGTAGCCTTGCCGTCCGTGGCCATGATCTCGGTCCTGGTCACCGACGCCCGGGTCTCGGTCTGGGTGAAGTCGATGGCCGGCTTGGGCGAGAGGTCGATGGTGAGCTTGAACTTGAGCTCGTCCGACGACGTCTCCTCGCTCTTGGCACCCACCGCGAGCGGGGCCACGGTGACCGTGAGCGTGTCCGGCACCGGCTCGGGCGCAGGCGCCATCGCTCCGGACGAGGCGGACGCCGCGGACGCCGACCTGCCGTCTGCCGGGGTGTCCTTGGTGGCGGTGCCCTTCCCGCAGGCGGTCAGGGAGAGGGACAGGAGCGTGATGAGGATGGCGGAGCGCATGGAGGCGCGGAGGAAACACGAGTGCCTCGGGTGGTGTCAAGGGCCCCCGCCCCCCCAGCCTGCTCGTTCCTTCGCGAGCGACGCGCGACCGCGTGATGAGCTCGGCTCAGTGCTTCGGCTTGAGGGGCTTGGCAGGCGCCGCGGGGGTCGGGGGCGCGACGGGCGCGGGGGGCGTCGCCGCCTTGGCGGGCGTCGCGGGCGTGGCGGCGCCGGGCTTCTTGATGCCGATCGCCGGCGGTGTGGACGTCGCGTCGGCGCCGGGCAGGCAGACCTTCTGGGCGCCCATGTCGCTGATGCCGGTGCAGACCTTGAAGCCGGCCGGGCAGTCCGCCGACGTCTTGCAGCGCTGCGAGCAGAAGCCCGCGGGGTCGTCCCCCTTGTGGAGGCAGGGCCCGTGGTCGCACTCGGCCGCGTCACTCTGGCAAGCGCCGCCCACCGCGGACAGGCCCGCGACCTTCACGGCACAGCTCGCGCCGGTGCCGGTCGGGTCGCTCGCGCAGACCAGGGTCCCGCCGCAGTCGCTGTCGCCGGCGCAGGTCTTGGAGCAGATGCCGCCGCGCTGCGTGTTGCACGAGGCTTGCGGGAAGCCGTCGCAGTCGAGGGCGCTGGTGCAGGGCTCGCCGAGCTTCTTGGGGGCCGCCTTCTTGAGCAGGTCACAGCCGGTGGCGGTGAGGCTCGCCACGAGGATGAAGGACAACGCGGCCACGGTGCGCAGGGACATGAGGACTCCGTTTCGAGGTGCCCGGGCCGTATCACGAAGGTGGTGGGGCTCCAATGTACAGTGCGCATGCTCGACGAGCGTGGCCCCGATACCTCGTCATCGCGCCGCGGTGGTCATCTCAGCCCGGTCGTGTCCGTGGAGCAGGGCCAGGCGCGGACCGCGCGACGGGCCTCCGTCTGCGACTGGTTGGACCCCTCGATGGTCCTGGGCGCGCTCTCGAACCAGTGATCGACACGACGCGGAAAGGGGTGCAGCGACTCGGCCGGGTCGAGCCGGATGACCTCGTAGCCGGCGAGCGACTGCCATTTCGCATAGGTGAGGGCCTCCAGGAAGAAGCAGGCGGCCGGCGCACGGGCGGGAGCGTAGAGGGCAGCCCCCATCTTGTCGCTCATCACGAAGCGGCGACGATCGAGCTCCACGCCGTGGGCGTCTCGCGCGACGAGCTCGTGCTCACCGCGCTTCACGCGAAGGGTGATGAAGGCGCCGTCGCCCTCGGCCCGCGCCGTGGGCAGCCCCTCTGCGACCGGCTTGCCGTCGAGCGTGACGGTGAGGCCGTCGGCCCCCGTGACGTTGGCGATCGCCAGCGTCGGGCGTAACGCATAGACGCCCACCGAGACGGCGATCGCCCCGACGGCCGCAGCCGCCACGACGAGCCCGAGCACCTGGCGCGGCGTCAACGACGACCCCCGTCGCGGAGCGCTCTCGGGCGTTCCGCAGGATGAGCCCGATACGGCTCCCACGGCCGCGATCGAGGCGCTGCGTCGATGCACGCGGCCGAACCAGAGAATATGGTGAGCGCGAGCGAGCACGTTCCAGGAAAGCAGGGCATGGGCCAAAGCCTAGCCTGGGAGCCGAACGGACACAGACGCTCCCGCAGCAGGAGCCGAGCGCGCCCTCAACCGTTGGCTGAGGTCTTCCGACGAAACGGTGCCAAGCCCACCGGTCCTCCGGCCAATCCCGCTGAAACGATTCGCGTTTCTGTCCGCCCCAAGCGCCTCGGGCAGCGATCTATTGAGTGGAACGCGCTCGACACTTTGCTGGTTGCACGTTCAGGCGGCTGTGGAGAGGCTGGGGAGGAAGGTCAAATCGTTCAACGACGACTTCCTTGGTGACCTACCAAGGCCATGAAAGCACAGGGGAATCAACCTGGATGTCCACGGACCCCAGCGGCTCCCGGTAGGCCTGGGTCACCCTGGGGCCGAAGGAGCGATGGGCCTTCTCGATCCCGGCGAGCCTCGACGAGAAGCAGGCCGAGGCTCGTGGCGACCTCGTCGCCAAGCTCGCCGCCCGGCTCTCGAGCGCGCGTGACTCGGCCGGCACTCCACCACCCGCAGCGCCGTGGCCACCATCAACCTCGCGTCCGGGATGCGGCGGATGAAGGTCGCCGACGAGACCGGTCACGAGGACAGCAGCCAGAGCGCCCGCTACCACCGCCAAGCCCGCACCGTGGACGGGGTCGACCGCGGAGACTTCGCCTCGACGAACGAGGCGGTTGCGGATTGGGCCGACGTCACCCCGGCGGGTGGAAACGGCAGAAGTAGCGGCAGACCGACGGCGCGAGGGCCGTCCGGTTCGCCCGCTGGTCCCGGCAGAAGGACCAACGATTCCCCTGAAGTGCGAAGGAGGGGACTTGAACCCCTACGAGAGTTACCCCACTGGAACCTGAATCCAGCGCGTCTGCCAATTCCGCCACCTTCGCTCGTGTGCCGGTGCTCCCCTGCGAGAGCGCCCGGGAACCTAGATCACCCGGCCCCCGTAACGCAACCATTCTCGTCAGGGGGCATCATTCACTTGGCGTCGCGGGCGCTCGCCAGCACCTCCAGCGTGCGGGCGACGCCGGGGTGGCCGAGCCGGGTACCCAGCTCGGCGGCCTCCTCCAGGAGCGGGAGGGCCTGCGCCCGGTCCCGCTCGGTGGCCGCAGCCTCCCCGGCAGCGTGGGTCGCGTCGGCGAGGCCCCAGGCATACGCCGGGCGGGCGCGGGCGATCGCCAGGCCGGCCCTGGCCGCGGCGCGCGCCTCGTCAGCTGGGCGCGCGGCCAGCGCGGCCGTGCTGAACAGGTTCCCGAAGCGGATAACGAAGAGCCCGAAGCCGGCGGTCTCGGCGAGGTCTCGGCCCTCGCGAGCGCTGGCCAGGGCGCCCAGGAATCGGTGCTCGGTGAGGGCGAGGCGGGCGGTCAGCTCCAGGCAGCGGAGGGCGACCTCGACCTCGCCGGTGGCGGCGGTCCAGCGCTGAGCCGCTTCCAGGTGGGAGTGGGCGGCCTCGGGGTCGTGCGGGAGCGCGGCGAGCCCGAGCACGGTGTGCGCGTGGGCGACGTGCCCCTCCCAGCCGAGATCGCGGCAGGTGGCCAGGTTGCTCTCCGTCTCGGCGCGCAGGCCCTCGAAGCGCCCGCGGTCCAGGGCGTGCTCGGCCTCCCAGAGCCCGCGCCGCGCGAACGGCGCCTCCTCGTGGCGGCGCACCGCGGCGAAGCCGGCTTCGGCTTCCTCCACCCGTCCCAGATCGTGGAGGATGCTCGCCCGCAGCGCCGCGCCCCGGAGCACGTCGAGGCCCGAGCGCGCTCCCTCGGCGACGTCGATCGCCGTGGTCACCAGCGCCAGGGCGTCGACGAGGGCGCCGCGCAGGCGCTCGGTGTAGGCGAGCGTGCGCAGGCCGGTGGAGAGGCCGCGCATGTCGAGGGCCGCGCGCACGAGGTCGTTGTGAGCGCGATAGCAGCGGGCGGCGCGATCCAGGTCGCCGAGGGCGCCGGCGTACAGGCCGCGGTCGTAGACGAGGCGCGCTCGCCGGTGGGCGGGGAGGTCGGCCGTGATCGCCGCGGGATCGCCGTCGACCGAGAAGGCTTCGAGCACGCGCGCGCCGCGGCTCATCTCGCCGAGCCGGAGCCCGAGGTGGGCGAAGCCGCCGAGGCGGCGCAGGTAGAGCTCGGCGGCCTCGTCGGCGTGGCCCGCGCGGAGCGTGGAGACCAGGAGCGCCTCGTAGGCGTCGAGGCGCCCGCCCTCGGTCGGACCGGGGCCGTGGGCGTCGAGCCGTGCGGCGAAGAGACCGCGGGTGGCCGCGTGGATCTCCCCGGGCGGCGCGCCCAGGAGCGACTGGAAGTACTCGGCGAGGAAGGGGTGGGTCGTGTAGCGCGCGCGGTCCGGCGAGGCCGAGGCCAGTCCGAGCCGCTCCAGCCGAGCGAGGATGGACGCGAGCGCGGGTGCGGTCAGCCCGGCGAGGGCGCCCGCGACCCTGCCGCCAGCCGTCGCGATGGAGACCAGCACCGCGAGCTCCACTCCGGTGGGGAAGAGCGACAGGCGCGCCACCAGATCGCGCTCCTCGGGCTCGAGGGCGCCCGCGTAGGCGGCGAGCACGCCGAGCAGCCGGCGGGCCTCCGGATCGTCGCGCGCGGCCGGCTCCAGCGCGATCGAGCGCGCCCGCGCGGCATCGCCGCCGAGGAAGGCCCCCGCGTACGAGCCCATCACCGCCACCGAGAGAGCGTGCCCGCCGACCCGATCGAGGAGCGCCGAGAGCTCGCCCGGGCTGCCCGCGAGGCCCCAGCGCCCGAGCAGATCGAGCCCCTCGGCCTCCGAGAGGGCATCGAGCCGGAGCGTGCGCACCCCCGAGCCCTCCCACGCCGCGAGGTCGGTGAGCCCGAGGCGCGAGGTGGTGAGCACCCGGGTCCGCCCCAGCCCGCGCGCCGCGCTGGTGAAGAAGCGCCGCAGCGCGCCGTCGTCGAGGCGGCCCAGCGTGGTCCCGCCGCGGCCGGTGCCCTGGACGACCTCCAGGCCGTCGAGCACCACCAGGTGGGGCCCGTCGCCGAGCGCCCGCGTCAGCGCTTCGATGCGGTCGGCCGTGGCGGGCGCGCTCGATCCGGCGAAGTAGGACCGCGCCCGGTCGAGGAAGGCCTCGACGCGAGGGTCGTCGTAGAAGCTCCACACGAAGACGCCGCCCGCGTGGGGCCCGTCGCCGAGCGCGGCGAGGAGGCGCTCCACCAGCGCCGTCTTCCCGGCACCGCCGAGCGCGACCACGGCGACGACGCGCGGCTCCGGCGCCCCGCCCGCGATCCAGGTCTGGAGCATGGCGAGGGCAGGGGCCCTGCCGACGAAGTGCGGGGCGCGCGCGAGGGTGTGAGCGTGGCACGCCCTCCAGGCCCGAGGCTCCCCCGCCGGAGCCGGCTCCATCGGGTCCGCGGCGACTAGCAGATCGTCCTCGGCGATGCCCAGCTCGGCGGCGATGCGCTGGAGGATGCGGCGGCGGCTGGGGTGGCGGACGCTGAAGCCGTCGGCGGCGTCGTTGACCTCGCCGGACTCGTAGCGGCGCCAGGTGCGGACGTCGACGCCCGCCGCGGTGGCAGCCTCTTCCTGCGTCAGGCCGAGATCGAGCCGGGCCCGGGCGACCAGGCGATGGTTGAAGACCGTCGGCACGGGCGCGGCGATCGTGGAGGATCCCGGGGAGCCTGTCCATCCCCGCCCGGTCCTGCCCGGTCCTGCCCGGTTCGATCCTCGTCCCCGGGGGCGCTCGCTCGCACCTTGGCGGCATGGAAACGCTCACCTTCGCCAACGACCGTATCCGCTGCCTCCCCGGCGCCTTCAGCACGGAGGAGTGCGCCTCCTTCGTTCATCTCGCCGAGGGCGTCGGGTGGCAGGCGGCGCCCGTCACCACCTCGGTCGGCTTCGTCATGATGCCCGAGGTCCGCAACAACACCCGGGTCATCGTCGACGATGCCTCCCGTGCCGCCGCGCTCTGGGACCGCCTCGCACCGAGGATCCCGCAGCGCATCGGGCGCTTCCGGGCGGTGGGGCTCAACGAGCGCCTCCGCTTCTACCGCTACGACCCGGGCCAGTTCTTCGCGTGGCACCGGGACGGCGCGTTCCACCGCAGGGACGGCGACCAGAGCCTGGTGACGCTGATGATCTACCTGAACGACGGCTTCGAGGGCGGGAGCACGGACTTCGACGACGAGGCGACGGGGGCGCCGGTCTCGGTGGTCCCCGAGCAGGGGATGGTGCTGCTCTTCCACCACCGCCTGCGGCACCAGGGCGCGCCGGTGCTCCGGGGCGTCAAGCTCGTGCTCCGCACCGACGTCATGTACCGCCGGGATGCGGCGTGACCGCGAGCGCGTCGCCCAGCGCCGCGGCCACGGCGGCGGCGAAGGCGTCGACGGTCGCGGGCTCCGTCCACCGGGTGGCCTCCTTCGGGTCCACGGCGTTGTGGGTCTCCACCAGGATCGAGGGCATCGACGGGTGCCGCAGCACGAAGATGCGCTGGCCCTGGGCGTGGCGATCGACGAACACGCCGCGGGTGTCCGCGTCCGGCGCGTAGAGCCCGGTGTAGGCGGCGCCGCCGTAGGGCAGGAAGCCGGCTTCGGTCATCCGGCGAGCCACCGCGCGACCGAGGCCGAGGCGCCGCGAGGCGAGGTCGGCGGCGCCCTCGTCGGAGTAGAGGACCGCGAAGCCCGGCGCCTCGAGGGCGACCGGACAGTCGAGGTCGGGCTCCGGGGCCCAGCGCTCGAGGCGGCCCCGCACGTCCGAGTGCAGGCTGACGAAGGCGTCCGCCCCCCACCCCTCGGCGTCGGCGAGGCGGTCGGCGTACTCCACGAGGACGCCGGGATCGCGGGTGAGCTGCACCTCGACGTGGCCGGTCTCGGTGAGCCGATCGGCGAGGGCCTCCGCGAGCTCGAGCATGGTGTCCTGCTCGTCCACGCAGAAGCTCGAGGTGTTGCCGCGGTTCCCGATCGCGCCGTGCCCGGGGTCGATCATCACCCGGAGCACGCCCAGGTCCGCCGGGAAGCCGGCGACGGGCGGCGTCAGCGTCGCGTCGGCGCCGGGCCACTGCCGCGGATCGACGGCGCTGGCGAGGGCCCTGCGCGCGGGACCGAGGGCGAGCGAGGCGCGGCGCGGCGGGCGGAGGACGTTCCACGCCAGCGCCGCGGCGGCGACGCCGGACCAGGCCAGGAGCCACCCCACACGCGACGGCATGCCCCTCGATACCCCGGCGGCGCGCCCCTGTCAGATTCTCGGCGAAGGACGCGCTCAGCGCCTCTCCCTCGGGGCGCGGCCCGCCACGCTGGGCTTCTCCCCGGCGACCCGCGCGCGAGCGACCCGCACCAGGTGCGTCGCGCTGTCGGCCAGGGTCACCTCGCCGGCGAGCCGCACCAGCGCCCGCGAGGCGCGATCCAGGGCCGCGCGGTGCCCGAGCGATCCCTCCTCGAAGCGGGCGAGCTCGAGCGCGGCGCGCAGCTCGCGGCCGATGGCGACGAGCGGATCCGACGCCGGCGGGAGCGTGCCCTCGCGCGTCCGGCGCCCGGCGTAGAGGAGCCGCACGAGGCCGAGGGTATCGCGGATGGCGGCGGCGGTGGGGGGACGACGGGGCGACAGGAGATCACCCTAGCCGCTCGACGCGGAGGCCGGCGCCCCACGTGCGCGTCGCGTCGCAAGTACACCGTGTTGCGCGGTCGTGGACCGCGCGCACACGGTGAACACCGTGCACACTCACTTCAGGTCGAGATCGAGCACCCAGTCGAGGACCCGGCGGATCGTGTCCCTGAAGCTCTTGCGCCGCAGCACGTCGATCTCGCCGCCGTCCAGCCACTTGCCGCCGCAGATCGCGCAGGTGTCGACGTGGATGCCGGCCCGGGGGCTGGCGACGCGCACCAGGTAGCCCTCGCCGTGGCAGCGAGGGCAGTGGCCCCGGCGGTCGTCGTCGCGGAGGGGCCGGACGCGTTCGCGTTCGCGACCGGGGGGCGCGTCCTCACGGGCGGTGGCGGGCCCGCGGCCGAGCAGCGGCTCGACGTGCTCGCGGCGGAGGACGCGCTCGAGCTCGTGCGCGTCGAACCAGATCCCGGCGCAGCGGTCGCACTGATCGACGTCGATGTCCTCGATCCGCACCGTGACGAGCTTGCCCTCGCACTTCACGCATCTCATTGCAGCCCCGACCAGCATACTATGCCCGTGGCCGCGGCCCTGCCCCTCATGAGCTCGATCGACGACGAGATCCTCTTCGGCTGGGATCCGACGCCTGGCATCGTCTCGGTGTGGGCGGACCACGAGGGGCAGGCGGTGGTCTGGCGCCGCGTGCTCGGCGCCGTGGTCTGCGAGCGCGCCCGCTTCCGTCCCTGGCTCCTCGCGACCTCGCTCGACGACCTCGCCCACCTCCGCGGCGCTCTGGACGGCACGCGCTACCGGGAGCTGGAGGGCGACGAGGGCTCCTATCGGTTCCTGATCACCGCGCCCAGCGGCCGCGCCCTGGCGCGGGCGATCGTGGTCGGCGCGGGCAAGCGGCTGGGGCGGCCGGTCCGTTCGCTCGCCGAGCTCGACGGCTACCACCGCGTCGGCCCCGTGGAGCAGTACCTGATGGCCACCGGGCGCGTCTGCTTCCGCGGCCTCCTCTACGACGACCTCCACCGCATGCAGGTCGATCTCGAGACCACCGCGCTCGATCCGGACGAGGGCAGGATCTTCCTGGTCGCCGTGCGCGACTCCCGCGGGCTGCGCGTCACCCTGGAGGCCGGGGCGCCGGGGGACGAGGCGCGCCTGATCGAGGAGCTGTGCGCCCTCGTCCGCGAGCGCGATCCCGACGTGATCGAGAACCACAACCTCTTCGGCTTCGATCTCCCCTTCCTGGAGCGCCGCGCCGAGGTGCTGGGCGTCCCGCTCGCGCTCGGCCGGGCCGGGGGACCGCCGCTCCTGGAGCGGAACGCGGGGGGCCCCGGCGCCCGATCGCCCGGCGGCAAGCGGCCTCGCCACGCGGTCGCCGGGCGCGAGCTCATCGACACGCTCGACGCGGTCCGCCGCCACGATTTCGTCGCGCGCGATCTCCCCTCGCACCGCCTCAAGGACGTCGCCCGCCACTTCGGCGTCGCCGGCCCCGATCGGGTCTACCTCCCCGGCGCGGAGATCCACGCCATCTACTGCCGCGACCCCGACCTCGTCCGGCGCTACGCCCTCGGGGACGTGGACGAGGTCGACGCGCTCTCGCGCCGCCTGCTCCTCGCGCCCTTCGCCCTCGCCGGGATGGCGCCGCGCCGCTACGAGCGCCTCGCCAGCGCCGGCCCCGCCACGGGGGTGCTCGAGCCGCTCCTGGTGCGCGCCTACCTGCGGGCGCGGGTGGCGCTCCCCGCGCCGCCGGCGGACGAGAGGGACCTCGGCGCTCACGCCGGCGGGGCGCTCCACCTGTTCGCCACCGGGGTCGCCGAGCGGGTGGTCAAGGCCGACATCGCCTCGCTCTACCCCTCGCTGATGCGCGCCTTCCGCATCGGCCCGGCGAGCGATCGGCTGGGCGTGCTGCTCCACGTCGTCGAGCGCTTGCTCGACCTGCGGCTCTTGCACAAGGCGGCGGCGCGCGAGGCGAGGGGCACGCTCGCCGGCGGGCACCACGAGGCCATGCAAGCGGCGATGAAGCTGCTCATCAACTCGGCGTACGGCTACATGGGCGCGGGCCGCCTCGCCATCTTCGCGGACCGCCGCGCCGCCGACGAGGTCACCCGCCGGGGCCGCGCCATCCTCGACGTGCTGGTCACGGCGCTGCGCTCACGCGGGGTGGCCCTGATCGAGGCGGACACCGACGGTGTCTACTTCGCCGTGCCGGAGGGCTGCACGGAGGCGGAGGAGCGGGCGCTGGTCGCCTTCGCCGCCGCGGCGCTGCCGGAGGGGATCCGCCTCGAGTACGAGGGGCGCTACCGCGCCATGCTCAGCCACGAGGTGAAGAACTACGCCCTGCTGACCTACGGCGGGGAGGTCGTCCTGCGCGGCGTGGCCCTGCGCTCCAGCCGCGCCGAGCCGTTCGGCGAGCGCTTCCTGCGCGAGGCGCTGCGCTCCACCATGACCGGCGACGTGGCGGGGCTGCGCGCCACCTTCCTGCGGACGGCCGCCGCGCTGGAGAGCCGGGCCCTGCCCGCGGCTGACGTCGCGGCCCGCGCCCGGCTGACCAAGACCCCGGAGGCCTACCTGGCGACGCGCGCGAAGCACCGGCAAGCTCCCTACGAGGCGCTGCTCGCCGCGGGGCGCACGCGCTGGGAGCCGGGGGACCGCGTCCGGTACTACCGCGCCCGCGGCGGCTTCCACGTGTGGCTCCCCGACGACGAGGATGACGGCGAGCGGCCCCTCGCCCGCGACTACGACGTCGCGCACTACCTCGACGTGCTCGTCGGCTCCTGCGCCGCGCGGCTGCGCAAGGCGTTCGCCGCGGAGGACTTCGAGCGGCTCTTCCGGCTCGATCACCAGGGCGGCCTCTTCGATCGGCCCATCGCCGCGATCGAGCCGCTGTGGATCCGCGGCGCCGGGTGACCCGAGGCCCTGGGGGCTCGTTCACCGCCTCTTCCCGAGGGCCCTGGCCAGCGCGTCGAGGGTCGCGGGCTTGGCGACGTGGGTGTCGAACCCCGCCGCTCGCGCGCTCCGCACGTCCTCCGGCTGAGCGTAGCCGCTCAGCGCGATCAGCCGCGCGTGTCGCAGCGACTCGTCCTGGCGCAGCGCGCGGGCGACGTCGTGGCCGCTCAGATCGGGCAGGCCGATGTCGCAGATCACCACGCCGGGCCGGATCTCGTGGGCGAGCTTCAACCCGGAGTGGCCGTCGAGGGCCACGTGGACGCGGTGGCCCTGGAGGCTGAGCACGTCGGCGAGGCTCTGCCCGGCGTCGACGTTGTCCTCGATGACCAGGATGACGAGCCCGCTCGGAGGCATCATGCCGCTCGGAGGCGCCGGCGCCTCGGTCTCGACGCCCGTCGCCGCGGCGAGCGGGAGCGTGACGATGAGCTCGGCGCCGAGCCCGAGGCCCTCGCTCAGCGCGAGGATCGTCCCGCCGTGGAGCTCGACCAGCCCTCGGGCGACCGCCAGCCCGAGGCCGAGGCCGCCCCGGGTCCTCGCCAGGGACTGGTCCGCCTGGGCGAAGGGCTCGAACATGCGCTCCATCTGCTCGCGCTCGATCCCGATGCCGGTGTCGCGCACGCGGGTCACCGCGCCTCCGTCGCGCGTGACGGTGCCGATGACCACCGTCCCGCCCTGGAGCGTGAACTTGACCGCGTTCTGGAGCAGGTTGCTGAGGATCTGGGTGACCCTGGCCGCGTCGGCCTCCACCCAGACCGGGGCGGCCTCCTGCTCGACCCGCAGCTCGACCCCGCGGCGCTGGAAGAGCGAGCGCTGGTCGTCCGCCGTCTTGCGCACGATCTCCCGCAGATCCACGAGGGACCGCTGCAGCGTCATCTTGCCGTGCGAGATGCGGGTGACGTCGAGCAGATCGTCGACGAGGCGCGTCAGGTGCTCGGTCTGCCGGCGGAGCACCTCCTTGGCTCGCGTGGCCTGGGTGCTGCCGGGCGCGGCGCGATCGAGCAGGTAGATGCTGTTGCGGATCGGCGCCAGCGGGTTGCGCAGCTCGTGCGAGAGCACCCCGAGGAACTCGGTCTTGCGGCGGTCCGCCTCGCGCAGCTTCTCGTTCGACTCGCGCAGCGCCTCCTCGGCGCGCCGGCGGTCGGTGACGTCCTGAATGATCCTGGCCGAGCGCAGGGGCTGGCCCGCGGCGTCGCGGAGGATGGCGGCGGTGACCTGGACCCAGATCGGCCGCCCGTCCTTGCGGACGTAGATCTTCTCGCGCTCGAACCCGGCGTCGTCTCCGCCCAGGTAGTCTCGCAACCACTGCTCCTCCTGCGCCCTCTGATCGAGGGGCGACAGGTCCGAGGCGCGCATCTGCAGCAGCTCCTCGCGGGAGTACCCGGTGAGCTGGCAGAGGTGATCGTTGACCCGGATGAAGCGTCCGCGCATGTTGATCTCCGCGGTGCCCACGGCGCTGGTGTCGAAGAACGTGCTGAAGGACTCCTCGCTCCGCCGCAACGCCTCCTCGGCTTCGCGCCGCTGGGTGATGTCCGTCACCAGAGCCATGCACGACGACGACGTCTCGCCGGGCAGGAGGCAGAAGGCGGAGCGGGTCCACACCGGCTGCCCGTCCTTGCGGAGGTAGCGGCCCTCCTCCTCGAAGAAGGTCAGCTCTCCCGCCTCGAGGCGGAGGAAGCTCAGCCGGTTCGCCTCCAGGTCGTCCGGGTGGACGAGCGTGGTGACGGACATGCCCCGCAGCTCTTCGGGCGTGTACCCCACCAGCTTGCTGAAGGCGGGGTTGACGTCCTGGAGCTTGCCCTCCGAGTCCCGGATGGCGATCCCGGTGGGCGCGCTCTCGAAGACCCGGCGGAAGCGCGCCTCCGTCTCTCGCTGCACCGCCTCGGCCCGGCGCGCGCCGGTGACGTCGACGAACGCGGCGACGGCGCCCTCCGCACGTCCCTCGTGATCGAGGAGCGGCGAAGCGTTGCCCAGCAGCCGCCGGCTCTCGCCGTCGTCGAAGAGGATATCGAACTCGTAGTCGCGGACCTCGCACCTCGTCGCGGCGGCGGTCCGCAGGGGCATCTGCTCGGCCGGGACCTCGATCCCGTGCTGGGTCACGAGGAGCCGTGGTGGGCGCTCCCCCTCGGGCCGGGGCAGCGAGACGTTGCTCGCGAGCGGCATCCGGAGCAGCTCGGCCGCGTAGCGGTTCGGCTCCACGTGCTTGGCGTCGGCGGTCCGCGTGATGAAGACGGCCGCGGGGACGGCATCGAGGAGGGCCTGCAGCTCGTTCGCTCGCGCCAGCGCCTTCTGCTCGCTCCGGCGCAGGGCCGCCTCGGCGCGGGCGCGCACCACGTCGGCCCAGGTCCGGGCGGCGGTCTCCTCGATGGCCGAGAGATCGGCGTGGGTCCAGGGGCCGGGCTCCGCCCGGTGGGCAGCCAGGAAGACCACGAGCTCACCCATCTTGACGAGGGGGACCACGACGTAGGCGCCCGCGCCGACGGCGGCGGTCGCGGCGCGCTCGGCGGCGGTGAGGCGCGGGTCCTCCGGCACGCTGTTCACGATCAGCGCGCGCCCGTCCCGGATCTCGTTCATCGCGGTGGGGCCGTAGTCGTCCAGCCGGTGTCGCCCCACCATGCTGGGGAGACCCGGGCAGTGATCGACGTGGACGACGCTGATCTGCCCGCCCTCGACGACCTCGCTGAAGTGGACGCGGCTCGCGCCGAGGTGCTCGCCGAGCAGGCGGGTCGCTCGCCGCTGGACCTCGACGGGGTCGGCTACCTCCCGCAGCGCGTCGCCGAGGCGGACGAGGTACTGCAGCCGGCGCTCGGCCGCTCTCTGCGCCTCCTCGGCGTTGCGTCGATCGGTGACGTCCAGGTTCACGCCCAGCATGCGGATGGGGGTCCCGTCCGGTGCGCTCTCGACGCGGCCGAGGGACTCGATCCATCGCGTGCCGCGGCGCGGGTGGTGGATCCGCGCCTCCGCCAGGACCTCCTGCGAGCGCGCGCCCAGCGCCGCGCGATTGGTCCCGTTGACCGCGGCGAGGTCGTCGGGGTGGACGTACTCCTCGAACTCGGCATAGGTGAGGGTGCCGAGGGCGGGGTCGCGCCCGTACAGCTCGCAGCTCTCCGGCGACCACCGGACGACGTTGGTGGCGACCTCCCACTCCCAGATGCCCGCGCCCGCGCAGCGGAGCGCCAGCTGGAGGCGCTCGTCGCTCGCCCGCCGCGCGGACTCCGCGTGGACCCGAGAGGTGACGTCCGCCGTGACGCAGCTCACGCCGATCACCGCGCCGTCCGGGCCGCGCCTCGGCTCCACCGCGAGGTCGTACCAGCGCTCGCGCCCGCCCATCGCGACCACCACGTCGCGACGGCGGCCCTCCCCGGTGGCGAGGACCTCCCGCTTCAGCGCCTCGGTGATCTCCGCATCCGCGAGGCGCTCGAAGATGTCCCGATCGCGCTTGCCGAGGAGCTGATCGAGGTGGTTGGCCAGCGACGGATTGTGGATCCACGTGTACCGGAGCTCGCGGTCCTGCTCGAAGACCACCATCGGCGCGCTCACCAGCGCGGTCTCCAGTCGATCCCGCGCCGCGCGTGCGTCATCCATCATGCATGGGGCCGCAGGTGATGCCGTTGCCGCGCGAAGTCAAGGGAGCCCAGCAGTCCCGGGTGGGGCGACACCGCGCGCTCGCTCACCGCGGCTTGCCGATGGCCCTGGTGAGGTCGTCGAGGGCCGGGGGCTTGGCGACGTGGACGTCGAACCCCGCCTCGCTCGCGTGCCGCACGTCCTCCGGCTGCGCGTAGCCGCTCAGCGCGATCAGCCGCACGGACCGGAGCGACTCTTCCCGGCGCAGCGCGCGAGCGACGTCGTAGCCGCTCAGGTCGGGCAGCCCGATGTCGCAGATCACCACGCCGGGGCGGAGCTCGCGGGCGAGCTTCAGCCCCGAAGCGCCGTCGAGGGCCACGTGGACCCGATGGCCCTGGAGGCTGAGGATGTCGGCGAGGCTCTGCCCGGCGTCGACGTTGTCCTCGATGACGAGGACGACCCACCCGGTGGGCGGGAGGATCCCGCTCGGAGGCTCCGGCGGCTCGCCCGCGGTCGCGGTCGCGCTCGCGAGGGGGAGCGTGACCATGAACTCGGCGCCGAACCCGAGGCCCTCGCTCCGGGCCCCGATCGCTCCGCCGTGGAGCTCGACCAGGCCCCGGGCGACCGCGAGCCCCAGCCCGAGGCCGCCCCGCGTCCTCGCCAGGGACTGGTCCGCCTGCGCAAACGGCTCGAACATGCGCTCGATCTGCCCGCGCTCGATGCCGATGCCGGTGTCGCGCACGTGGGTCACCGCGTGGTCGCCCTGGACCACGGCGCCGAGGACGACGCTCCCGCCCTCGAGCGTGAATTTGACCGCGTTCTGGAGCAGGTTGCTGAGGATCTGGGTGACCCTGGCCGCGTCGACCTCCACCCAGACCGGGGCGGCCTCCTGCTCGACCCGCAGCTCGACCCCGCGGCGGTGGAAGAGCGAGCGCTGGTCCTCCGCCGTCTTGCGCACGATTTCCCGCAGATCCACCCGGGACCGCTGCAGCGTCAGCTTGCCGTGGGAGATGCGGGTGACGTCGAGCAGATCGTCGACGAGGCGCGTCAGGTGCTCGGTCTGCCGGCGCAGCACGTCCTTGGCCCGCGCGGCCTGGGTGCTGCCGGGCGCGGCGCGATCGAGCAGGTAGATGCTGTTGCGGATCGGCGCGAGCGGGTTGCGCAGCTCGTGCGAGAGCACGCTGAGGAACTCGGTCTTGCGGTGGTCCGCCTCGCGGAGCCGCTCGTTCGACTCGCGCAGCGCCTCCTCGGCGCGCTTCCTGTCGGTGACGTCCTGGAGGACCCCGATCGATCGCACCGGCGCGCCGGCGGCGTCCCGGAGCAGGGCCGCGGAGACCTGGACCCAGATGGGCTGCCCGTCCTTGCGGAGGTAGCGCTTCTCGCGCTCGAAGCCATCGGCGCTCCCGCGCAGGTGGTGCCGCAGCAGCTGCTCCTCGCGCGGCCGTTCGTCGGGGGGCGACAGGTCCGCGGGGCCCATGCGCCGCAGCTCCTCGGCGGTGTAGCCGGTGAGCTGGCAGAAGCGGTCGTTGACCTGGTGGAAGCGCCCGTCGAGATCGACCTGCGCGGCTCCCACCGCGCTGGTGTGGAAGAACGCGCGCAGCTCGTTCTCGCTCTGCCGCAGCGCCGCCTCCGCCACCCGGCGCTGGGTGATGTCCGTCACCAGCGCCACGTACGACGAAGGCGGCTCCCCCGGGAGCACCGAGATGGCCGCGTGGACCCAGACCACCTGCCCGTTCTTGTGCAGGTGGCGCCCCTCGTGCTCCAGGTAGGTGAGCTCGCCCTTCTGGAGGCGGAAGAACCGCGACCGGACCGCCTCGACGTCGTCGGCAGGGACCAGCGAGCTGACCGGGGTGCCGCGCAGCTCCTCCGGGAGGTATCCCAGCAGCCTGCAGAAGGCGGGGTTCACGTCCTGGAGCAGGCCCTCCCGGTCCCAGATGAACATCCCGGTGGAGGTCGCCTCGAAGACCCGCCGGAACCGCGCCTCCGCGTCGCGCTGCGCGTCCTCCGCGCGGCGGGCGTCGGTGATGTCGATGAACGCTCCCACCGCGCCCGCCGGGCGCCCCTCCCCGTCGAGGAGCGGCGAGGTGTTGCCCACCAGCCGCCGGCGCTCTCCGTCCGCGAACACGAGCTCGCACTCGTAGTCGCGGACCTCGCGCCCCGTCGTGGCCGCGGTCCGCAGGGGGTGCTGATCGGGCGTGACCTCGACCCCGTGCCTCATGACGCGGAACGGCCGCCGGTCCCCTCCCTCCGACGGCAGCCCGACGTTGGTCATCACCGGCATCCGGAGGCTCTCGGCGCCGAAGCGGCTCGCCTCCACCAGCCTCGCGTCCGGGGTCCGGGTGATGAAGACGGCGACGGGGACGGCATCGAGGACGGCCTGCAGCTCGCTCGCGCGCGCCAGCGCGTGCTGCTCGCTCCGCCGCAGGGCCTCGGTGCTCTCGCGCAGCGCGGCCTCGGCGCGGGCGCGCTCCACGTCGGCCCAGGTCCGGGCCGCGGTCTCCTCGATGGCTTCGAGGTCGGCGGCGGTCCAGGCTCCCGGCTCGGCCCGGTGGACGACGAGCCCCACCACGAGCTCCCCGGCCTTGACGAGAGGGAACAGGACGTAGCCGCCCGCGCCGAGGGCGGTGGTCGCGGCGCGCTCGGCGGCGGTGAGGCGCGGGTCCTGCCGCGCGTCGTCCACGGCGAGCGTGCGCCCGGCCCGGATCTCCTTCATCAACGCAGGACCGTAGTCATCCATGCGGTGCCGCCCCACCATGCTGGGGAGCCCCGGGCAGTGATCGGCGTGGACGACGCTGACCTCGCCGCCATCGACGACCTCGCTGAAGTGGACGCGGCTCGCTCCCAGGTGCTCGCCGAGCAAGCGCGTCGCTCGCCGCTGGACCTCGGTGGGGTCGGCGATCTCCCGCAGCGCGTCGCCGAGGCGGACCAGGTACTTCAGCCGGCGCTCGGCCGCCGCCTGCGCCTCCTCCGCGTTGCGTCGGTCGGTGACGTCCAGGTTCACGCCCAGCAGGCGGACCGGGGTCCCGTCCGCCGCGCTCTCGACGCGGCCGAGCGACTGGATCCAGCGCGTGCCGCGGCGCGGGTGGCAGATCCGCAGCTCCACCCGGACCTCCGTCGCCCGCCCGGCCAGCGCCTCGCGAATCGTGGTGTTGGTCGCGGCGAGGTCGTCCGGGTGCACGTACTCCTCCCAGTCGGCATAGGAGAGCGTGCCGAGGGCGGGGTCGCGCCCGTACAGCTCGCAGCAGTCCGGCGACCACTGGAGCATGCCCGTCGCGACCTCCCACTCCCAGATGCCGGCCCCCGCGCACTGCAGCGCGAGCCGGAGGCGCTCGTCGCTCGAGCGCCGCGCCGCCTCCGCGCGCACCCGGTCGGTGACCTCCGCCGCGACGCAGGTCACCCCCACGAGGGCGCCGTCGGGCCCGCGCATCGGCTCCACCGCGAGGTCGTACCAGCGCTCTCGACCGCTCACCGCGACCACCACGTCGCGACGGCGTCCCTCCCCGCTGGCGAGGACCTCCCGCTTCAGCGCCTCGGTGACCGCGGCATCCGCGAGGCGCTCGAAGACGTCGCGGTCGCGCTTGCCGAGGAGCGGGTGGAGCTGGTCGGCCAGCGCCGGGTTGTGGATCCACGTGTACCGCAGCTCGCGGTCTTGCTCGAAGACCATGAACGGCGCCTTCACCAGGGCCGCACCCAGTCGAGCGCGCGCTGCACGTGCTTCATCCATTATGCTGTGGACGGCTGGTGATGCAGTTGACGCGCGAAGTCAAGGGGCGCCCAGCCATCTCGGCGACGCCGGTGGGCGCGGCTGCCTTGACGCAGGCGCGGCTCGGTCAGACACCGCCGCCATGGGAAATCCCGTCGTCCGCTTCGAGATCGGCTGCCGCGACACCGAGAAGAGCAAGGCCTTCTTCGGTGCCCTCTTCGACTGGCGCATCGAGGGAGCCGGCGCCGGCCTCACCATCGACACCGGCTCCGGTGCCGGCGGCGGGATCACCTCCCTCGGCCACGAGCCGCACCGCTACACGATGTTCTACGTACAGGTGGCCGACCTCGGCGCGACGCTCGCCGAGGTCGAGCGGCTCGGCGGCAAGAAGCTCGTCGGTCCGGTCCCGCTCCCGAACGGGAGCTTCGCCTGGTTCACCGATCCCGAGGGCAACACCGTCGGGCTCTGGCAGCCCACGAAGTAGCCCGTCGCCGCGCCCGGCGCGCTCAGGTGCCGCCGGCGAGGGTCATCACGAACCAGGCGCCCGCGCCCACCACGACCGCCAGCCCCATCGCGACGCCCAGCTTGCCGGTGGCCCTCCGGCGCTCGATGGTCCCCAGCACCATCGCGGCCAATCCCAGGGCGACCCCGGCGACGAACAGGCCGGGGCTGAAGGACTGCACCACCCCCAGCACCCCCAGGATCCCGCAGACGACGGAGAGGATGCCCATCGGTCCCTCTACCATCGCTGGCCCGAGGGTGACGCGGCCGCGGTGCGGCAGCTCAGCGGCGTCCTGCAGTGGTGGCAGCGGCCTGCCGTGGTCTGGTCGCCACTCTTCTGGTGACCGCCGCCGCGAAAGACGAACGACGTCACCTGCGTAGTGTGCACCGGCACGCCGTCCCCGCCGAGGACCGGCCCCTCCGCGGTGAACGTGAGCGGCGTGAGCTCGCCCGCCGCCAGCGCAGCGAAGCCGGTCGGGGCGTCGAGCGTCCCGGGGCCGACCCGACCCAGGTCGTGCCCGCAGTCGCCGCGCATCACGTACACCTCCTGCAACGCCGCCTCCGGGCACGCGCTCGCGGCGCCCGGGAGGGGCACCAGCGCGTCGAGCTCGCCGTCGCCGTCGAGGTCCCAGAAGAACGTGGTCTCCAGGTCGGTCCGCCGCGTATCGATGGACCGCCGACCGCGCTGATCGACGCCGGACGGCCTGACGCGCGCGCGACCTCAGCCCGGCGGCGTGAGCCCGCATTTGTTCGTGGGCGAGACCCACGCGAACACCTGGATCCAGAGCTGCTTGATCTCCGGGAGCGTCGACCACTCGGAGTCGAACTCGATCCACTCGTCGCCCCACACGAAGGCGTGCCCTGCTCCCATCGTGATCGCGTCGCCGACGCTCACCGTCCCGCTGCTCGCGGGCAGGAAGGCGATGGGGACGCGCGCGCTCGCGGTGCCGCCGAGGTCGGTGATGGCGTAGCCGCCGTTGAACGTCACCGAGGTGAGCCCGGCGGTGATGGGGTGCACGGCGAAGTCCGTCACCGGGCCGTTGAGCAGCGCTCCGCTGTAGGCGACCTGGAGCGGCGCGAGCAGGGAGTTGGCGTGCCAGTCGTCCGCGGTCACGCCGTCGTACCCCGACAGCGACACGAGGCCGCCGCCCGCAGTGACCCAGCTCGCGAAGGTGGCCGCCTCGGAGCCGGTGTAGTCGCGGGTGAGCCAGTCGAGGATGACCACGTCGAACGGCTGGAGCGTCGCCGCCGTGACGGGCTCGGTGGTGGTGGTCTGGATGCGCTGCACGCTGGTGCCGGCCGCCACGAGCCACTGCTGGAAGTTGGACGATGCGTCCGCCCCCGGGTTGCCGAAGATGCCGATGTTGAGGTGCGCGCACGCGCCGGCCGCGTCCCCCGTCGACGCGTCGACGTCGATGGTCAGGCCGCCGCCCGCCCCTCCCGTGGCGAGGGTACCACCCGAGCCGGTCGCACCCCCGGTGCCGGTGGCGGCCGCCCCGCCGCCGCTCGAGCTGGAGGAGCCGCTCGAACCACCGGTGCCCGTCCGGACGCTGGAGGTGCTGCAGGCGAGGAGCGCGCCCGCGCCGAGCAACGGCAGCGCCAGGATTCGGGCGTAGATCATCCAGCGAGGCAACCGAGAAACCTCGCCGGTGTCAAGCTGGAGCGGCCCGCGCGACGAGGCCGCGGCGTACCGTTCAGAATTCTGTCCAGAAAGCTCTTCGGTCTCGGATGCTCGTCGCAGTCCGTCGGATACCTGGGCTTCGCACGGCGCGATCACGCGCGCGGCTTTTTCCTGCGGGTCGACGTGGGGCGCTGGTTCGCGACCAGATCGCCGACCGCGACGTCGGGGAAGAGCTCGGGGAGCATCTTCCGCACGGCGGCCGGGCTCGTCGTCCCGTAGCCCTCGGGGGCGAGCGCGTCGACGAGGACGGTCTGCCACTCGTGGAATCCGCGCGTCTTCAGCAGCAGCTCGAGGTAGGTGGGGAAGTCGACCGCGAGGCTGTCGGTGCGTTCTCCGAGGACGTGGAGCAGCATGATCGGGTGCTCTGCACCGTCGAGCGCGAAGGCCGCGCAGGACTCGGAGCCGGGGAAGTCGACCGGGTGGATCCGCCGGGCAGGGGCGTCCTCGGGCATCCAGTCGAACCAGACGGTGCCCTTCCAGTCGCCGAAGACCCGCTGGAGCGGGAGGAGCTCGATGCCTCCTTCTTGCTCCTTGGCGGTCCACCGGAGCTGGAGCCCGTCGGCCTGCGCCCAGAAGGCGAGCGTCCCGTCGTCGAGCCCCCACGCCTTCTTCACCTTCGCGATCGCCGCCGGGCTGGCGGGTGGGTTGAGGTCGAAGCCCTGGATCTCGATCGCCCGGTGCGCGCGCAGCGCCTTCACCATCGCCTGGAACCGCTTCACGTACGGTCCTTTGGCGACCTTTCCCTTCGGCGCGGTCGGCTCGGCGCCTTCCACCGACTCCACGAGCGCGTAGCCCAGCGACACCAGCGTCTCCGCGAGCGTCTCGTAGGCCTCCTGGACGTCGCCCGTACGGGCGCGCCGGATCTCGAAGCTCGGCGTCGCCGTCGCGCGCCCCGAGGTGCCCTCGCTCTTCCACCCCGCGTAGCCCTGCGGAGACAGCTCGATCTCGGTCATCTCGAGGACGCCGTCCTGGTTGACTCGCTCGTAGCGAAGATAGCGGACCGGACCGGTGAGGCGCAGCATCGGCCTCCGTGGTTACTACCGCTCCGGAGCGGCGCGCAAGGCACCGCCCCCTCGCCGTGGCGACCCAGGTCGACTACGGTTCGCCGCATGCGCCGCCTGCTGGCCTTGCTCACCGCCGCGTCCCTCGCCGCCTGCACCCCGACCGATCCTGACCTCTCCAAGCCGTGCAGCGCGCGCGGTGCGGCGGCGGTCACCATGGGGACCGGGTCGGATCAGTTCCAGGCCCTCACCTCTGCGGGCGTGCAGATCCAGACCGGGCCGCAGGGGGGCAACCACCTCTGGATGGGGCTCGACTGCCGCGGCCTCGGCCCGGAGGTGACGCTCGGGTACGGCATCACGGACGTGCCCACCGGCACCGACCTCACCGGCCTGCTCGAGCTGGTCGCCGACCTCACCTACGACACCGCCACCGGCACCGACCAGGTGGCCGGCATCCACGGCTACCTCGACGTCCCGCCGCCGGCGCCGCTCACCGCGCTCACTCAGATCGTCGGCCACCAGGTCACGCTCTGGGCCGACGTCACCGACTCCTGCCACGCGACGCCGATCCACGCGGAGGCGCAGGCGCTGGTGACGGGGTTCGCGCCCTTCTGATTCCGAGCAGGGCGCGTGCTAGGGTGCCGCCGCCATGAAGAAGGTCTCCCTGGTCGTCGTGCTCATGGTGCTCGCGCTCCTCTGTGTCGCCGTCACGGCGGGGATCGCCCTCCACGACATGCGGTAGGGGCCCGCGAGCTCCGCACCAGCGGCGGGGGAACGCGCTCGGGCGTTCCCCGGGGATCGCGACCTAGGTGAAGAGGTCGCTCGCCGCGTCGACGAAGGCGCCGGTCCGGGCCAGCATCTCGGGCGTCTTGCCGCCGCCGTTGCGGATCGAGAAGCTCTCGTCGCCGCCCTTGAGCTCGCGCGGGAGCTTGAGCTTGAGGCGCCGCTGGATGAAGTGGAGGCCCAGATCGATCCGGTCGAGCAGCCGGTCGGCGTCGGCGCTGGGGGTGTTGGCGGGCGGCTCTTCCCACCCGTAGAGGCTGGTGCTGTCCTTGCTGCGGGTCTGGAGCACGGACTCGAGGAACTGGGTGTACTTGTCGAGGTCGCCGCCGCAGGTGAAGTGGACCCAGGCGGCGTAGCTGGTGGTCACGGCGTGGGTCACCTTGTTGCCGGTGCGCTCCGCGAGGAACTCCCGCGTGACGGTGTCGGCGAACTGGTAGGCGTCCTTGAGCGTGGCCAGATCCGCCTTGAGGCGCGTGGCGACCCGGGTGAGGGACGGGGTCGTTCGGCCCTTTTTTCCTGTCATACGATGGATGGTCTCCGCTGCGGGGGATCCCCGGAGCCCGTGAATCGGGCCCGGACCCTACCAGGGTCGCCGTCGCGACGCCAAGGGAGCCGACACCCTCAGGGGCGACGCACCGGCCCGGACAACCCGAAGATCCATGCGGCGGCGCCGCCCAGGCCGGGGAGCACCACGGCGAGGGTGAGGGCCACGAAGACGGCGTCGTTGGCGGGTTGCCCGGTCCACTCCAGGCCGGAGACGTGGAGCGCGGCCTTGACCCCGGTGACCCACCAGTTGGCGAAGTTGGCGACGATGAACGCCCACGCCAGGCGCCGCTGGCCGGTGGGCCCGTAGCGGAGGAGCGGCAGCGTCACCGCCACGCCGAGCAGGAGGAAGGCGCCCAGGAGCGCGCTGAGGTGCGAGGCGAGCGCGACGTGCGGGTCGGCGGAGATCTTGCCGGTCATCGCCGCCGCGACGTAGAGGCCGGTGAGGAGCCCGAGGAGGACCAGCCACGCCGCGCCGCGCGCCAGGAGTCGCGCTACCGGAGCGCTGGGAGCATCGGGGTCGATCACGAAGGGAGCCCGAGGGTAGGGCGCCCGACGGGTGAAGTCCACGACGGGCGGGCCGGTCGACCTGCGACCCTGGCATCGGCGCCCCGCCGTTGACCGCGCGCCGGCTCTGCGCGTTCAATGCACGGTTCGCTCCCCGCAGCCGCGAAAGGCGCCCTCTTGCCGGACTCCGCACCCTCGTTCGCGTCGCAGATCGCCGCCCGCATCACCGAGCTCCGCCAGCAGATCGAGGCCCGGCTCGCGCCCACGCGCGGCGGCGGCGAGCTGGTGCTCATCGTCCCCGGTCTCCCCGGGTCCGAGCTGGGCAAGGGTGGGCACAAGCTCTGGCTCGACTTCGCCGCGGTGCGTGGGGGGCGCCTCCTCGAGCTGGCGTACGATCCGGGGGCGCCGCCGCTCGAGGTGATGGGCGTCTTCGATCTCATCTACCTGCAGATCCAGCTCCGCCTCCGCCTCCGCGGCTACGACGTCGCCGTCCACCCCTTCGACTGGCGCCGCCCCCTCCCCGAGCTGGGCGCGGAGCTCGCGGTGCGCCTCGCCGCTGCCGGGCGCCAGGTCCACGTCGTCGCCCACAGCATGGGCGGCCTGGTGACCCGCGCGGCGACGATCCTCGGCGCGCCCAACCTGGGCAAGGTGATCCTCCTCGGCACGCCCAACCACGGCTCGTTCACGGTGGTGCAGGGCATCCGCGGGCGGCACTGGCTGCTCCACCTGCTCAGCGCCGTCGACGCGGTCCACTCGGCGGACGATCTCGCGACTGGGGCGTTCGCCACCTGGCCGTCGGTGTACGCGCAGCTCCCGGCGGGCGGCGACCTCGACCTGCTCGACCCGAGGAGCTGGCCTTCGCTGGGGCCCCGCCCGCAGCTCGATCTCCTGCAGGGCGCGCCGGGCGTCCAGGAGTGGCTCGCCGGCAGCCGGGGGCAGTTCCACGTCATCGCGGGGCACGGCCGCGCCACGGTCGATGGGGTCCGGCGCGGCGACGGCGGGTTCGAGTACCTCCAGTCCGACGGCGGAGACGGGTGGGTCCCGACGCGCCTCGCTCGGCTCGACGATTGTCCCTGCTACTTCGCCGCGAGCGGCCACATCCTGATGCCCAACGACGAGGCGGTCATCGTCGCCGTCGAGGACCTCCTCGCCCGCGGCGAGAGCGATCTCCCGCAGGCACCCCCTCCGCCCAGGGCGCTGGCGCCCACCTCCGATCGGACGCCGCCGCCCTCGCCCTTCGGCGGGCGCGTCGGGCACGACATCACCGAGGCGGACGTCGTCGACGCGCTCACCAACCTGGTCGAGCCGGCGCTGATCTGAAGCGCCTACGTTGGCGCGCCGAGCCGGGTCACCAGCGCGTGGAGGTCCTTGCTCGGCGGGCAGCCGAGCGTGGCCTCCTTGCACCTGGCCTCCAGCCAGAGGGTGGCCTCGACGAGATCGCCGTGCGCCTTCACCGGGGTGCCCTTCAGGATGCGCGAGGTGGCGAAGGTGAAGAGGCTGCGCATGGCCGAGGCCCGGAACCCGGAGCCCGCGATGTGACCCGAGATCACCCTCAGGTGGGGGCGGATCGCATCGAACATCTTGCCAATAGCATCGCGCAGGGACGCGGGTATGCCGGCGCCTTCAGCGAGGACGAACAGGTAGGCGACACCGCTGCTGTTGCCTTTGGCCAGCGCGAGCACACCGTCCTGGGCGCGCTTGATCAGGTCCGCGGTGATCTCCCCGCGGCAGAGCGCTATGCACACCCGGTCGCGGTGGGCGATGACGAGATCGGGAGACTGGTAGTAGGGATCGCTTGCTGCCACGGCTGCCGATAAAAGAGATAGGGCCGGGGGTCTGTCAAGGTGCATCTGGGGCTCGGGTGATGTCCGCGCAGCGCCGTTGCTATCGCGCGCTTCCTCGTCGAGCATCCGGCGCGTGATGGCGACCCGCTCGGTCCTCCTGCTCCTCTTCGCGGTCACCGCCTGCGGCGGCGCGCCGCCTCCACCGCTGCCTCCGCCCCCACCGCCCGCGCCCGTCGACGCCACCTCGGTCGTCAAGATCGGTGAGGGTGGCGGCTTCGACCCCGACGACCGCGACGGCGACGGCATCCGCGACGCCTACGACCTGTGCCCCTCGCAGCCCGAGGACGGCAAGGGAGCGCACCCCTGGGACGGCTGCCCGGACGACCGCGACCCGGCCAGGCGGGTCACGCCCTGGGGCCCCTCGCCGAAGCAGGCGGTGCGGGTGACCCGCGGCGAGATCAAGATCAGCGAGGAGATCCGCTTCGGCTCGGGATCGGCCAGCATCGATCCATCGTCGCAGCCCCTGCTCGAGTCCATCGCCCAGATCCTCGGGGACGTGCCCGAGATCGAGATCGTCGAGATCGCCGGCCACGCCGACAGCAGCGGCTCGCCCGACGCCAACCGCAAGCTCACCGAGCAGCGCGCCGCCTCGGTGATGGCCGATCTGGTCCACAAGGGCATCGCCGCCCGCCGCCTGCGGGCCGCCGGCTACAGCACCTACTGCGCCCTCGACGCCGGCACCGACGACGCCGCGCGCGCCCGGAACCGCCGGGTCGAGCTGCGCATCCTCCGCCGCCACGGCGAGGACCTGGAGCCCCGCTGGGGCGGCTGCGCCGGGGCGGAGAAGCACGGGATGAAGGCGCGCCCCCTGCCGCCGCTCGTCGACGACAGCGTCCCCGAGGAGGACCGCAAGAAGGCCCGCCAGTGCACCGAGGGCGAGGCCCGCGCCTGCGGCGTGCGCTGCGACAAGGGCGACCTCGCCGCCTGCGAGGCGCTCGCCAATGTCTTCGCCGCGGACGAACCGCGCCGCGCCTTCGGGGCGGCGACCCGCGCGTGCGATCTGGGGGCGCTCCACTTCTGCACCCGCGCGGCGGTCTACCTGCGCGAGGGCAAGGGCGTGACCCGGGATCTCGCCCGCGCCCACGAGCGCGTCGTCAGCGCGTGCGCCAAGGGCAGCGCGCGGGCCTGCACGGACGCCGGCCTCGACCATCACCTCGGCAACGCGGTCGCCAGGGACGATGCCCGGGCCGCGGAGCTCTACCAGCGCGGCTGCGAGCAGGGCGACGGCGGCGGCTGCGAGCGGCTCGGGCAGAGCTTCTGGAGCGGGGAGGGCGTCCCCAAGGATCGCCGCCGCGGGATGGATCTCTACATCGCCGGCTGCGAGATCGGGGGCGGCGGCGCCTGCGCCACGCTCGGCGCCGCGTTCAAGGAGGAGCCCGCCGCCCTGCGCAGCCGTGACCGCGCGCTCGCGGCCCTCCACGTGGCCTGCCAGCAGGACGACGACGCGGCCGCCTGCAAGGCGCTGGAGGCGCTGGGAGAGCTGCCCGGCGAGTACAAGGCGCTGCCGGTGTGCTCGGCCGGCGACTTCAAGGCCTGTCACGAGGCCTGCGCCGCCCAGAAGGCGAGCCCCGCCTGCGTCGAGCTGGGGGTGGCCCTCCTCTACGGCACCGGCGTGCGGCGCCGCTCGGCGGACGCGGTCGCCCTGTTCACCGCGGCGTGCCACGCGGGGAGCGCCCGCGGCTGCGTGATGAGCGGCCTCGCCCACGCCGGCGACAACGAGGACCCGCGCTCCGAGCGCATCGCCGCCGCCGACTTCGAGACGGCGTGCACCCTGGGCGAGGCGAGCGGCTGCGTCGACCGGGCGCTGATGGAGCTCGACGGCCTGGGCACCTACCGCAACGAGGAGGCGGCGGCCAAGGCGCTCGACGCGGCGTGCACGGCGGGGATCGACATCGCCTGCGCGCACCTGTCCAGGCTGGTGCGCAGCGGCCGAGGGGTGCCTGCGGATGCGGCGCGGGCGCAGGCGCTCCAGGAGCGGGCGTGCGCCAAGGGGTTCCGGCCGGCGTGTCCGTGAGGCGAGGGGGCTCGCCGTCTCGACTCACATTCGCCGGCGAGCGGGTGGTGCGGGTCGAGTCGACCTGAGGGCGGCCGCCGCAGCCCGCCCTCACTTGATCACGAAATCCACCCTGCTGTTCTTGAGGTTGTCCTTCTTCTCCGCCGCCAGCGTCTTCGGCTCCACCACGAAGACCCTCTCCGGCTCGATCCCCGCCTTCGCCAGCGCCTCCTTCACCTCCTGAGCGCGCTGCTGCGCCAGGAGCCGCAGGTCATCCTCGCTGACGGTGGTGTGCGTCAGCATCAGCTTCTCCATCTCCCCCGCGGGCAGATCCTTGGCCATCCCCAGCACGTTGCGCGGCTTGGGGAACGTCTCCTCCTTGTACGCCAGCGCCAGGTACCCGCCGTACTCCGCCGGCTCGAGGGTCACCGCATCCACTGACGCGCCCACCGATGCTCCCTGGTGAGTGAGGTCTTTCACCTTCTGCGCCTTGACCTTGCGCTCGAAGAGCAGCCTCCGCAGCCCCTCGCCGTCCAGCGCCGGATCGACGTGCCCGGTGATGTCCAGCTTGAGCGCGGGCCGGTCCGCCAGCGCCTTGCTCAACGACTGGATCTTGGTCGCCCCCACCGCGCCGATCGCGGTGCGGCCCTGGTCGAACTCCAGATAGGCGAGCTCCTCGCCGTGCCCTACCAGGGACCCCAGCAGGGCGAACGGCGCCGTCACCGCCTTGACCAGGATGTTCTCGATCACGTCGAGGATGAGGCGCCCGAGGCTGAACCTGGGATCGTCGATGGTGCCTGACAGAGGAAGATCGATGTGGATCTGCCCCCGCCTGTCCTTGAGCAGAGCCAGCGCCAGGCGCACCGGCAGCTTGGTGGCGCTGGCGCTCTCCACCCGATCGCCGAGGGTGAGCTGGTCGAGGAAGAGCGTGTTGGTCGCCGAGAGCTTCTTCTTGGCGATGGTGTACTTGAGATCGAGGCTGAGCTTGCCCTTGCTGATGGTGTATCCGGCGTACTTGCCGGCGTAGGGCGAGAGCGGGCTCACGTCGATGTCGTGGAAGCCGACCGTGACGTCCACGGCCAGCTCCTTGGCCAGCGGATTGACCTTGCCGGAGATCTCCAGGGGCGCGTAGTCCTCGAGCTTGGCCTTGAGGTCGAGGTCGGCGACGCTGTTCTCGTCCGAGGAGAGGCCGGAGATGCGCCCGCCCACCTCCTTGAGGCTGGTGCCGAAGTTGGGCTTCACCAGCCGGTCGGCGAAGTCGATGGTCCCGCCCTGGAGCGTGACCGTGTCGATGCGGACCGGCACTACCGGTCCCGACGGGGCAGGGGCGGCCGCGGGATCGGGCGCGGCAGGCGCGGGGGCGGCGGCAGGCGCAGGAGCCCCGGCGGCAGCCACCGCCGCGGGATCGGCTGCGGCGATGCCGCGCAGGTTGAGCGTGGCGTCGGCGTTGATGGCGAGGCGCGAGTAGAACTGCGTCAGCGCCACCTGCCCGATGGTGAGCGCGGGTGGATCGGTGGTGACGTCGACGCCGGTGAGGAAGAGCGAGTCCCACTTGAGGAAGTCCTCCGAGGTGCTCTTCTCGACGGCGACCAGCCGGTCGATCCCGGCGCGTCCGCGGTAGGTGACCTTGACCCCCTTGGCGGTGGTCGCCAGGATCAGATCCCCGCTGGCCTGGAGCCCGCCGCTGGTGAGCAGCAGGTTGATCTTGTCGGTGAAGTACGGCTGCACCGCCAGCAGATCGAGCCCCTTGGCGTCGACCTTCAGGTCGGTCGCCAGCGGATCGAGCACCACGCTGCCGGTCACCGAGACCGAGCCGCCGCGGTTCACCCGCGCGCGCACGCCGACGTTGAAACGCGTGCCCTTGGCCAGCGCGAACTTGTCGACCGTGAGCGCGAGGCCGTCGATGGCCATGGTCACCGGGAGCGAAGGCACGCGGTCCTCGAAGCGCACGCTCCACTCGTCGAGCGCCACCTTGGTGACCTGCACCGTCCACGGCTCCTCGGGCGTCGCGGGCGCGGGTGCCGTGGGGGCCGGCCTCGCCTCGTGCTTCGGCGGCGGCAGCAGGGTGGCCAGGTTGAGGGTGCCGTTGCCCGCCCGGTCGACCACCACGTGCCCCTTGTGCGAGGTCACCTCGCCGATCACCAGCGCGTGCTTCTCCAGGTCGAGGCTGGCGTCCTTGATCTCGAAGGCGTCGCAGCCGAACAGCTCGCGCTTCTCGCCGCGCTTGTGGACGTGGAGGTTGGCGAGCGTGATCCCCAGGTCGGTGAGGACCACCCTGGGGCTCTTGCCCCCGAGATCGAGGTCGAGCTTGGTGACCACGTCGAACGTCCCGTCGTCGAGGTCGAGGAGGACGCTGGGCGCGTAGTAGGGCGAGTAGCGCTTGGGGAGGAGCCCCTTGAGCTCGAGGTTGCCGCGGTAATGGAGCGGCTCGAGCTCCAGGTCGCCGGCGTGGTGGATGGTCTCGCCCGCGTCGGTGCGCAGGCGCGCGTCGATGGCGGCGGTCTTGCCGGGCGCGGTGGAGAAGTGGAGCACGTCGACGTCTACCGTGACGTCGGTCGCGAACGAGCCGCCCTCGTGCGTGGGCGCGACGTCCGCGAAGTGGACCTCCCCGCCGACCAGGTGGGTCTCGGCGATCTCCACCACGAAGGGCGCTGCCTTGGGCCCGTCCGCGGGCGGTGCAGGGGCGGCAGCCGGCGCGGGTGCCGGCTCGGTGGCGGGCCCGAGGGAGGCCAGGTTGACCTTGCCCTCGGCGTCGCGCTGGACGTGGATCACCGGCTTCTCCAGGCGCACCTTCTCGATGACCGCCTTGCCGCCGAACACGTCGGAGGGGCCCAGCGTCACGTCGAGCAAGGCCAGCGAGAGCACCGGCTTGTTCTGGAGGTCCACCGCCGCCAGGTTACGGAGCGCGAGGTGGCCGGTGACCGAGAGGTCCGGCGCCCGGTCCGCATGCTGGTCGAACGAGAGCGCCACCTGCGCGTCGATGAGCCCGGTGGGCACGGTGAAGCGCAGCGCCACCGGGACGTACTCCATGTAGCGGGGGATGGAGAGGTCGGTGAAGTCGATGTCGAACGACGTCTCGCGGCTCTCGCTGAAGGGCTTGGTCCGCCCCTTGAGCGCCAGCGGCGTCCCGTTGACGCTGGCCTCGAAGGCGGGCTGCACGTACGACTCCAGGTCGTAGGGCAGGGTGGAGAGGAAGGGCACGGCGATGTTGATGTCGCGCACCTTGTGCGTCGCCTGCTTGGGCTTGTCGACGAGATCGATGCTGCCGCCGAGGATCTGGATGTTGTTCAGCGAGTAGCGCGTCGGCTTGCTCGGCTTGACCGGGTCCGGCGGGGGAGCGGGCGTGGCCGTGAACTGCTCGATCAGGTCGGTGAAGCTGTAGGTCGTGGGCGTCTCCCGCACCACCGTGATCGCCGGGGCGCGGAGGATGATGTCGCGGAGGATGACTCCGCCCCGGACCACCGAGAGCGCTTGGAAGTCGAGGTAGAGCTGCTCGAACGCGACGAAGGGGCCCCCGTCCCGGTCGAGGATGGCGAGCCGGTCGATGGTGACCGCCAGCGTGAACGGGTTGAGCGCGATCTTGCCGATGGTCGTCTTGCGGTGGAGCAGCTCCGTCAGCTTCTTCTCCGCGAGCGAGCGCCCCACGCGAGGGATGATCACGAAGCCGAGCAGCGCGTAGATGCCGATCGCGATGGCGATCCGGCGCACCCAGCGGACCAGGGCCTGGAGGGTGAGGAAGCGACGAACGTTCATGGTCTGCCTGCCGCGCCTGCGCAGAGTGTGCGCAAGAGGGCGCGGAGCCTAGTCAGGTCGACCGGCGGTGAAAAGGCGCGCCCTTCGGAGAGGGAAACCGCGGCGGACGGTCCCGATCGGCCCGGGCCTCTCCTTAGCCGTGAATCACCGGATTCCCGCTCCGTCCTAGGGCATACTTGGAAACGATGCCGCACAGCCCACGCGCGATCCGGGAGGAAGGCCGAGTCGCCTCGGCCTGGGCGCTGTCGATCGTGGGCCACCTGGTCGCGCTCGGTCTCGGGGGCCTGCTCCTGGCGGCGAGCGTCGGGGACCGGGCTCCGATCCTCGTCCGTCGCGTCGCCCCTCCGCACGGCGGCGACGTGGTCGAGATCGAGTTGCCCACCGTCGTCGACGGGTCGCGGCTCACCACCGTGCCGCCGCCTCCAGAGCTGCCGCCCATGGCCCTCGCGCGGGGCGGCGGCGAGGCGATGCCCCGCCTCGACAGCGGCCACGCCGGCCGCGGTGGCACCGACACCTCGCCCACGCCGGCCATCAACCTCGCCGACCGCGACGACGAGCTGCTGCTCTCGCCCGAGGTGATGAGCCGGCTCGATCGCACCCAGATCCAGCGCATCCGCTCCTCGCTCCGCCGCTCCTCGCGCGAGGACTGGCGGGCCAGCCGCGAGCCGATGGAGCTCACCTTCATCGCCGAGGGCCACGACCCGAGCCGGGTGCGCCCCGAGCACCGCAAGCCCTCCGAGCACGATCCCTCGGCCGGCGCCCGCGGCTGGGGACCGGTGCAGCGGCTCGGTGGGGCCCTCGGCGCGGCCGAGCTGGCGCCGGGCTTCGGGGAGCGGGCGCGCCTCACCGGCGGTCCCATCGAGGGCATGGACCGCGCATCGTCGGGCCGCGGCGTGCGCGACGGCGCGGCCGGCGAGGATCACCGGGACAGCGCCGCGCTCGCCCACGCCCGTCCCATGGTCAACGAGGGCACGCCCTCCGTCCCCTCGGACGTGCGCGACCGACCGCACGACAACGTCGACGCCGAGCAGGAGGTGGCCCTGCGGATGCAGTCCATCCTCCACTCCAGCAACGCCGGCGGCAGGCTCGGCCCTGGCACCGGCGGGCAGGCGGGCCCCGGTCCGGCAGGCTCGGGCGGCACCAGCGGTCCGGGGTCCGAGGCGCGCGCCCTCGGCACCGGGCAGGGATCCGGCCTCGACGTCGACCCCCGCGACAAGCGCCGCAACGACTACATTCGCCAGGTCACCGCCAAGGTGTACCCGTTCACCGCCAACGCCCTGCCCATGTCGGCGGCGCTGGACGGCGCCCAGGGCATCACGGTCGTGAGGTTCACCATCCTCGCCGATGGCAGCGTCGCCGGGGCCACCGTGACGCGGCCGAGCGGCATCCCCGAGCTCGACGAGAACTGCAAGCGCGCCATCCTCCGCGCCGCCCCGTTCGCGCCCCTGCCCCCCGAGCTCGGCACCACCTTCCCCTGGTCCTTCCCTTTCGACTTCCGCAACCCCGCCGTTCGCCCCCGCACCGCCAAGGCCGACAAGGGCGAGGGCAGCTAGACGCTCGCGCGCATCGTGACGCCGGGGCCGTCGCCGGCGCGGCGGTCATTGATCTTTCCTCGGGTGCTCGCCCGATCCTAAAATCGTCGTCCTGGATGTCGAGCGCCCGCCGTCGGCTCCGACCCATGGACGAACGCGCACCCGATACGGGGCGCAGAGCAGGAGCCGAGCATGAAGTACATCCTGATGATGAACACGCCGAGCGGGGGCCCGTACCAGATCGCGAAGTGGCCGCAGGAGGACATCAAGGCGCACATCGCCTTCATGAGGAGCTTCTGCGGCAAGCTCGGCGCGGCGGGCGAGCTGGTGGCGGCCGAGGGCCTGGCGGGGCCGGAGCAGGCGAAGCTGGTGCGCGCCGGAAAGGACGGCGGGCCGATCACCGACGGCGTGTTCCCGGAGGCCAAGGAGTTCCTCGCCGGCTACTGGATCGTGGACGTCGGGAGCCCCGAGCGCGCGTACGAGATCGCCGCGGAGGCGTCCGCTGCGCCCGGCCCCGGCGGCGCGCCGCTCAACATGGGCATCGAGGTGCGGCAGGTGATGAGCGCGCCGCCCAGAGAGCTGCTGTGACGTCGCCGTCGCCGGAGGCACGTGCCCAGCAGCTGTTGCGCGACCTCGCGCCGCAGGTGCTCGGCGCGGTCCTCCGGCGGGGCCACGACTTCGGATCCTCGGAGGACGCGGTCCAGGAGGCGTTGATCGCGGCCGCCACGCAGTGGCCACGCGACGGCGTGCCCGACGATCCGCGCGCCTGGCTGATCCAGGTCGCGTCCCGGCGCTTCGCCGATCACGTCCGTGCGGAGACTGCCCGCCGCCGGCGCGAGGCGTTCGTGGTCAGCCTGGTGCCGCCCGAGCAGCAGGTCGCCCTCGCCGCCGACTGCGACGACGCCGCCGAACGGGACGACACCCTCGTCCTGCTCTTCATGTGCTGCCACCCTGCGCTTTCCCGGTCCTCCGCCATCGCGCTGACTTTGCGCGCCGCCGGCGGCCTGACGACCGCGGAGATCGCCCGGGCGTTCCTGGTCCCGGAGGCGACGATGGCCCAGCGGATCAGCCGGGCCAAGCAGAGCGTCAAGGACTCTGCCGTGCCGTTCTCGATGCCCACGGCCGAGGAGCGCGCGCAGCGGCTCGCCGCCGTGCTGCACGTGCTCTACCTCGTCTTCAACGAGGGCTACACGGCGACGTCGGGCCCCGACCTGCACCGCAGCGACCTGTCGGGCGAGGCCCTCCGCCTGACGCGAATGCTCCACGCTCTCCTCCCCGACGACGGCGAGGTCGCGGGCCTGCTGGCGCTGATGCGCTTGACCGATGCCCGGCGCGCGGCGCGGACCGGGCCTTCAGGCGAGCTGATCCCGCTCACCGAGCAGGACCGAAGCCGGTGGGATCGGAGCGCGATCGCCGAGGGGGTGGCGCTCCTCACGGCGACGCTGCCGAGGGGCTCGATCGGCCCGTATCAACTGCAGGCCGCGATCGCGGCCGTGCACGGGGAGGCGGCGCGCGCCGAGGACACGGACTGGCCGCAGATCCTGGCGCTCTACGACCTGTTGCAGCGGATGTCCGACAACCCGATGGTGACGCTCAACCGCGCGATCGCGCTGGCCATGGTGCACGGCCCGGCGGCAGGTCTGGAGCTGCTGAAGGGGCTGGATGCCGATGCGCGCATGGCAGCTACCCATCGCCTCGACGCCGTCCGCGCGCACCTGCTGGAGCGCGCGGGCGATCGCGAAGCGGCGATCGCGCTCTACGGAAGAGCCGCTGGCCGCACGGCGAGCATCCCGGAGCGGGACTACCTGGTGATGCAGGCGGCACGGCTCCGCGAGGCGCGCCGGTAGCGAGCGCCGCGGCGACCGAGCGGCTCACGGCGCGCCGACCTCGCCCCGCCGGAAGCACCCCACCAGGTGGTCGTTCACCATCCCGGTGGCCTGCATGAACGCGTAGCAGATCGTGGATCCGACGAACTTGAACCCGCGGCGGCCGAGCTCCTTGCTCATGGCGTCGGAGACGGGCGTCTTGGCCGGGACCTGATCCATGGTGCGGAAGCTGTTCTTCGTCGGCTTCCCGCCCGCGATCCCCCACACCAGCGCGCCGAGCCCGCCGGTCTCCTGGAGGGCGAGGAAGGCGCGCGCGTTCTGGATGGTGGAGAGGACCTTGAGCCGGTTGCGGACGATGCCCGCGTCGGCGAGCAGCGCGGCGACCTCGGCGTCGCCGTAGCGGGCGATGGCGGCCGCGTCGAAGCCGTGGAACGCGCGCCGATACGACTCCCGCTTGCGGAGGATGGTGATCCAGCTCAACCCCGCCTGCGCGCCCTCCAGGGTGAGCAGCTCGAAGAGCTTGTGGTCGTCGTGCTCGGGGACGCCCCATTCCTGATCGTGGTAGGCGAGGTAGAGGGGATCCTCCCCGGGCCAGGGGCAGCGGCGCATCCGGTCAGCATAGCCCGTCAGGCGCGGCGCGGGAGCCCCTCAGCCACCAGCTCGACGTCGCGCCGAGGCCGCCGGCGGCGCGGCGCGAGGCGCGTGGTAGCCTCCGCGCCGGCGCGCGTTCGTGCGCTTGAAAGGACCTCGCCATGGAGCTCGGGCTCGCAGGAAAGCGCACGCTCATCACCGGATCGACGGCAGGAATCGGCTTCGCGGCGGCGCTCGGCTTCGCCCGCGAGGGGGCTTGCGTCATCCTCAACGGCCGCACCGAGGCGCGCGTCGCCGCCGCTCGCGCCCGGCTCCTCGTCGCGGTGCCCGGCGCCCAGGTGGACACCGTCGCCGCCGATCTCTCGACCGCGGCGGGCGCCGCCGCCGTGACGGGGGCAGTCCCCGAGGTGGACGTCCTCGTCAACAACGTGGGCATCTTCGAGCCGAAGCCGTTCGAGCAGATCCCCGACGAGGACTGGCTGCGCTTCTTCGAGACCAACGTGATGAGCGGCGTGCGGCTGTGCCGGCACTACTTCCCCAGGATGCTCGCCGCGAACGCGGGGCGGATCGTCTTCGTGTCGAGCGAGTCGGCCCTGCAGATCCCGGCGGAGATGATCCACTACGGCATGACCAAGACGGCCCAGCTCGCGGTGGCGCGTGGCCTCGCCGAGCAGACCGCCGGGACCCGGGTGACGGTCAACGCGGTGCTGCCGGGGCCGACGCTCTCGGAGGGCGTCGGTCAGTTCGTGGCGGAGCTCGGGCGGCACCAGGGCGTCGACGCGGTCACCGCGGAGCGGGAGTTCTTCACTCACGCGCGGCCGACCTCGCTGCTGCGGCGCTTCGCCACCCCGGAGGAGGTGGCGAACCTGATCGTGTACGTCGCCAGCGCGGCGGCCTCGGCGACGAACGGGGCGGCGCTCCGCGTGGACGGCGGGGTGGTGCGCGCCATCGTCTAGAAGTCCATCGCCTCCCTCTTGGGCATGGCCTTGGACCTCGCCGGTGGCGGCGCCGCGCGGGCGGCGGGCATCGGGCCAGGGACCGGCTTCGCGTGCGAGGCTGTGCCGGTGCCTCCGTCGAGGTCGACGCCCGGCGCGCATGCCGAGGTCACGCCGCCGGCGCACGCCTTCTTCAACAGCGTGGCCCCGCGCTCCGCGTCCACGGGGACGCCGCGCCCCTCCACGAGCAGCGCGCCGAGCTCGGCGCAGGCCTCGGGGACGCTGGCCTCGCACGCCTGCGAGAACAGTCCAGCCGCGCGAAGCAGATCGCGGGTGACGCCGTCGCCCTGCTCGTAGAGTCGCCCCAGGTTGTGGCAGGCGCTGGGCTCGCTCTCGCACGCGCGCCGGTACAGATCGGCCGCGGCAGGGAGATCCTTGGCGGTCCCGCCGCCCCGCTCCTTGAGCTCGGCGAGCCCCCCGCAGGCGAACGCGTGCCCGGCGTTGCACGCCCTCGTGAAGAGCTCGGCCGCCCGCGCCTCGTCCTTGGGGCCGCCCCGGCCCGAGACGAAGTCGATGGCCAGCGTGCCGCACGACGAGGTCGCGCCCTCGTCGCAGGCCTGGCTGTGGAGTGCCCGCGCGCGCGGCAGGTCCTGGGGCACGCCCTCGCCGCGATCGTACTGGAGGCCGAGGTTGGAGCAGGCGCTCGGGTAGTGGGCCTGGCAGGCACGATCGTAGAGCGTGACGGCGCGCGCCGCGTCCACGGGGCCCCCGCGCCCCTGCGCGAGCAGGATGGCCAGGCCGTTGCAGCCCTGGGCCTCGCCCTCGTCGCAGGCGCGCTCGTAACGGACGCGAGCCGCGGCGGGATCCCTGGGCCCGGCCGTGCCGGTGTCGAGCATGGCTCCGAGCCGGTAGCAGGCCAGCGCGCTCCCGCCGTCGCAGCCCTCGCGGTAGCGCTCGGCGGCCTTGACCAGATCCAGCGAGGTGCCGCTGCCCTGCTCGTGCATCGCGCCGAGCGTGTAGCAGCTCCCCGCGTGCCCGCGGGCGCACTGGGCCGTGCAGTCGGCGAGGTCGCCCATGGCGCAGGCATGGGGGCGCAGCCGCGCGCGCAGCGCCGGGAAGGCGGCGGCGGAGGCGGCGATCGCCACCGCGGCCATGGCGGCGATCGTGCCCCGGTGGCGCCGCCCGGCGAGCGCGAGCCGGTAGCCCAGCGTCGGCGGGCGCGCAGCGATGGGGCGGCCCTCGAGGAACGCGGTGAGGTCGCCCTCCAGCGAGATCGCGTCGGGGTAGCGCTGGGCGCGGTCCTTCTGCACGGCCTTCTCGAGGATGGTGGCGAGGTCGGCCGGGATGGCCGGGTTGGCCCGCCGCGGGGCGAGCGGCGCCTCGTGGAGGACCTGGGCGATGAGCTGCGCCTCCGTGGTGCCATCGAGGAAAGGGCGCGCCGTGAACAGCTCGTAGAAGGTCGCGCCCAGCGAGTAGACGTCGGCGCGACCATCGATCTCCAGCAGGTGCCGCTGGAGCTGCTCGGGCGGCATGTAGCGCAGGGTCCCGAGCAGCGCTCCGGCGTCGCGGGTGAGCGCGTGGCTGGCGTCGGCGAGCGCGGCGAGGCCGAGATCCATCACCACCACGCGCCGGTCCACCGCCGTCACCATCAGGTTGGCCGGCTTGAGATCGCGGTGGAGCACGCCCACCTGGTGCAGGGCGCCGACGGCGCGGGCGGCGTCGCGGAACAGCACGGTCAACCCCTCGATGCGCCGTGCCGGGGTCTCGGAGTCGTCCGCGGTCGGCACGCTGCGGGCGAGGAGCGGCACGTCGGCGAAGACCGCGCGCTTGGCGCTGCGGACGCCGTCGGCGGCCGTCGTGATGGCCGCCGAAAGGGTGCGCGCGGAGCCCAGCGAGGCGGCGAGCTGCGCGAGGTCGGCGCCCTCGATGAGCTCCATCACGTAGTAGGGCTTCCCGTCGGTCTCGCCGGACGCCAGGATCTTCACCACGTTGGGGTGGTCGCAGCGGGAGAGGGCGCGCACCTCGCGGGCGAAGCGCTCGCGCGCCAGCGCGTCGTCGCCGGAGTCGGTGGACTGCACCTTGAGGGCGACGAGCCGCCCGAGGCTCGTCTGCTGCGCCAGGTAGACGACGCCCATCCCCCCCTGGCCCAGCTTGCCGAGCAGGCGGTACTCGCCGAAGAGGTGCGGATCCCGGGGCTCGGCGCCGGCGGCCTCCGTCGCCAGGCGCCCCTCGGCCGGGGCACCGGAGAAGAGGGCCGCGAGCTCCTCGTCGACCCCGGGAAAGCGCGACGAGAGAGCCTTGCCCTTCAGCCCCTCGCCGCCGACGTAGTCGAGGAACTGGGCGGACCGGGCCCGGCCGTTGAAGAACAGCACCTGCTCGCGCAGCTCGCGCGCCTCGTAGAGCAGCCAGGGGTGGAGAGGGTGGTAGGTGCCCCCGGTGCGCAGGTAGAGGCGCTCCGGCAGCACCGCCGCCGGCAGCGCCGTCCCTTTCGCGTCCTCGAGCAGGGGAGTGTCGCCGCCGAGATTGACGACCCGCCCGAGGCGCCTCCCCCCCGCGTCGATGGCGATGGACTCGACGAAGACGAGCGCGCCCTCGGCCGGGAGGAAGAAGCCCGCGCGCCAGGCCGCCGAAAGGGCGTCGAGGAGCCGCTCCCCGGCGTCGTCGTAGAACTCGGCTGCGCGCGTGGAGCCGTGGCCCAGCACCTGGTTGCGGTAGGCCGCGAGCCCGTCGAGGAGCTTGCGCGGGGTGATGGTGCGCGGCACGCTCGGCTTGCCCTGCACGATCTCGGCGAACAGCGAGGCCGCGCGGAGCAGCGCGGGGTGATCCAGCGCGTCGTCGCCGGCCGCGAGCGCGCCCACCCACTGGCCCGTGGACGGGAGGGCGAGGCTCCTCGGGTCGGCAGGCGGGCGGAACGCGACGGTGACACGCACGGAGGCCTCCCACGCGAAGTAGGCCGTGTCGTGTCGCTCCTTGGGGGACTTGGCGTTGCGCGCGCGGCGCCAGAGGGCGCGGATGGGGTAGGGGCCGACCACGCCGGGATGGTACCGCGCCTCAGTGGGTCGAAGGGGGTGCCGGGACCACCACGGGCGGCGGCGTCGGGACGGGGGGAGGCTCGGGCGGCGCGACGAGCGGGGGTGGCGCCGGCGCCGGCGGCGCGGGCGGGGGAGTGGAGCCGCAGCCTGCGACGCAGCCGATGCAGCCGAGCACCGCGACCAGCGCGAGGATCGACCGCGTGCTCCGCTTCATGACGTCAGGTCTCCGGCGGTCCCGGCGGCTTGACGCCGTTGGCCGCTCCATCGTGGGAGGGCGCGGCCGCGGCCAGCATGCCGCGGATGTGATCGGTGGCCGCGTCGTCGCCGACCTGCTCGGCGATGGCGAGGGCGCGGCGCAGGTGGGTGTCGGCCATCTCGGCGTCGCCGGCGGCCTTGAGGATCTGCCCGAGGACGATGCGCGCGGTCGCCTCGGCTCCGCTCGCGCCGGCCTCTTGCGCGTCGTCGGCGAGCTTGCCGAGGGCGTTCGAGGCCCCCTTGACGTCGCCGCTGCGAGCCACCTCGACGGCGGCCTGGACCTGCGCCTGGAAGGCGTCGGGGATGTTCGCGCCTGCCTCGGTGCCCTCCATGACCTCCACCAGATCGCGGAAGTGGCGGGCGGCGTCGTCCTGGCCGGCCTCCTCGGCGATCTCCAGCGCGCGGCGCGCCTTGCCGAGCGCCTCCTCCTTGCGCCCCGTGACGAAGAGCGCCTGCGCCAGCATGCCCGACGCGGACGCCTCCAGCGGCAGGAGGCCCTCCTTGCCGGCGCGCTCGACGAGCGGTCCGAGGATGGCGATCGCGGCGTCGGCGTCCCGGGCCTCGAGCGCCTCGGCGCCTTGCTCCAGCAGCGCATCGAGCTCGGTGCTGGGCTCGGCGATCTCACGGAGGATGGGCTGCACGTCCTGCACCAGCGGGTGCTCCTCGCCGTGGACCGCGACCAGCGCCGTGAGGGCGCGGCGAGCGGTCACCCGCGCCTCGTCCTTGCCCAGCGCCGCCTGGATCTGGGCGGAGATGGTGAGGATCCGCGCAGTCTCGGCGTGGGCTTCGCCGTGGTGGGTCTCGGCGATGTGAAGCGAGCGCGCGACCACCGGCTCGGCGTCGGCGAGGCGCTGCTCCTGCACCAGCGCGATGGCGAGGTTGGTCAGCGTCGGCCCGAGCGACGGGTGCTCGGCGCCGAGGGCCCTCTCCTGGGTGACGAGGGCCGCGCGCAGCAGGACCTCGGCGTCCTTGAACTTGTCCTGAGCGCCGAGGACGCCGGCCAGGGTGTGGAGGGCCTGCTCGAAGGGGGGCTGCTCGACGCCCGGCGCCCGCTCGAAGAGCGTGAGCGCACGGCGCAACAACCCCTCCGCCTCGGCGTGCTTGCCCTGCGCCGAGAGGACCCGCGCCAGCTCGTAGAGAGCGGCGCCGTAGCCCGGGTGATCCTTGCCCAGCGTCGCCTTCACGTCACGCAGGCAGCCGCGGTAGTACGGCTCCGCCTCCGCGTAGCGCCCCTCCTGGATCAGCGCGTTCGCCTGTTTCTGGAGGCTCTCCGCGTCGCCCTCCGGCACTGCCTGCTCTCCGACTGCTTCGTCCTCGGGGCTCTCCACGGCGTCGCCTTTCCCAACGCGTCCCGGCGACGCGGTGAACGGCGCACGCTACCAGGGGTTGCCGCCGTGCTCTACTTCCGTGGGCTCGGGACGTGCGGTCAGGCTGGCCCCCGGGTGGGCGAGGCGTCAGTTCGGGCAGTTGACCGTGATCCCCTCGCTCGACGAGCCGGTACACGTCGCGCTGGACGCGGGCGTACAGGCCGCCAGCGCCGCCCCCGCCGCCGCGCTCGGACAGGCCTGAGCGGAGGCACCGGAGACGTCCATGCAGCCGACGGTCCCGTCCTCGACCACGCAGACCTGGCTCGCCGCGAGGCAGGTGACCTGGTTCTCGGCGGCGCCACAGGTGAAGCTCCCCGTGCAGGGGCCCGTCTGGACGGTGCTGTCGCACGAGATCGTGGGGCCGCTGCTGCTGCTGGTGCAGCCGAAGAGGAAGAGAAGGGCGCTCGCGGGCGCCACCAACGAGGATCGATCCACAGGTACCTCCAGCGCCGGATGGTACCGGAGCGCGGGAATTGCGGCTACCACGGCGCAAGATCTCGGGCTCGTCGCACGCGATCGAGCCGTTGCGGAGCCGCACTCCAGGCGCGCGCCGCTGACGATCGTCGGCCGATTCGCATCAACCCTCCCCGGCTTCTCCTCGATTGCTGCACGGCCTCCGGCGCATGCTCCCTCCATGAACATCGTCGCCGGCATCGATGCCCTCGCCCTCGCCGTCCCCCGCAGCTACCTCGATCTCGCCGATCTCGCCGCCGCCCGCGGCGTGCCCGCGTCGAAGTACACCGCGGGCCTCGGCACGCACCGCATGTGCGTCGCCGGCGCGGACGAGGATCCGGTCACCCTCGCCACCGACGCCGCGCGCCGCGCGCTCCGCCTCTCGGGGTGCGATCCGGCGGAGATCGGGCTGGCGATCGTGGGCACGGAGACGGCGGTCGACCACTCCAAGCCGGTGGCGGCTTTCCTTCACGGCCTGCTCGGGCTGGGGTCGGCGTGCCGCGTCTTCGAGACCAAGCACGCCTGCTTCGGTGGCACGGCGGGGGTGCTCAGCGCGCTCGACTGGATCGCCTCCGGCTCGGCGCGCGGTCGCGCCGCCCTGGTGGTGTGCAGCGACATCGCCCGCTACTCGGTGGGGTCCGCCGGCGAGCCCACCCAGGGCGCGGGGGCGGTGGCCATGATCCTGCGCGAGCGGCCGCGCCTGCTGGAGCTGGAGGTCGGCCGCGGCGGATCCTACGCGCGCGACGTGTACGACTTCTGGCGCCCGCTCGATCGCAAGGACGCGCTCGTCGACGGCCACTTCTCGGTGCAGTGCTACCTCGACGCGCTCTCCGGGGCCTACGGCGAGTGGCGGAAGGGCGCGCTCCCCGGCGACGAGCCCCTGGCCCGCACCTGTTACCACGTGCCCTACGGCAAGATGGCGCGCAAGGCCCACCGCCAGCGCCAGAGCCTCGACGGGCTCGACGAGCAGGCCGCCGACGCGAGCTTCGCGGTCGAGGTGGAGCGCTCGCTCGATCTGCCCTCGCGCGTGGGCAACATCTACACGGGCTCACTCTACCTGGCGCTGGCGTCGCTGCTCCACGCCGAGGTGGACGCCGTCGTGGGCAAGCGCATCGGCCTCTTCAGCTACGGGTCGGGCTGCACCGCCGAGTTCTTCGCCGGCCGCGTGCCCGCGAGCGCGCCCGAGATGGTGCGCCGCCTCGATCTGGCGGCACCGATCGACGCCTGCCGCCGGCTCTCCGTCCCCGAGTACGAGGCCCTCCGCCGCAGCGACGCCGGGGCCGATCGCCGCCCCGCCCCCAAGGACACCGCCGCGGGCCACGCCCTGGCGTTCCTCGGCATCGACGAGGGTGAACGGCGCATCTACGGCCAGGCCTGAGCGCTCCCTTTCAGGGCAGGGCGAGCGCCAGCCCGTGCGCGTCCGGCGCGCCCCAGCCGGTGGGGAAGTCCCACCCTGGGCCCGCCGCATATCCCGAGGTCGATCCCGCGAGGATGTCGCGGAAGGTCGCCTGTACGGCGGGGGTCTGATAGACGAGGGGGTTGAGATACCCCGCCCGCGGCTTGCCCGCCCCCTTCCGCGCGCTGTTCACCACGGCGATCAGGCCCGCGAACGTGGGCGACGCGAACGAGGTGCCCCCGTATCTCCCCCAGCTGCCGAGGTACCGCACCCAGTAGGGCGAGAACGGCGAGGCGGCGAGCGCCACGTCGACGGTGGCGCGCTTGCCACCCGTGGCGGCGCGCACGCCCTTTTGCCAGAGGGGGAGGGGGAAGCTCCCGGAGACGCCCGAGCCGGAGCCGTTCCAGGCGATCTCGCTGACGACTCCGCCCTGGGGGTCGAGCTCGAGCTCGGTCCCTCCCACGGCGGTCACGAAGGGGCTGGTGGAGGGGATGTCGGGGCTCGCCCCGTCGCCCGAGGCCGCCGTCACGGTGATACCGAGCGCCGCCGCCTCGAGCGCCGCGGCGTCGTACTGCTCGCGGATGGCCACGGCCTCGGAGTCCTCGCGGTGTGCGAACGAGTCGGTGAGGACGTCGATCTCGGCCCGGCCGACGGCCTCGTTGAAGGTGTAGAGAGAGGAGGTATCGCGGGAGTCCGGCCCCTCGTAGACGACGACGCTCGCCCCGTCGGCCATGCTCCCGGCCCACTCCACGTCGATCGTCGACTCCAGGTAGCGCGTCGCGGGAGGCTCCATCGTCTCCACCACGGCGGGATCGGCGCGCGTCACCCCGAGGGAGCGCCAGAACGACTGGACCTCGTTGAGGCCGAAGCCTGCCCCGACCATCAACCCGAGCCGCACGCCCTGGCCGCGGTAGCCGAGGGCGCGGAGCTGCTCCACGCCGTACGCGCCGGCGATCTGCGCCGGAGTGAAGGCGGCGCCGATCCCCGGCGGCGGGTCGACGGCGATCGGGGCCTCGCGCGGCAGCGCGCCCGTGGCGGCAGGGAGATCGGCGGTGAGCACACCCGAGATGCGCTGCGCGACGAAGGCCGGCACCGTGAGCCCGCCGAGCGTGCCATACACCTCGATGGGCGGATTGCCAATCTGCGGGTTCTTGCGCGAGAAGAGGTGGAGGGTGGTCTGGAACGCCTGGTTCCACTGCTCCACCGTGCCAGTGACCTCGAGGAGCAGCCGGTTCGTCGCGACGCGCGCCACCGTCATCCCCGTCGACTCCACCCACAGTGCCACGAGCTGGACGTCGTACGCCGAGGGGGCATACGTCGCCAGGAACGTGGCCGCGTCGAGGTACGAGCGGAAGGTGGAGCTGGTCGGGTCGTAGAGGCTCTCCACGGCAGCCTCCAGGGCGCCGCGGCTCTGGATGGGAAAGCCGATGAGGCCGCGGACCCCGCCGGTGACCGGGGCGGGGCCCTGGTCGGTGTACACGCCGGGCTGGGGGCTGGGGAGCCCGTCGATACCCACCGTCGGGCTCCACGCGGCGTCGGGGAAGTCGGGTAGGGCGTCCGGGAGCACCTCCGGACCCGCGTCGGGAAGCGCCGTGCCTCCGCCCCCGCCGCCGGAGAAGACAATCGGCCCTGTCCGGTCGCAGCTCGCGACCCCGAGGGCGCTGTTCACGAGGACGAACACCGCGGCGAGGGCGCCGCGTCCAGGTCCACAGTGCATGATCTCGCTATAGACCCGCTTTTGCTCCGGGCCAGTCGATCCACGCCGGACGCCGCGCCGGACGCGGAGCGGCCAATCATCCCAGTCGGAACGAGCTCCTCCCGGCCCAGCGTCTCGCTGCGCCGAGTTTTCATCTCGACCTCCACGGTCCATGCGAAGCTCCGCCGCATGAAGGACAAGGTCATCGTCATCACCGGCGCCAGCGCCGGCATCGGGGCCGCGGTGGCCCGGCAGGCAGGGGCCCTCGGCGCCCACGTGGTCCTCGCCGCGCGGCGGCCCAAGGAGCTCGAAGAGGCTGCCCGGGCGAGCGGTGACGCCGCCCTCGCGGTCGTCACCGACGTCACCGTGCGCGCCCAGGTGGACGCGCTGGCGAGCGCGGCGATCGCCCGGTTCGGTCACGTCGACGTCTGGATCAACAACGCCGGCCGCGGCATCACGCGCAAGGTGTCGGAGCTTCGCGACGAGGACCTCGACGCCATGATCACCGACAACGTCAAGAGCTCGCTCTACGGCATGCAAGCGATCCTCCCGCACTTCAAGGAGCGCGGCGCCGGGCAGATCATCAACGTCTCCTCCCTGCTCGGCCGGGTGCCCTTCGCGCCCTTCCGCTCCGCGTACAGCGCCGCCAAGCACGCCCTCAACGCCCTCACCGCCTGCCTGCGCATGGAGCTCCGCGCCTCCCACCCCGGCCTCGTCGTCACGCTGGTCTCGCCCGGCGTCGTCGCCACCGAGTTCGGCACCAACGCCCTCCACGGCGGCATGGACTCGCGCGCCTTCCCCGGCGCGCAGTCCGCCGACGACGCGGCAGCCGCGGTGATCGACGCCATCCGCACGGGGAAGATCGACGTCTACACACAGGCCACCGGCGCGGCCACGGTGCAGAGCTACTACGCCGACATCGAGGCGCACGAGCGCACCTCGCCGTTCGCCCAGCCGCGCCGCCCATGAAGCTCTGGTCGGAGAACCCCGGCAAGCGCGCCGCGCAGCGGCTCTACCTGGCGTACATGCCGGTCTGGGGTGCTATCTGCGGCGTGGTCATGCTCGGCGGGCTCGCGGATCGCTGGGGGGACGGGGCCCTCCTCGGGCTGGGCCTCGGGCTGTGGATCCTGCTGCTCGTGGCGGGCTTCGTCCTGCGGGCGCCCGAGGATCGCGGCCGCCCGTTCCACCAGCTCTACCATTTCAAGCTCAGCGTCTTCACGGCCGCCTTCGCGTTCCTGGGGAACTACTTCGGGACCCGGTATTTCTACGAGATCCTCGACATGCACTACGGGTTCCACGCCACCTGGAACCTGAACGACGTCCCCCTCTTCCTGTATCCGCTCACCGCCGTGTACTTCACCACGTACTCGGTGCTCTTCGACCTGGCGCTGCGGGTCGCGGGGCCCAGGCGGGCGGTCGCCGTGGTGGTGGCGTCTCTGCTGCTCGCCGGGATGGAGACCTCGCTCAACGCCAACCCGGCGATGAAGGCCAGCTTCTGCTACGGCAATCTGGGCTTCGCGCTCGGCTTCGGCACGCTGATGTACGGCAGCCATTTCATGATCGCGGGCCCCTGCTGGCACCGCATCGACGAGGGCCGCGGGGAGTGCACGCCGCTGCGCGAGGTGGTCTTCTCGGTCCTGGCGGCGTTCATGCTCGTCCTCTGCGTGGACGAAGGCTTCGAGCACGTGCTGGCGCCGCACGTCACCACGGTGGTGGTGGGCAGGGTGGGTATCCCGGGCAAGCAAGGGCCGTCCTGCCTGGCGCGCTGAAGGTGGTCGGACGAAGCCTCCTTCAGGTCAACCGGCTCACCGCGGCACCTTGGCCGCTGCCTCCACATCGAGCGCTCGGCTCACGCACCGATCGAGCGCCTGCCCGCGGTGCCCGGCCGCCTGGCAGGTGCGCAGCGCGGCGAGCGCGAAGGTGATGACGAAGGACGGGCGCATCTCCACCGCGTCATGGCGGTCGGCGTCGCTGAACGTCCACTCCGACGCCTCCTCGTCGTGGCCTCCCGCCCTGCTCTCCACGAGCCCCAGGACGGCCGAGCCGCGGTGTGCCGGCAAGCCTCTCGCCGCGCCGTCGAAGTACCGGTGGGCCGCCTCGCGCGAGGCGTCGTCGTGCCAGAGCGCGGCGATCATCGCTTGCACCATGGACCGCCGCGCCTCGGGATCCATGTCGACCGGCGGCCTCGGCATGTCGCCGAAGGCGACCTGGCGCAGCATCTTCTGGAGGATCTTCCGCGAAAAGGCTCCGTCCGCAGGTAGCCTCGTGCGCCCGGCTGCGTGGCAACCGTGGCAGTGCGCCTCCACCTGCGCCGGCAAGCTGGTCTCCGGCGCTGCCGGTACGCCCACCTCGGTGCCGTGCCGAGCGAAGCGAAGGAGAGCCTCGCGCATCACCGCTCGCAGCGTGCCCTGTTGCTCGAAGACCGCGAGGAGCGCGGTCCGGTCCTCCGCCGAGATCTTCCCGTTGAAGACGTGATCGGTCACGTCGCGGACCATGCACCGCGAGAACTCCCTCTGCTTGACCGCCAGCCCGGCGAAGCCTCGCGGCGAGAGCGGCGCCTCGCCCCGCAGATCGTTCGCCCCCTGCCCGTAGAGCGACCCCCGCGCCCCTGCCGGGCCGTCCCCCGCCGCGTGAGCGTCGTAGACGACTCCCACGTACGTGCTGGGATACCCCCGGAAGAACTGCATGCCGTGATCCAGGCGCGCGTGGCACTCGGTGCAGACGGGCATGACCGCGAGCTTCTTCCAGCCGTCGCCGTCGCGGAGGTCGGTCGCGCCGAGGCCGAGGACCTGCTCCGTGGTGACATCCACGCTCGCCGGGGTCACGCACCACATGTCGTTGAAGTAGTTGCGCATCCTGGCCCGCGGGGTGTCACCGTAGAGCAGCAGGTGCGGCGCCGTGAGGAGGCCGGCGTGCTGGCCGGGATCCGTCTCCTCGCGAGGCGTCAGCGCGCCCGCCGAGGCAAAGGCGCGAAAATCGCCGACGGCAGAGCGCTTGCCCTGGATCACCTGCCAGCGCTGATAGAAGAGCTCGCTGTACCCGGTGCGAACGGTCTCGTTCATGGTGAAGAGCCGCTCCAGCGGCAGATCCCGCTCGACCAGGTACGCCACGGTCTGCACCAGCTCCTCGCGCAGGGCGCGGCGGACGACCTCGCGCTGGGCATCGTCGCGGGTGCAGTTCATCAGGTTGGGGCCGCAGCCGCAGAACGTCGAGCGCGCCGACTCGAGGTTGGCGCCGCCGCAGTACCACCCGGTGGCCGGATCGCGCAGGTGGCCGGGTTGGTGCGCGTCCGGACAGACCAGCACCTCGGTGTCGAGCGCCCACCACGGGTGGACACGCTCGGCGGCACCTGCCTCGCAGGGCTGGCGGAGGAAATAGACGGGTGGAGACCCGGCGGTGAGCTGGAGCGACTCCCAGGGATCCTCCTCGGCGAGGTCGGTGGCCTTCTTGTTGAAGAGGATCTCGGGCGCGACGTCGCGCGCGAAGCGCGGATCGGCGAGGAGGACGGCGACGTAGGCCTCCAGCGTGGTGCCGCGCGGGGACTGCGCCACCGTCGTGCCGACGGCGAGCAGGGCGAGGTCGTCGAGGAGCTTGCTCGCGCCCGCCGGGGCCTCCGGACGGGTGACCGTCTTGCCCTCGGGGCGGCCGTGGCAGCAGGCCAGAGAGAGCAGGCCCGGGACGAGCCAGCGTCTCAAGCGCCCACCAGGAACTCGAGCACGCGCCCGTCGTAGCCGTACACCGAAGGATCGGAGACGCCGCCCAGGTACAGCAGCGTCGCGCCGAGGTCGTCGAGGAGCACGGTGTGGCCGTTCACCGCCGCGTCGCGCCCGGTGCGCAGGGAGAGGGGCGCGGCCTCCATCTTCTTCCCGGTCCGCCCGTACACCGCGCCCTTGCCATCGCCGGCGTTGACGCCGGCGCCGAAGAGCACGCACGGGGCCTCCGGGAAGTGGTCCTTGCCGTGCTGGGTGTTGAGCCCGGGGAAGCGCCCGATCTCGCTGCCCATCACCACCAGCGTCTGCGCGGCGAGCGAGCCGCGGGCGCTGCGGCGGCGCTCGAGCTCGCCGAGAAACCGCGCGATCAGCGCCACCGGCGCCGAGGCGCTCGCCTGGCGCTCGGCGTTGAAGGTGTGCGTGTCCCAGGGTTGATCCAGGCCGCCGACGTTGAGCTCGACGCCGCGGGCGAGGTCGTTCTCGATCATCCACAGGGTCCGCTGCAGCGAGACGGCGAGAGGAGCGGTCTGCGCGCCCTCCTCCGTCCAGCGCTGGTAGCGGGGTGGGCCCAGGGCGGCGACGCGATCGAAGAGCTCCGCCGACTCCTCCAGGCTCCCCGCCGTGACCCGGCTCTCGGCCCGTACGCCATCCCGGAGGCGCCGCGCCTGGGCGCGGAGCTGGGTGGCCAGGAGCTGGAGCTCGCCGGCGTGCGTCGCGTCGAAGAGGCGGGAGAACTGCGCCGCACCGAAGAGCCAGTCGACACAGCCGACCGCCTGGCCGTCGCGGTGTTGCCCGAGGAGCTGGAGCAGCGAGGGCATCTCGGGCCGGGTGCCCGTCTTCATCCGCAGGAACTGCTCGGACCCGGTGTTGTGGTTGGCGGTGCGCAGCGCGATGCCGTTGAGGATGGCCAGGCGCGGAGCGAGTGGCGCGAGCGGGGCGAAGTGCGGGCCGAGCCGAATCGCGCCGGCGTCGAGGATGGCGTCGGGGCCGTAGGGGACGTCGACCCAGGGCTCGACGTCGGCCCGCACCTTGGGGTCGGTGGTGTAGATCGGGTCGATGCCCCCCGAGAGAAAGATACTGACGAAGTACCGCGGGCCGCCGGGGCGCACGCTCGCGGCCACCGCCCGGCGCGGCACCGAGGCGGCGCCGGCTGCGGCGAGGGCGAGCTTGAGGAGGTCGCGGCGCGAAGGCATCGGGGGTGCCTCATGCTAGCGTCCCCCCGTCAGGGCGACGAGCGCCGCTGACGGATCAGCGCTTCGACTTGCTCTTGCCCTTGCCCTTGCTCGACGCGCCATGCCCGGAGGACGACGACGCGTGACCGCTCGACGCGCTCGCTCCGCTGGTCTGCGCCGCCGGGGCCTGCGCCACCAGCGCTGCCGCCGCCGT
>Ga0302279_10000480_pt1 | contig 57996 bp, 53 predicted proteins | sample III_Bog_N3_3_FD_194541 | JGI IMG/M metagenome (GOLD analysis project Ga0302279, IMG submission 194541) | Peat permafrost microbial communities from Stordalen Mire near Abisko, Sweden - III_Bog_N3_3 | ecosystem: Environmental > Terrestrial > Soil > Wetlands > Peat | place: Sweden: Abisko... | reverse complement strand
TTCGAGCTCGAGTCCGGTGACCACCGAGATCAGGTTCTCGGCATGGGATCCGATGTCGGCCATCGCGCCGGCCGGGCCGCCGCGCGCGGGGTCGACGCGCCAGGCCGACTGCTTGTTCTCGCTCGCTTCGAGCGCGCCGGCCAGCCAGCCCTGGTGGTACTCGACGAGCACCTTGCGCACCGCGCCGATCGCGCCCGTGCGCACCAGCTCGCGCGCCTCGCGCACCATCGGATAGCCGCCGTAGTTGTAGGTGACGGCGAACAGCGTGCCGCGCTCGGCCACGCGCGCGGCCAGCGCCTCGGCCTGCGCGCTCGTGTGCACCAGCGGCTTGTCGCAGACGACGTGGAAGCCGGCGTCGACGAAGGCCAGCGCCGGCTCGTGATGCAGGTGGTTGGGGGTGACGATCACGACGACGTCGATGCGCTCGCCGGCCGGGCGGCGCCGTTCGTCGGCCAGCAGTTCCTGCCAGGTGCCGTGGTTGCGATCATCGGCCAGGCCCAGGTCGCGGCCGGATGCAAGCGACCTCTCCGGCGTCGACGACAACGCGCCCGCGACGAGCTCGTACTGCCCGTCCAGCGCCATCGCGTTGCGATGCACCGCGCCGATGAACGCGTCGCGGCCGCCGCCGACCATCGCGTAGCGCAGGCGGCGAGTCATTGCGGGCTCCCCCCGTTCGTCGATTGCCAGACTCGTCGGCTCAGCATGCGTTCGTCTCCGTCGTCATTCGGTCTGCATCTCCTGTTGACGCACGCGCAGGCAGACCGGAAAGCGCTGGAAGCGCGGGTAGGTTTCGCACAGCCGCTTGATGCAGGCGGCCATCTTGTTCGGGCCCTGGTCGGCGCAGACCTCGCGCGGGCCGACGTCGCGCGGCACACCCGAGGCCGCAGCCGGAGCTGCCGTCGCGCCGGCCTCGGGCGTCGTGCTGACAGCGGCATGGCCCGATGCGCCCACTTGCGACTCGTTGGCAGGCGGCAGCACCGGCGGCGGCAACGGCAGCGCGGCGAGCTTGGCCGCCAGTGCCTTGCTGCGTGCTTCCTTGGCGAGCCTGGCGGCCGCCGCACGCGACGCAGCGGTCCCGGGTTCGACCACGGCCAAGGGCGCGGCGGATTCGACGGCCGAGGCTGGCGGCGCGGCCACATTCGCCGCGGCATCGCTGGCCGCGGCCAAGGTGGCCGAAGCCGAGGCCGGCGTCGATGCGGCATCGGCCACGGGCGCGGACGCTGCGACCGGCATCGCCGGCGCGCTCGCGATTGCCTCGGCCGAGGATGCGCTCTCGGCCGCCGGCAGCGCCTTCGCCTGCAGGCCGACCATGGGCATCCATTGCTGCCGCGTCGTCCACGCGCCGGCCGCGGCGGCGGCCACGACCAGCAGCAACAGCAACGGCTTGAACGGCAGGCCGGCCTTGGGCGGCAGCATGACGCTGCGCTCGGGCCGTTCGAGTTCGTCGGCGTCCTTTTGCCGCGAAGGCGGCGCGACAGACCGCGGCGTCTCCGATCGAGGCATGCGCTGCGTCGGCGGCACGCGCATCGTGGCCTGGATCGTCTTCTCGTAGACCGCGGACGCCGGCGCGGCTCCCGTCGCCGCGGGCGCGTCGCCGGCCGCACGCACCGGCGGATCGATGCGCCCAGCCAACGCGTCGCGCAACTGCCCCACCGACTGCGGGCGATCCTGCGGACGCACCGCCATCGCCCAGTCGAGGATCTGCAGCAGCCGCGGCGAGCAGCCCGGCGGCGCCGCGCGCACGAGCGGCACCAGCTCGTCGCCCATCACCCGCGCGGTCGCCGGCAGCGGCGCGCGGCCGGTCAGCATGAAGTAGCAGGTGCCGGCCAGCGCGTAGATGTCCGTCCACGGCCCCTGACGCATCGACTGCGTCTCGGCATACTGCTCGATGGGCGCGAACTGCGGCTTGAGGATGGCGGTGACGTTCTGCGTGCGGTCGGACAGCACCAGGCGGGCGGCGCCGAAATCGAGCAGCACGGGGCGGTCGTCGTCGCACCACAGGATGTTGTCGGGCGCGATGTCGCGATGGAAGACCGCGGCGTCGTGCATCACCTCCAGCGCGCCGAGCAGCGGCTCGATGAGCGCGCGCAGCCAGGCGTCGTTCAGCGCGCCCGGCGCCATCTCCTTGCGCAGCTGCCGCAGCGTGCGGCCCTCGTACAGCGGCATCGCCATGTAGGCGGTGCCGTTGGCCTCCCAGAAGCGCAGCACCTTGACCAGTGCCGGCTGGTCGAAACGGGCGAGCAGCCGGGCCTCGTTGACGAAGGACTGCAGGCCCAGCGCGAAGTTCTCCTCGTGCGAACGCGCGCGCAGCGTCACGCGCTCGCCGGCGCCACGCGTGGCCAGCGAGACGGGCATGTACTCCTTGAGGGCGACGTCGCGATGCAGCGCCTCGTCCCACGCCCGGTACACGATGCCGAAGCCGCCGGTGCCCAGCACCTGGCGGATCTCGAATTCGGCCAGGCGGCTGCCGATGGGCAGCGCGTCGCTGCCTTCGTCCGGCGGCGAAAGTGCGCCGAGGCGGGTGGTGGGTGAATCGGACATGGTGGCGTAGTGTGCCGCAGCCGGCGCTTGCCGCTCAACGTCAAAACCCGCTCGACGGTGGACGGCGTCGACATTTTGTTGCGCGATCGGGCCTCGCAAGACCGGGGCGTGACAGAACCGCAGCCTCAGTCGCCCGTTCGGCCGTGGATCGCCCGCGCCGCGCGCCATGTCAGCGCCGCACCGGCCGCCAGCAGCAGCGAGGTGCCCAGGAACACCGGTCGCATGCCCAGGTGGCCGCCGATGAAGCCGCCGATCAGCGGGCCGGCCACCTGGCCGACGTAGGACGACGAGGTCGCATAGCCCAGCAGCATGCCGGTGGCGCGCGCCGGGGCGTGGTGGCGGATCAGGCTGGTGATGCAGGGCATCAGGCCGCCCAGTGCCAGTCCCATCAGGAAGCGCAGCGCAACCAGTTGCCAGGCCGTCGTCACGAACGCCTGCGGGATCAGCAGCAAGGCCGCGACGACCAGCCCGCCAGCCAGCACCGGCCAATGCCCGATGCGGTCTCCCAGCTTGCCCAGCCGCGAGGCCGACAGGATGCTGCCCAGCGCCGTGGCCGACATCACCAGCCCGGACATCCAGGTCACGCGTGCCGGGTCGGCCACCAGCTGCTGCACGTAGACGGTGATGATGGGCTCGATGGACATCGTCGCCAGCATCAGCAGCATGCCCACCAGCAGCATCGCGACGATGGGCCGCTTGTCCGGCACCAGCGACCAGGCGCCCGCCGGCTTTTCGGCGCCGGGCGCGCGCGCGGCCGGCCGGGTCTCCTTGATCAGGAAGGTGGTCGCGAGGAAGACCACGAAGATGCTGGCGCCGGCGAGCCAGAACGTCGCTCGGATGCCGATCACGGGCGGCAGCGCGCCGCCGATCAGCGGCCCGGCCAGGCTGCCGGCCATGACGCCCGAGGCGAGCACGCCCAGCGCCCAGCCGGTGCGCGCCTTGGGCGTCTGCGTGGCCACCAGCACGTTGGAGCCCGAGGCGTAGCCGCCCAGCAAGCCGGCCAGCAGGCGCAGCGCCACGAGCTGCCACACCGTGGTGGCCATGCCGATCAGCGACATCGCCACCGCCATGCCCAGGCTCGCGCGGATCAGCATCGGCTTGCGCCCGTAGCGGTCGGCCAGCCGGCCCCACAGCGGCGCGCACAGGGCCGCGGTGAAGAAGGTCGCGCCGAAGGCAACCCCCGACCACTCGACCACCGCCGCGGGTTCGCGCTCGCCCAGCTGCGCCACGTAGAGCGGCAGGAAGGGCAGCAGCAGCGTCATCGCGACGATGGTGGTGAACGAGCCCACCACGCAGACGGCCAGGTTGCGGCGCCAGTGCGGCGATTCGCCGTCGGCCAACGTGGCGGTTGGGTTGTCGGTGCTCATCGACTCATTCTTCATCGCTTCGCATCGAAGCGGGCGACCGAATGCTCCGCGAGGCGTGGCGTTTCGCTTCGTTGAAGGCGAATGCGTGGAGGCCTGCGAGACCGTTTCATCCTGCACGCAGTCGCCGGCTCCCCGCTGATGCGTTGCCTCAGGGGCGGATCCCGCGACTCCGCTTCGCTACGCGCAGGATGACAGGCTGGTTGCGTGGCGCGGCACGCTCAGTGCGCCCCACCCGCATCCACCGACGGCGCGCCCGCCACCTTCGCCGGCCGCCGCGTGAACCAGATCGTGACGATCAGGAACAGGAACGTGACCGCCGAGGCGATGAAGATGTCGTCGGCCGCCGCGGTGAACGCCTGCACGTCGACCATGCGGTTGACGATGGCGTTGGCCGCCGAGCCGGGGACGCCGGCCTGCGCCAGCGTCGCGGTGGTGCCGTCGAGCGCGCTGCTGTTGAGCCCCATCTGTTCGACCAGCCGCGTATGGTGCAGCGTGGCGCGGTTGTCCCACAGCGTAGTCGCGATCGACGTGCCCATCGCGCCCAGCGTGATGCGCACGAAGTTCGACAGGCCCGCGGCGGCGGGGATGCGCTCGGGCGGCAGCCCTGCCAGCGTCAATGTGGTCAGCGGAATGAAGAAAAACGCCATCGCGCCGCCCTGGATGAAGGTCGGGATCAGGATCGTGCGGAAGTCGGTGTCCGACGTGAAGTTCGCGCGCATCCACAGCACCACCGCGAACAGGATGAACGCGCCCGTGGCCATCCAGCGCGGATCCCACTTGGCCACGTTCTTGCCCACCACCGGCGTCAGCATGATGGCCAGCACGCCCACCGGCGCCAGCGCCATGCCGGCAGCGGTGGCCGTGTAGCCCATGTACTGCTGCAACCAGAGCGGCAGCAGCACGACGTTGCCGAAGAACAGGCCGTAGGCGATCGCCAGCGTGGCCGCACCGAACGCGAAATTGCGCCGCGCGAACAGCCGGATGTCCACCACCGGGTGGGCGTCGGTGAGCTCCCAGGCGACGAAGACGGCGAACGCGATCGCCACGATGATGGCCAGCGTGATGATGGTGGGCGAGTTGAACCAGTCGAGTTCCTTGCCCTTGTCCAGCATCACCTGCAGGCAGCCCACCCACAGCACCAGCATCGCCAGCCCGATGCCGTCGATGGGCCGCTTGAGGATGGGCGTCTCGCGCTTCTTGTAGATGCTCCACGTCACGCCGGCGGCGAACATGCCCACGGGAATGTTGATGTAGAAGATCCACGGCCAGGTGAAGTTGTCCGTGATGTAGCCGCCCAGCAGCGGTCCGGCCACCGGCGCGACCAGCGTCGTCACCCCCCACAGCGCCAGCGCGGAGCCGGCCTTGGAAGGCGGATAGGTGGACAGCAGCAGCGTCTGCGACAGCGGGATCATCGGCCCGGCCACGAAGCCCTGCAGCACGCGGAACCCGATCAGCAGCTCGATGGACGGCGCGAGCCCGCACAGGATGGACGCGATCACGAACAGGATCACGCTCATCGTGAACAGCCGCACCGCGCCGAAGCGCTGCGTGAGCCAGCCGGTCAACGGCACCGAGATCGCGTTGGCGACGCCGAAGCTGGTGATGACCCAGGTGCCCTGCGAGATGCTGACGCCCAGGTCGCCCGAGATCGACGGCAGCGACACGTTGGCGATGGACGAATCGAGCACGTTCATGAAGGTCGCCAGCGACAGCGACAGCGTGCCCATCACGAGCGCACCGCCCTTGAGCGGGACGAGCGCGGGCGGACGGCCCGGCGCAGCGGGAGTGGCCATTGGAAGTTCTCCGTCCAGTGGAGAGTACGCGTCAGCCGCCTCCGCAGCGGCCGTGCGTCACTCAGGCTTGCTTGTGGTGATGGCGGTGCTTGGGAGCGACCGCGGCGACGTCCTGGCTGGCGCCCGAAATCGATGCCGTCGGCGCCGACGCGGCCTGCGGCGCGGCGCTGGCCTGCGTCTTCATGTGGCCGCCGCCGTTGGCCGCGACGATGCGCGCCACTTCGGCGTCTGCGTCGCGCGACAGCGAATCGAACACGGTCGTCGACGCCACCGCGCCCTGCGCCTGCGTGCGCGGCGTGCTCTCGACCGAGGTGCCGCTTTCGTCGGCGACGTTGACGGTGACGTTCATCGACAGGCCCACGCGCAGCGGATTCTTGGCGACTTCCTTCGGGTCCAGCGAGATGCGCACCGGCACGCGCTGCACGACCTTGATCCAGTTGCCGGTGGCGTTCTGCGCCGGCAGCAGCGAGAACGCCGCGCCGGTGCCCGCGCCCAGTCCTTCGACCTTGCCGTGGAAGACCACGTGCTTGCCGTAGACGTCGGCCTCCAGCGTGGCCGGCTGGCCGATGCGCAGGCGCGCGAGCTGGCCTTCCTTGAAGTTGGCGTCGACCCACGCGTTGTCCAGCGTGACCACCGACATCAGCGGCACGCCGGCCTGCACGCGCTGGCCCACCTGCACGCTGCGGCGCGCCACGGTGCCGCTGACCGGCGCCGGCACGTCGGCCCGCTGCACCGCGAGCCAGGCCTCGCGCACCTTGGCGGCGGCGCGCTGCACGTTCGGGTGGTCGGCGACGCTGGTGCCTTCCGTCTGCGCCTGGTTGGAGCTCAGCTGCTCCTTGGCGGCATCGAGGGCCGATTTCGCGGCCGTGTAGGCGCTCTTGGCAGACGCCAGCGAGTCGGTCGCGTGGCTGAATTCTTCCTTGCCGACGGCGCCGCTCTGCACCAGCGGCGCGCGGCGGTTGACATCGTCCTGCGCCTTGTCCAGGTCCGCCTTGGCGCGCGTGGCGTCGGCGGCGCGGGCGTCGATCTGCGCCTGCAGCGTGGAGTTGTTGGCGAACAGGATGCGCGTCTCGCGCACCGTCGATGCCAGCGCGGCCTCGGCCTGGTCGAGCGCGACGCGCGCATCGGCCGGATCGAGCTTGACCAGCAGCTGGCCGGCCTTGACGTAGTCGGTGTCGTCGGCCTGGATGGCCGTGACGGTGCCGCCGGCCTGCGCCGTGATCTGCACGACGTTGGCCTGCACGTAGGCGTTGTCGGTGGACTCCGAGTGGCGGCCGGTCATCCAGTAGTAGATACCGTAGCCGCCGCCGATCACCAGCACGGCGACGGCGATCGCGGTCAGGGCGGTGCGACGCTTGGGATTGCCGGCCGGCGCGTTGGTGGCGGGGGCGGTGTTGTTGGCAGGTGCGTTCATGTGGGTGCTCAAGCGGGCGTGAGGTTGTCGTTCTTGGCGGTCGTCGTCGGGGCGGAAGACGCGGCGGTCGGTGTCTGCGCCGTGGCAGCGGTCCAGCCGCCGCCCAGGGCCTTCATCAGCTGGGCCTGGACGTCCAGCGCGCGGTATTCGAGGTCGACCTCGAGGCGGCGTTCGGCCAGCATCTGCGTCTCGGCGTTCAGCACGATCAGCGCGTTGCCCAGGCCCTGGCCGTAGCGCGACTGCGAGAAGTTGTAGCTGTCGGTCGATGCGGCGAGCGCCTGGCGCTGCAGCGCAAGCTGGCGGCCGATCGAGGCTGCGGAAGTGGACGCGTCGGCCGCTTCGCGCACGGCATCGATGACCTGGCGGTTGTACGCCTCGATGGCGGCGTCGCGGTCGGCACCCTTGCCCTTGAGCTGGGCGCGCAGCGTGCCGCCTTCGAAGATGGGCAGGTGCACCGCCGGGCCGAACGACCAGTTCTTGCTCGGAAGCTCGAGCAGCTTGTCCAGGTGGACCGCGTCCAGCCCGATGGCCGCCGAGAAGTTGATGTCCGGATAGAACCTGGTGCGCTGCGCGGCGACTTCCTGGTTCGCGGCATCCACCCGCGCGAGTGCGGCGGCGACGTCCGGGCGGCGCGCGATCAGGTCGGCGCCGAGCACCGGCGGCTGGGGCGAGACGCGCAGCTGGTCCAGCGTGGGCGCCAGCTTGGCGAGCGAGTCCATCGGCTGCGTGGTCAGCGCGGCCAGCATGTGGCGCGTCAGGTCGATCTGCTCGTCGAGCGATTCGATCTGCGCCAGGGTGTCGGGCAACGCGCCCTCGCCCTGCTTCTGTTCGACGACGGTGTCCAGGCCGGCGCCCACGCGCTGGTTGATCAGCGACAGCATCTGCTTGCGCTGGTCGTAGGTGCGCTGCGCGACCGCACGCTGGCTCTCCAGGCGCGCCAGCGAGAAATAGGTGCGCACCACCTGCGTGGCGATCTGCTGCGCGGCGACGTCGGCATCGGCCTGGGCCGCGCGCGCCTGCCCCAGCGCGCCCTCGATGGCGTGCTTCTGGCCGCCGAACAGGTCGGCGTCCCACGCCAGGCCGAGCCCCAAGTCGGACTGGTTGAAGATGCTGCCGCCGTACGGCGGCGGGAAGATGCCGTTGCGCGAGAGCAGCTCGCGGGTGACCGACGCGTTCGCGTTGACCTGCGGCAGCAGGCCGCCGTGCAGCGCTTCGGCCACGGCCTGGGCGCTCGTGACGCGCGCGCGAGCGGCGCCCAGGCTGGGCGCGCCTTCGAGCGCCTTGGCGACCAGCGCGTCGAGCTGGGCGTCACCGAACTGGTGCCACCACTGCGCATCGACCGCGGTCGTCTGCTGGCTGGACGACAGGCCCAGCGAGTCAGCGGTGCGTTGCGCGACCGGAGCCGTCTGGTGGCCGAAGTCGGCGCAGCCGGCCAGCATCAGCACGGCCGCGGAGGCGACGGCCAGCGCGAGCGTGCTCGTGGACAGCATGCGCGGCACGTCGATCGTCAGGCCGCGTTGCGCGCCTTTGCGCGACGGCTTGGCCGACGGTTGCCATTGGCCGGTCTTGGGCGTCTCGCCCGCTCGGCGCGGGCACTCTTGTTGTCGATTGGCGCAGGGCATGGGAGTCTTTCAGTCTGGGGTCGCTGAATTGTTGGCAGGGGTGGCGCGCAGGGCTTCGCCGTTGGCGCGCATGCGCTTGAGCATGTCCAGCAGCGCGCGCCACTCTTGCTTCGAGAAGCCGGCCAGGTGCAGGTTGAGCACCTCGGCCAGGACGGCGGGAACGACCGCCGCCACTTCGCGGCCGGCCTCGGTCAGCTCCAGGTTGACCACGCGGCGGTCTTCGCTGGAGCGCACGCGGGCGACCAGGCCCTTGGCCTCGAGTCGATCCAGCGCGCGGGTCATCGCGCCCGGGTCGCTCTGCAGCGTGCGGGCGAGCTCGGCCACGGTGCCGCATTCGCCGTGTGCCAGCTTGAACAGCGGCACCCACTGGGCGTGCGTCAGGTCGTGGTCGACCAGCCGGCGGTCGCCCTGCGAGGTGATGGAACCGATGACACCCTTGAGCACGGACCCGACGCTCTCTTCCTGGCTGTAGCCTTCGGCAGAGTAGAAGTCGGCCCGCGGGTAGGGATCGTTGTTCGATGACATGGACGCGAATATACTTGCTTAGGCAGTCAATGCATGGACAATCATTGAATAGGCTTTTATTGCGTGGGGGTATACCCTTTGTCACGCTTGATGAAGCAGGCCGCCACTCGCAACCCGTAGACTGACCGCCATGACCTCTGCTTCCGACCGCGCCAAGGCGGCGACGCCGCGCTCCCTGTCCGGCCTGCTGCCCTTCCTGCGCCCGTACCGCGGCCGCATCGTCGCGGCGATCGTGTTCCTGATCGCCGCCGCCATCACCACGCTGGCGTTTCCGATGGCGCTGGGCAAGCTGATCGACGGCGGCCTCGGGCTGTCGCGCTCGCCCGCGGCGGCGACCGGCGTCAGCTCGGCGGCCGCCAATGGCGCCCGGCTGATGGCGCTGCGCGACCACTTCCTGGCGCTGTTTGCCGTCGGCGTGGCGCTGGGCGTGTTCTCGGCGCTGCGCTTCTATTCGGTGACCTGGCTGGGCGAACGCATCAGCGCCGACCTGCGCAGCGCGGTCTACCGCCACGTCGTGCGACAGAGCCCGGCGTTCTTCGAGACCACCGCCACCGGCGAGGTGCTGTCGCGGCTGACCACCGACACCACGCTGGTGCAGCAGGTGGTCGGCTCCAGCCTGTCGATGGGCCTGCGCAACGGCGTGATGGGCATCGGCGCAATGGTGATGCTCATCGTCAACGACCCGTACGTGATGACGCAGGTGCTGGGCATCCTGCTGCTGGTGGTGGCGCCGTCGATGATCGTCGGCCGCCGCGTGCGCAAGCTCAGCCGCGCGAGCCAGGATCGGGTGGCCGACTCCAGCGCCATTGCTGCCGAGGTGCTCAACGCCATTCCCGTGGTGCAGAGCTACACGCAGGAGGCGCGCGAAGCGGCGCGCTTCAGCGTGTCCACCGAGCACGCGTTCGACACCGCGCGCAAGCGCACGAAGGTGCGTTCGCTGCTGGTGGCCTTCATCATCAGCGCCACCTTCGGCGCGCTGCTGTGGGGCCTGTACCAGGGCACGCAGGCCGTGGTCAACGGCAAGATCAGCGCGGGCCACCTGGGCGAGACCGTGGTCTACGTGATGCTGCTGGTCAGCAGCGTGGCGGTGCTGTCCGAGGTCTACGGCGACCTGCTGCGCGCCGCCGGCGCCACCGAGCGCCTGATGGAGCTGCTGGCCGCGGTCTCGCCGGTGATCGATCCCGCGCGGCCGCAGGCGCTGCCGCCCACACGGGCGGGGTCGGCGGTCGAGCTGCGCCGAGTGCAGTTCCACTATCCGTCGCGCCCGCAGCACGCGGCGCTCGCCGACTATTCGCTGCGCATCAAGCCGGGCGAGACGGTGGCGCTGGTCGGCCCCAGCGGCGCCGGCAAGAGTACCGTGTTCCAGCTGCTGCTGCGCTTCTACGACACCGGCGCCGGCTCCGTGGCGGTGGATGGCGTCGACGTGCGCACCACCTCGCTGGCCGAGCTGCGCTCGCGCATCGGCATCGTGCCGCAGGACTCGACCGTGTTCTCGGCCGATGCGATGGAGAACATCCGCTACGGCAAGCCAGACGCCAGCGACGACGAGGTGATCGCCGCAGCGCGCGCCGCCTTCGCCGACGAGTTCATCCAGCGCCTGCCCGAGGGCTACAAGACCTTCCTGGGCGAACGCGGCGTGCGGCTGTCGGGTGGCCAGCGCCAGCGCATCGCGATCGCGCGCGCGATGCTGAAGAATCCGCCGCTGCTGCTGCTGGACGAAGCCACCAGCGCGCTGGACGCCGAGAGCGAACGCATGGTTCAAGCGGCGCTGGAGGCCGCGATGGCCGACCGCACCACGCTGGTGATCGCGCACCGCCTGGCCACGGTGCAGAAGGCCGACCGCATCATCGTGATGGAACAAGGCCGCATCGTCGAAGAGGGAAACCATCAGGAATTGATGCAGCGTGACGGCCTGTACGCGAAACTTGCCAGAATGCAGTTCCACACCGACCCGCTCGAACCCTCCGCCGAGACGGCCGATTCCGCACAAGCCTGATCTCACCCCGCCAACCCATGACGACACCGCCCGAAGACGTCGACGCCCTGTTCGATGCGCCCGCACCGCCGCCACCCGTGCAGAACAGCAGCCAGGCGCCCGCCGGCGCCGGCGCGTCGGCCGCCGAAGGGCGCAAGGAGCAGCGCGTCAAGGTAGCCTGGCCGGCGCGCGTGCAGTTGCCCAATGGCAAGGTGGTCGAGCTGCGCGTGCGCGACCTGTCGGAAAGCGGCGTCGGCCTGCTGACCGACCACCACATCCCCGCCAGCACGGTGCTGAACTTCGCCATGGGCGTGCCGGGCCTGAACGAGCCGGCCAAGATCACGCCCGTCACCGGCACGATCAAGACCACCTACGTCGTCGTCCAGGGACGCGACCTGTGCTGCGGCGGCATGTGGGTGTCGCTGTCGCCCGAAGGCCGCGACATCCTCGACAAGTGGATCCGGCGGCTGCGCAAGTAGCACCAAGCCGACCACGGGCAGGCGCAAGCGCACGTGGTGGCCAGCCTGGCCCGGCTGCACGCAACGTGCGACGAGCCTGGCCCTGACGCAACGCGCCGTTCAGGCAGCGCCCACCAGTGCCTGCCGCAATTGCTCCAGCGCAGCCATGATCTCGGCCGGTTCGCGCATCGCCTTGCGAGCGGCGCCGATCGCCTTGCGCGCCGCGGCTGGCGTCGCGCCCCGCTCCACCAGTGCGACGGCCGGCTCGCGGCACGCGACGAGCGCGTCGATCCAGTCCACTGGCTGCAGCGGCTGCCAACGCCGCAGGGCCAGGTGGCGCGCGTGGAACGAGGGGCGCAGTTGCTCGACCCGCGCGATCGCCGCGGCGACACGCGCAGGTCGCCGCTCGGCCACCTGCGGATCCATCGCCTCGGCCATGGCCGCCAGCGCGTCAGCGACACGGCGCCGCAGCACGTCGGTCGACCGGATCGGAAACACGAACCACGCCGCCGCCAGGCCGAGTGCGGCGCCGATGCCGATCTCGACAAGACGTTGCAACAGCAGCGACAGCGGCGCCTGCGGCTGCAGCCCCTGCAGCAGCGCGAGAGCCAAGGTCACGAACAGCGCCCACCAGCCGTAGCCGAGCGGTCGCAGCCAGACGCCCAGGAACACGCAGGCCAGTATCGGCATGGCCGCGGCCGCGCCGTGCACCGGCGCCGCATCAGCCAGCACGAGCGCCGCGATGGTGCCGCCGGCGGCGCCGCCGATGCGCAGCGCGCTCTTGTGCAGGACGTCCTGGCGGCCGCGATTGCCGCTGTTGACGATGAATGCCGTGAGCACGATCCAGCTCCAGTGCGACGGAAAGAACGCCCGGCCGATCACGAAGGCGGCTGCAAGCGCCGCCCCCATCTGCAGCGCCATGCGCGAGTGCGGCGCCGGGCGCAGCGTGCTGGCGGGCTGCGCCCGGTGCGCGTCGCCGTCGATCGCCTCGGCATCCTGCGCCGCAAGCCAGCCCAGACGACGCCCGAACGCCTCAGCGACAGTGACCCAGACCAGCGCGGTGACGGCGATGCCCACCGGCATGAGCACGCGTGACGCCGCGCCACCGCCCTGCTGCGGCAGGCGCGGCACCACCAGCAAGGTGACCAGCGGCAACGCGATGAGCGAGCCGGCGCGCAGCGCCAGCGGCCCGAAGCGGCGCATCCAGATCGACAGCGACATCAAGCCGACGAACAGCGTCGCTCCGGCCCAGGGCGCATCGCGCAACAAGGCCCCGACGCCGACGCTGGCCAGGCTCACCACGGGCAGTGCGAGCAGCGCCTCCAGACGCCCGCGCGGCGAACCGGCCAGGTGACTGCGCGCCATCGACAGCGACAGCACGACCCCGAGCACCGCGGAGGCCGCGCCGGGTTCGAGCCACTGCGTGCAAGCCAGCGTGCCCAGCATCGCCAGCAGCGTCAGCACGGCTTGCGGCAGCGCCTGCGAAAGTCGTCGGGCCAGGGCGGGCATGTTCGATGGGAGACGTCGATGCGCGACGATGCTGCGTATTCTCGCGGACCCCTGGCGCCGGCATTGCGGCGCGCATCGCAGCCGCGCGCCAATCTGCACCGGGATGGCCCTCGGGGTTTGCACGAATCTGCGGGGATCACTTACTGGCAAACGCGATTGGCTGCACCACAATGGCCTCGCCATCGGATCCCCTGAGCCACAACGCGAGGCGAACAACGATCTCGCCCGAACGGAGACAAGACCCATGAAGTTCACATCCCGATTCACCGTCGTGGCCCTGGCCTGCACGGCCACCTCCGCCTTCGCGGCCGATCCGATCAAGATCGGCGTCGACGGCCCGTTCACCGGCGGCTCGTCCTCGATGGGCGTGAGCATGCGCGACGGCGTCAAGCTCGCCGCCGACGAGATCAACAAGGCCGGCGGCGTGCTGGGCCGCCAGATCCTGCTGGTCGAGCGCGACGACGAGGCCAAGAACGAACGCGGCGCGCAGATCGCGCAGGAGCTGATCAACAAGGAGAAGGTCGTCGCGGTCGTCGGCTACATCAACACCGGCGTGGGCCTGGCCTCGGAGCGTTTCTTCCAGGACGCCAAGATCCCGGTGATGAACAACGTGGCCACCGGCTCGGTGCTCACCCACCAGTTCGACGACCAGCCCGAGAACTACGTGTTCCGCAACGCGGCCAGCGACTCGATCCAGGCGCCGATGATCGCCGACGAGGCCGTCAAGCGCGGCTTCAAGAAGGTGGCCATCCTCGCCGACTCCACCAACTACGGCCAGCTGGGCCGCGCCGATCTCGAAAAGGCGCTGGCGCTCAAGGGCATCAAGCCCGTGGCCGAGGAGAAGTTCAACATCAAGGACGTGGACATGACTGCGCAGCTGCTCAAGGCCAAGGAGGCCGGCCCCGAGGTCATCCTCACCTACGGCATCGGCCCCGAGCTGGCGCAGATCGCCAACGGCATGACCAAGCTGGGCTGGAAGGTGCCCATGATCGGCAGCTGGACGCTGTCGATGGCCAACTACATCGACAACGCCGGCCCCGGCGGCGAAGGCGCGCGCATGCCGCAGACCTTCATCCAGGAGCCGACCACGCCCAAGCGCCAGTCCTTCATCATCTCGTACCTGAAGACCTTCAACCCGAAGAACGCGCGCATGGACTCGCCGGTGTCGGCCGCGCAGGGCTACGACTCGATCTACCTGCTGGCCGCGGCCATCAAGCAGGCCGGCTCCACCGACGGGCCCAAGATCAAGGCCGCGCTGGAGGACCTGAAGGCGCCGGTCGACGGCGTGGTCACCACGTACAACAAGCCGTTCACCAAGACCGACCACGAGGCCATCACCGCCAACATCCCGGTGTTCGGCGAGGTCAAGGGCAACCGCGTGGTCTACGCGTATGCGGACGACTTCAAGAAGGCCTCGGAGGTGCGCGTGAAGGACGTCAACGCCAAGGGCGCGCTGCCCACCGCCAAGAAGTAGGCCGCGCAGCGTGCCGTCCAGCGCCGCCCCGACTCCCGTCGCGGCGGCGCTTTCCCTTGAATCGTCCTGAACGTCGCGCATGGAAATCCTGACCCAACTGGTCATCAGCGGCATCGCCCTGGGGATGATCTACGCGGTCATCGCCTTCGGCTACCAGCTCACCTTCGCCACCTCCGACACGCTCAACTTCGGCCAGGGCGACGCGTTGATGCTGGGCGCGCTGGTGGGCCTCACGCTGGTGGGCATGGGCGTGAACTACTGGCTGATGATTCCCATCGTGTGCGTGTTCGGCGCGATCCAGGGCGCGGTGGTCGAACGCATCGGCGTGCGGCCGGCGCTGAAGATCAAGAGCGAGTTCGGCTGGATCATGTCCACCATCGCGCTGGGCATCATCTTCAAGAACGTGGCCGAGAACGTGTGGGGCCACGACGACCTGAAGTTCCCGTCGCCGCTGCCCGAGTCGCCGATCAAGCTGCTGGGCGCCAACGTGCTGCCGATGGAGTTGCTGGTGATCGTCGGTGCCGTGCTGATGATGGCCGCGGTCGAGCTCTTCAATCGCAAGACGATCTGGGGCAAGGCCGTCGTCGCCACCTTCAACGACCGCGAGGCCGCGCGGCTGATGGGCATCAACACCAGCCTGGTGATCACGTTCTCGTACGCGCTGTCGTCGATGAGCGCGGCGCTGGCCGGCGTGCTGATCGCGCCGCTGACGCTCACCGGCTCCACCATGGGCGCGGTGCTGGGGCTCAAGGCGTTCGCGGTGGCCATCATCGGCGGACTGACCAGCGGCATGGGCATCATCGTGGGCGGCATCATCCTGGGCGTCGCGGAGAAGCTGACCGGCTTCTACCTGTCCACCGGATACCAGGACGTGCCCGGCCTCGTGCTGCTGCTGATCGTGCTGGCCGTGCGGCCGGCCGGGCTGTTCGGCAAGACCGCGATCAAGAAGGTCTGAGCGCATGAAGACCCGTTCGCTGGTGCTCACCGTGCTCGCCGTCGCCGCGCTGTTCGGCTTTCCCTTCGTCGTCGACAACCCGTACTACATCCACCTGGCGCAGACCATCGCCATCTACGCGATCCTGCTGTTCGGCCTGGACATCGTCGTCGGCTACACCGGCCAGGTGTCGCTGGGCCATGCCGGGCTGTTCGGCATCGGTGCCTATGCCGCCGGCGTGCTGTTCACGCATTTCGCCACGCCCCTGCTCGTCACGCTGGTGGGCGGCGTCGTGGTGACGGCCGCGTTCGGCGCGCTGCTGGCGCTGCCGGCGCTGCGCGTGACCGGCCCGTACCTGGCGATGGTGACGCTGGCCTTCGGCACCATCATCCAGATCCTGATCAACGAGATGGACTTCGTCACCAACGGGCCGATGGGCATCACGCTGCCCAAGCCGGTGCTGCTGGGGATGACGCTGGACGAGCGCGGCTACTACTGGGTCGTCTGCGTGCTGCTGCTGGTCTCGCTGGTGGTCGTGCACCGCATCCTGCGCTCGCACCTGGGCCGCGCGTTCGAGGCGTTGCGCGGCAGTCCCGTCGCGTCGGATTGCATGGGCGTGTCGGTGTATCGCTACAAGGTCTACGCCTTCGTCGTCAGCGCGGGCCTGGCCGGCCTGGCCGGGTCGCTGTACGCGTTCTCCGAGCGCTACATCTCGCCCAACACCTACAACTTCGAACTGACCGTGCTGTTCCTGCTGGCCGTCATCATGGGCGGACGCAAGACGCGCAGCGGCGCGCTGCTGGGCGCGGCCATCATCGTGATCCTGCCCAAGCTGCTGGACGACGTCGACCTGTTCCGCGACGTGTCGGTCACGCTGGCCGTGCTGGTGGTCGTGGGCGCGGCCGTGTTCATCAAGCAAGGGCGCACCACGTTCGCGCGCGCGGCCATTCCGGTGGTCGGCAGCGTCGCGCTGGCGGTGCTGTCGTTCGTGCTGACCTCGATGACCGACTGGCGGCTGTCCATCTTCGGCCTGATCACGCTGCTGGTGGTCTATTACCTGCAGGACGGCATCGTCGGCTTCGTGCGCGGCCTGCTGGGCCTGCACGGCCACGGCCGCACCGACGCGGCGGCCGCGGCCCTGTTGCCGCATTCAGGCGACGCGGTCTCCACGTCGGCCGACGCAGTCGGCACGTCCGCATCGTCCGAACTGGTCGCGGCCGACAAGCTGGTGATGCAGTTCGGCGGCCTCAAGGCGCTCAACGACGTCGCCCTGCACGTGGCGCGCGGCAGCATCCACGGCCTGATCGGCCCCAATGGATCTGGCAAGAGCACGATGATGAACGTGCTCACCGGCATCTACGTGCCCACGCAGGGCACGATCGCGTTCAAGGGACAGTCCATCGTCGGCCGGACGTCGTCGCGCATCGCGCTGGCCGGCATCGCGCGCACCTTCCAGAACGTGCAGCTGTTCGGCGAGATGACGGCGCTGCAGAACGTGCTGGTCGGCCTGCACCACACGTACCGCAGCAACCTGCTGGACGTCGCGCTGCACCTGCCGCGTTTCAGGCGCGAGGAACGCGCGGCCACGGCGCGCGCGGTCGCGCTGCTGCAGTTCGTCGGCCTCGAATCGCTGGCCGGCGAGGAGGCGCGCAACCTGCCCTACGGCAAGCAGCGCCTGCTGGAGATCGCGCGCGCGCTGGCACTCAACCCCGAGCTGCTGCTGCTGGACGAACCCGCCGCCGGCCTGACCGCGCCCGACATCAAGGAGCTCGTCGTCATCATCCGCAAGATCCGCGATCACGGCATCACGCTGATCCTCATCGAGCACCACATGGACGTGGTGATGTCGGTGTGCGACGTCGTCACCGTGCTGGACTTCGGCCAGAAGATCGCGGAAGGCACGCCAGCGCAGGTGCGATCCGATCCGCAGGTCATCAAGGCCTATCTTGGCGGGGAGGCGCACTGACCATGCTCTCGATCACCAACCTGCACGCCGGCTACGGCCAGGTCGAGGTGCTGCACGGCATCTCGCTGGAAGTGCCCAAGGGCCAGGTCGTCACGCTGATCGGCAGCAACGGCGCCGGCAAGACGACCACGATGCGCGCGATCTCCGGCATGATCGCGCCGCGCCAGGGCCAGGTCCTGCTGGGCGACGTCGACATCACCGGCCGCGAATCGCACCGCATCGCGCGCCTGGGCCTGGCGCATTCGCCCGAAGGCCGGCGCGTGTTCGCCACGATGAGCGTCATCGACAACCTGCTGCTGGGCGCGTTCCCGCGCTTGACGGGGGCACGCGCCAAGGGCGACATCGCCGCCGACGTCGAGCGCGCGATGGACAACTTCCCGCGCCTGAAGGAGCGCCGCCTGCAGCTGGCCGGCACCTTGTCGGGCGGCGAGCAGCAGATGCTCGCGATGGCGCGCGCGATGATGATGAACCCCGAGGTCGTGCTGCTGGACGAACCGTCGATGGGGCTGGCGCCCATCCTGGTCGACGAGGTGTTCCGCATCATCTCGCGGCTGCGCGCCGAGGGCGTGACCATGCTGCTGGTCGAGCAGTTCGCGGCCGCGGCGCTCGACGTATCCGACTACGGCTACGTGCTGGAGAACGGCCGCATCGCCGTGCACGGCCCGGCCGACAAGCTGCGCAACGACCCGGCGGTGCAGGCCGCCTACCTGGGCGGCGGGCACTGACCGCGACGGCGGCCGGGTCTGGCGCGACCGCTAAAATCAAGCGATGAACCGACCCGTCCGCTCGCAGTACGAAGACTTCATGCGCCTGGTGCGCGACCAGGGCCGCTTCAAGCCCGATCGCACCGGCACCGGCACGACGAGCGTGTTCGGCCACCAGATGCGCTTCGACCTGTCCGAAGGCTTCCCGCTGGTGACCACCAAGAAGGTGCACCTGAAGTCCATCATCCTGGAGCTGCTGTGGTTCCTGCGCGGCGATTCGAACGTGAAATGGCTGCAGGAACGCGGCTGCACGATCTGGGACGAATGGGCGCGCGCGGACGGCGACCTGGGCCCGGTCTACGGCGTGCAATGGCGCTCGTGGCCGACGCCGGGTGGCGGGCACATCGACCAGATCGCCGAGGTCGTCAAGCAGCTCAAGACCAACCCGGATTCGCGCCGCATCATCGTCAGCGCGTGGAACGTGGCCGATCTCGGCAAGATGGCGCTGATGCCCTGCCACGCGTTCTTCCAGTTCTACGTCGCCCCGCCCGAATTTCCCGGCGGCCGCGGCAAGCTGTCGTGCCAGCTCTACCAGCGCAGCGCGGACATCTTCCTGGGCGTGCCCTTCAACATCGCCAGCTACGCGCTGCTCACGCACATGTTCGCGCAGCAGTGCGACCTGGACGTCGGCGACTTCATCTGGACCGGCGGCGACTGCCACCTGTACGCCAACCACGCCGAGCAGGTCGACACCCAACTGGCGCGCACGCCCTTCCCGTATCCGACGCTGCACATCAAGCGCAAGCCGGCGTCCATCCTCGACTACGAATACGAGGACTTCGAGGTGGTGGACTACCAACACCATCCGGCGATCAAGGCGCCGGTGGCGGTATGAAGATCGCCCTGATCGCGGCCGTCTCGCGCAATGGCGTCATCGGCGACGGCAAGGACCTGCTGTGGAAGCTGCCGGAGGACATGGCCTTCTTCAAGCGCACCACGATGGGCAATCCGGTGATCATGGGCCGCAAGACCTGGGACTCGATCCCGCCGCGTTTTCGTCCGCTGCAGGGGCGCACCAACATCGTCGTGACGCGCCAGCGGGACTGGCAGGCCGACGGCGCGCTGGTGGCGCATGGGCTGGAGCAGGCGCTGGAGACGGCGCTCGAATCGGCCTCGGCCAACCCGCACGGTCTGCGCGCGTTCGTGATCGGCGGGGCCGAGCTGTACGCGCTGGCGTTGCCGCATGCGGACGAGTTGGTGCTGACCGAGATCGACCGTGAATTCGACGGCGCCGCGCGTTTTCCGGCCTGGCCTGCTCAGCACTTCGTCGAGACGGGGCGTGAGCGGCATCATGCGGCACAGCCCAATGACTTCGACTTCGCGTTCGTGAGCTACCGGCGGACGCACGCGGCGCGTTGATTTGCTGGGGTGGGCCTGCGGCGCTGGGCGCTTCGCCGGGTAGCGAAGCGCGGGGTGGGCGGCTGGCGCTCGGAGGCCTCGCGTCGCAGGGTGGGTCGGGAGTCCTGCTGGGCTCATGCGTCCGCGGTCGGCTGCGGCCTGCGGCCTTCGCGCGACTGCGCTGCGGTGCTCGACGCCCAGGGCTTCGTCGCAAGGTCGTCGGCGTCGCAGGTTTCAGCTGACGGTCGCTATCTCAGCGCCGACTCGTGCTGCTCGGCCCCGCTGCGCGGGGCAACCCTGGGCGTCTGCGCGCCTCGCCGCTTCCGAATGCGCCCAGCAGGACTCCCCACCCACCCCGCTCAACGATGCTCCTCGCTTGGCCGTGAAAAATGAAATTGCAGTGCGCTCGCGAAGGCGAGCGTGAAAGTAGTTCACGACGTGCGGGCAAGGTCGCGTTGCTTTGAGTGGCGGCACGCACAGGATCCGTCGCAGCTCACTCAATGGACACACGTGCCTGACGTTCACGCTCGCCTCCGCGAGCGCATTTCAATGTCTTTTCCAACAAGCGAGGAGACGTCGCCGAGCGGGGTGGCGGGGGTTGCCGTCTCGCGCATTCGGGAGCGGCGAGGCGCGCAGACGGCCAGGGTCGCCCCGCGCAGCGGGGCCGAGGAGCACGAGTCGGCGCGGCGCGATCGGCCGTCAGCCAAAACCTGCTACGCCGACGACCTTGCGACGAAGCCCTGGGCGTCGAGCACCGCAGCGCAGTCGCGCGAAGGCCGCAGGCCGCAGCCGACCGCGCACGCATGCGCGAGACGGCAACCCCCGCCACCCTGCGCCGCGCAGTCTCCGAGCGCCACTCTCCCCGCTTCGCCGCCCCGCGGCGAAGCGTCCAGCGCCGCAGGCAAACCAGTCAGCCAATCAAACGACCCGACCAACGGCACATGTAACTGACAAAACGGACAGCCGAGTAACGCGAAAGGCCATCCCCGAAAGATGAGGGTAGCTTCACTTCTTCTCACTATGATCGCGGGCTCTACTGCCTGACCGCCCTACCCTTCCATGAACCTGATCCAGCTGGCGCTGAAACGGCCCTACACGTTCATCGTCATGGCGATGCTGATCGTGCTCGCGACGCCGTTCGCGTTGCTGAAGATGCCCACCGACATCCTGCCCGAGATCAACATCCCGGTCATCAGCATCGTGTGGAACTACACCGGCATGTCGGCGCAGGAGATGGGCCAGCGCATCACGGCGTCCAACGAACGCAGCCTCACGACCACGGTGTCCGACATCGAGCACATCGAGTCGCAGACGCTGGCCGGCATTGCCGTCATCAAGATCTTCTTCCAGCCCAACGCCAACATCCAGACGGCCATCGCCCAGGTCGCGGCCATCGAGCAGACGCAGATCAAGCAGCTGCCGCCGGGCATCACGCCGCCGCTGATCATCAAGTACTCGGCCTCCAGCATCCCGGTAGTGCAGCTGGGCCTGTCGTCGGGAACGCTGCCCGAGCAGTCGGTGTTTGACGCCGCCGTCAACATCCTGCGCCCGCAGCTGGTCAACATCCCCGGCGTCGCGATTCCCTATCCGTACGGCGGCAAGAGCAAGCTGGTCTCGATCGACCTGGACACCAACGCCATGCAGGCGCGCGGCCTGGCGCCGGCCGACGTGGTCGCCGCGCTGAACGTGCAGAACCTGATCCTGCCGTCTGGCACAGCCAAGTTCGGGCCCACCGAGTACACGGTCAAGCTCAACGGCTCGACCGACACCATCGCCGCGCTCAACGACCTGCCGATCCGCACCGTCAACGGCGCCACCACCACCATCAGCGACGTCGGCTTCGTGCGCGACGGCTTCGCGCCGCAGACCAACATCGTGCGCCAGGACGGCCAGCGCGGCGTGCTGCTGTCGGTGCTGAAAAACGGCGGCGCGTCCACGCTGGACATCATGTCCAACCTGCGCGCGCAACTGCCCACCGCGGCCGCGCAGATGCCCAAGGAGATCTCGGTCAAGACGCTGTTCGACCAGTCGGTGTTCGTCAAGGCGGCGGTCGCGGGCGTGGCGACGGAAGCACTGATCGCCGCCGGCCTGACCGCCGCGCTGGTGCTGCTGTTCCTGGGCAACTGGCGCAGCACGCTGGTGATCGCGCTGACCATCCCGCTGTCCATCCTGACGTCGGTGATCATCCTGCAGGTGCTGGGCGAGACGCTCAACCTGATGACGCTGGGCGGCCTGGCGCTGTCGGTGGGCGTGCTGGTCGACCAGGCCATCGTCACCATCGAGAACATCGAGCGCCACCTGCACCTGGGCACCGAGTTGAACCAGGCCATCATCGTCGGCGCGGGCGAGATCGGCGTGCCGGCCTTCGTGTCGACGGTGTGCATCTGCATCGTGTTCGTGCCGATGTTCTTCCTGTCCGGCGTCGCGCGCTTCCTGTTCGTGCCGATGGCCGAGGCCGTCGTGTTCGCGATGGCGGCGTCCTACCTGCTGTCGCGGACGCTGGTGCCCACGATGGTGATGCTGCTGATGCGCGGTCAGCACCACGGCGAGCCTGCTGCGGGAACCAGGCCCAGCCTGCTCAAGCGCCTGAACGTGGCCTTCGACCGCCGCTTCGAGCAGGTGCGCGGCGGCTACACGATGGCGCTGTCGGTGCTGCTCTCGCACCGGCGCAACTTCTCGCTGGGCTTCATGGCGTTCTGCCTGCTGTCGTGCGGCCTGTTCTTCGCTCTGGGCCGCGACTTCTTCCCCGCCGTCGACGGCGGCCAGATCCGGCTGCACTTTCGCATGCCCACCGGCACGCGCATCGAGGAGACGGCGCGCTCGGCCGACGAGATCGAGGCGCAGATCCGCCAACTGGTGCCGGCCGACCAGCTCGAGACCATCCTGGACAACCTGGGCGTGCCCAACTCCGGCATCAACCTGTCGTACAGCAACGCCGGCACCATCGGCACGCTGGACGGCGAGATCCAGATCGCGCTGACCAAGGACCACAAGCCGACCGCCGACTTCGTCGCGATGCTGCGGCGCGAATTGCCCAAGCGCTTCCCGGGCATCGAGTTCTTCTTCCAGCCGGCCGACATCGTCACGCAGATCCTGAACTTCGGCCTGCCGGCGGCCATCGACGTGCAGTTCACCGGCAACGACGTCGCCGCGAACGCGGCACTGGCGGCGGCGCTCAACAAGCAGATCGAGAAGATCCCGGGCGCGGTCGACAGCCACGTTCACCAGCGCAACGACGCACCATCGATCAACCTCGACATGGACCGCGCGCGCCTGCAGCAGGTGGGCTTGAGCGCGAACAACGTGGGCCAGAACGTGCTGGTGGCGCTGTCCGGCAGCTCGCAGGTGGCGCCCGCGTTCTGGCTCAATCCGCAGAACGGCATCGTCTACAACATCGCCGTGCAGACGCCGCAGTACAGCATCGACTCGCTCGACGCGCTGCTGGCCACGCCAGTGGGCCTGGGCAACGGCACCGGCGCCACCACGGGCGGCACCACGCAGCTGCTGGGCAACCTGGTCAAGGTGAACCCGGCGGTGCAACAGGCGGTCTCGTCGCGCTACAACATCCAGCCGGCCATCGACGTGTTCGTCAGCGTGCAGGGCACCGACCTGGCCAACGTGGCCAAGCAGGTGACGCAGCTGGTCGACGCCACCCGCGCCAAGCTGCCGCGCGGCAGCGCGGTGGTGGTGCGCGGCCAGGTGCAGACGATGCAGGCCTCGTTCGTCGGCCTGCTGGTCGGCCTGGCGATGGCCATCGTGCTCGTGTACCTGCTGGTGGTCGTCAACTTCCAGTCGTGGATCGACGCGCTGATCATCATCGCCGCCCTGCCCGCCGCGCTGGCCGGCATCGCGTGGATGCTGTTCATCACCGGCACCACGCTGAGCGTGCCGGCCCTGACGGGCGCCATCATGACCATGGGCGTGGCCACGGCCAACTCCATCCTGATGATCTCGTTCGCGCGCCAGCGCCGCGAGGAAGGCGCGCCGGTGCTGGCCGCCGCGCTCGAGGCCGGCGCCACGCGCCTGCGCCCCGTGATGATGACCGCGCTCGCCATGATCATCGGCATGATGCCCATGGCGCTGGGCCTGGGGGAAGGCGCCGAGCAGAACGCGCCGCTGGGCCGCGCGGTCATCGGCGGCCTGCTGTTCGCCACGGTGTCCACGCTTCTGTTCGTGCCGGTGGTCTTCGCCGGCGTGCATCGCCGGCTCGAGGCGCGCCACGCGCGCCCACAGGATCACGCGCCGGCCGTGCCCCACGTTCCCCATCCGCAGGAGATCTGACAATGACTGAGCAGCGACATGCCGGCCTCGGCATCCACGCCGCCGGCGACGGCCACCCCGAGCATCTGCAGCGCCGCAAGGTCGTGCGCGGCCTGAAGACCGCCACCATCGTCGTGCTGGTGCTGCTGGGCCTGGGCGCGGTGCGCACCGTGCTGAGCCACGCGGCCAACGCCAAGGACCTGGACGCCGGCGTTGCCGACCACACGGCCATCTACGTCAAGACGACGCTGCCGCAGGCCGCGGGCGCGAGCCGCACCGTGGCCCTGCCCGGCACGCTGCAGGGCGCCGTGCAGGCGCCGATCGCGGCGCGCGCGGCGGGCTACGTCAAGAGCTGGAACAAGGACATCGGCAGCCACGTCGACAAGGGCGAGGTGCTCGCCGAGCTCGAGGCGCCCGAACTCGACCAGCAGGTCTCGCAGGCCAAGGCCGTGCGCGACCAGACCGCCTCCACCGTCGCGCTGGCGCAGACCACCGTCGACCGCTGGGACGCGCTGCGCAAGAAGGACGTCGTCGCGCAGCAGGACCTGGACGAGCGCCGCGCCGCGCTGGTGCAGGCCAAGGCCAACCTCGCCGCGGCCGACGCCAACCTGCAGCGCCTGCAGGAGCTCGAGGCGTTCAAGCACGTCACCGCGCCGTTCGCCGGCATCATCACCAAGCGCGACATCGACGTCGGCGCCCTGATCGACACCAGCGGCAAGCCGCTGTTCCTGCTGTCGCAGACCGACCCGCTGCGCGTGTACGTCAGCGTGCCGCAGTCCTACGCCAACCTGGTCAAGACCGGCCAGACCGTGGTCGTGACGCAGGCCGAGCTGCACAACCAGCAGTTCAAGGGCCAGGTCACGCGCACCTCGGGCGCCATCGACGCCAGCACGCGCACGATGCAGGTGGAGGTATCGCTGCCCAACAAGGACGGCGTGCTGCTGCCCGGCGCCTACGTGCAGGTCGCGCTGCCGCTGACGGCCAGCGCTTCCCTGTCGATACCGGCCAACGCACTGCTGTTCCGCGGCGAGGGCACGCGTGTCGCAGTCATCGACGCGCAGGGCAAGGTCACGCTGCACGCCGTCACGCTGGGCCGCAACAACGGCACCACCGTGGAAGTGACCAGCGGCTTGCAGGCGACCGACCGCCTCGTCCTCAACCCGCCCGACTCCCTGGTGGACGGCGACGTCGTCACCACCCGGCAGCCCGCCACGCCCAAGGCTCCCGCGTGAAGACGACGTCGCGACTCACGCTGCTGGCCGCGGCGCTGGCCGTCGCGGGCTGCGCCGCCGGCCCGGACTACAAGCGTCCGGCCGTCGACCTGCCCGTGGCCTGGAAGCTCGAAGCGCCCTGGCGCACCGGCACGCCCGCCGACGCTGCCGACAAGGGCGACTGGTGGAAGGCCTTCGGCGATCCGCAGCTGGACGCACTCGAGCAACGGGCCATGGCAGACAGCCCCACGCTCGCCGTCGCGGCCGCGCGTCTCGCGCAGGCGCGCGCGACCGTCACCGCGCAGTCGGCCGGCCTGTTCCCGTCGGTCAACCTGCAGACGCACGACCAGCGCTTCCGCATCTCGGCCAACCGCCCGTTGGCCAACTACTCGTCGCCCAACTTCTCGACGGTGCAGAACGACTTCCCGCTGAGCCTGGGCGCCAGCTACGAGGTCGACCTGGCCGGCCGCGTCTCGCGCAGCATCGAAGGCGCCAAGGCCTCGGCCGAGCAGTCGGCCGCCGACCTGGCCAACACGCGGCTGGTCGTCGGTGCCGAGCTGGCCTCGGACTGGTACAGCCTGGTCACGCTCGACGCTTCGCTGGACGTGCTCGATCGCTCCATCGCGCTGCAACGCCGCGCGCTCGACTTCGTCAACCAGCGCCACGACCTGGGCGCCGGCACCGGCCTCGAAGTGGCGCAGCAGCAGGCGCTGCTGGACAACACGCTGACCCAGGTCGACGTGCAAAAGCGCCAGCGCGCGCAGTTCGAGCACGCGATCGCCGCGCTCATCGGCGCGCCCGCGCCCACGTTCAGCCTGCCGTCCGTCAAGCGCGACCTGCTGCCGCCGGCGATTCCGGTGGGCGTGCCGTCGGACCTGCTGCAACGCCGCCCCGACGTCGCCTCGGCCGAGCGCGCGATGGCCGCCGCCAACGCGCAGATCGGCGTCGCCTCGGCGGCGTTCTATCCCAGCATCTTCCTGCAGCCCAGCATCGGCGAGGAAAGCCGCATGCTCAGCACGCTGTTCGACGCGCCCAGCCTGATCTGGTCGATCGGCGTGTCGGCCACGCAGACGCTGTTCGACGCTGGCCGCACGCACGCCAACGTCGATTTCGCCAAGGCCGGCTACGACGTCTCGGTGGCCACGTATCGCCGCACGGTGCTGGTCGCGCTGCAGGAAGTGGAAGACGGCATCACCGGTGTCGCCTCGCTGGACCGCGCGACCACGCAGGCCCAGGTCGCCGTCGCCTCGGCCCTGCGCGTGCTGGACATGGCCAATGCGCGCTACGAAGGCGGCGTGGCCACCTACCTGGACGTGATCACGGCGCAGCAGTCGCTGCTGAGCGCGCAGCTACAGGCCGCGCAGCTGGCCGGCCAGCGGCAGATCATGGCGACCGCGCTGGTCAAGGCGCTGGGAGGCGGCTGGGACGGCGACCTGCGGGTGAGCGCGGCGGCGGCCTCCGCCGCCAACTGACCGGCCCGCGGCGCGACGGCTACGCTTTGGCAGGGGTGGATCCGCGGCTGCGCGCAGGATCCACCCCTGCCATGGTGTCGCCCCGGCTGCAAGCACGCGCGACTCGTAGTCAATCCCTATCGATAGCGGCCACGCACCAGATTTCCCTACAGTTCCCCGCGATCAAGTCGAGGACGCCGACTGTCGATATCAAGCTGCCTGGGCCCCTCTTTTCGACCCGGCGTGATGAACCGGGAAAGATTCAAAGCATGTCCGATTCCAAGAAAATGAAGGTCGCGACCAAGCTGGCGCTCAGCTACGGCCTGCTCGTGGGCCTGATCGCGATCGTCGCGGCCGTGTGCGCGCTGCGCTTCCAGGCCATCAACGAGCGCATCGCCAACATCGTCGACAAGCGCTACTACCGGGTCGAGAAGATCGGCGAGATCGCCAGCAGCGCCAACGCCCAGGCCCGCTTCATCCGCAACCTGGTGATCGCCGTCAACGATCCCGCGCAGCTGGACGATGCATTCAAGAATCTGGCCAGCAACGCCAAGGCCACCGACGACGGCATTGCCGAGTTCGACAAGAACGTCGACCTCGCCAAGGGCCGCGAACTGGTGGACGCGATGATCGCGGCGCGCGCGAAGTTCTACAAGGATCGCGACGAGGTCGAGCGCCTGGTCAAGGCCGGCCAGGCCGACGACGCCGCGCACGTGCTGCTCATCACGATGCGCCCCAGCCAGCGCGCGTTCTTCGCGTCGATCGGCGAGATCGTCAAGCTGCAGTCCGGCCTGATCACCAGCGAAGGCGCGGCGGCGCGCGACGACGCCCGCTCCGCGATCGTCATCACGCTGGCGCTCGCCGCCTTCGCCGTTGCCGCGGCCAGCGCGATGGCCGTGGCGATCACGCGCGGCCTGGCGCGACAGCTCGGCGCCGAGCCCGGCGAGGTCGTGTCCATCGTCAGCGCGATCGCGGACGGCAACCTGGCCGTGCCCGTCAAGACCCGCGCCGGCGACGCCACCAGCATCCTGGCCGCGATGCAGCGCATGCGCGAACGCCTGGCCGAGGTGGTGGGCCAGGTGCGTTCTTCCAGCGACGCCATCGCCACCGGCTCGCAGCAGATCGCCAGCGGCAACGCCGACCTGAGCCAGCGCACCGAGGCGCAAGCCGGCAACCTGCAGCAGACCGCCGCATCGATGGAGCAGCTCACCGGCAGCGTGCGCTCCAACGCCGACACGGCCAGCGTGGCCAACCAGCTCGCGAGCGAGGCCTCGGCCGCGGCGTCGCGCGGCGGCGTCGCGGTCAACCGCGTCGTCGAGACCATGAACGAGATCGCGACCTCGTCGCGCAAGATCGGCGACATCATCGGCGTCATCGACGGCATCGCGTTCCAGACCAACATCCTGGCGCTCAATGCCGCGGTCGAAGCCGCGCGCGCCGGCGAACAGGGCCGCGGCTTTGCCGTCGTGGCCAGCGAAGTGCGTTCGCTCGCGCAGCGCTCGGCGGCAGCGGCCAAGGAGATCAAGAGCCTGATCGGCGCGAGCGTCGAGAAGGTGGACATGGGCGCGCGCCAGGTCGACGAGGCCGGCGCGTCGATGAGCGACATCGTCGCGCAGGTGCAGCGCGTGGGCCAGCTGATCGACGAGATCTCCAGCGCCACCGTGCAGCAGTCGGGCGGCATCGGCCAGATCGGCGACGCCGTCGGCGCGCTCGACCAGACCACGCAGCAGAACGCCGCGCTGGTCGAACAGAGCGCCGCGGCGGCCGAGAACCTGAGTTCGCAGGCCGCCCGGCTCACGCAGATCGTCAGCGTCTTCCGGCTGTAGCGAACGCGCGGCTGCGCGGCACGGTTCTTCGCTACCATCGCGGGCTTGAACGGCGCGTCGTGCGCCGCGACGGGCGGCAGTCGATTCGTCCGTCTCCCGGGCGGCGCGGCTGCCGCCCTGCCACTTCTCGCGAAAGAGCTTTCCATGTCATCGGATTTCCACGTGCACGGCCCCCATGATCACGAAGTCGAGCACGCCGCCGAGCACGGCGCGGGCGGCATGACCGGCCAGCTGGCGGTCATCACCGCGATCCTGGCCACCATCGGCGCGCTGTTCTCGTACATGGGCGGCGCCACCCAGGCGGACGCCGCGCTCGCCAAGAACGACGCGGCCATCAGGAAGACCGAGGCGTCCGACCAGTGGAACTTCTACCAGGCCAAGAACGCGCGCCAGGCCATCGCCGAGGTGGCGCTGGACATCGTGCCGGCCGAGCGGCGCGACGTGTACGCCAAGAACATCGAGAAGTACAAGGCCGACAAGGAGCCGATCATGGCCAAGGCCAGGGAGCTCGAGGAGCAGGCCTGGGCGTTCGACGAGCAGAGCGAGCACCTGATGCACCAGCACCACCGCTGGGCCGCCGCGACGACGGTGATCCAGGTCTCGATCGCGCTGGCGGCCATCGCGCTGCTGACGCGCCGCCGCTGGCTCGAGTGGGGCACGCTGGGCGTGGCCGGCGTGGGCATCCTGATCGGCATCGCGGCCTTCCTGAAGCTCTGACGCGGTTCGAGGCGAGGCGCGCGATGAAAGTCTGCATCTACGGCGCCGGCGCCGTCGGCCTCGTCATCGGCGCGCGGCTGGCGGCCGCCGGACGGCACGAGGTCAGCGCCGTCGCGCGCGGCGCGACGCTGGCCGCGCTGCAACGAGACGGCCTGCGCGTGGACGGCTTCGAAGGCGCGATCTCGGGCCCCGTGACCGCGAGCGACGATCCGGCCGCGCTCGGCCCGCAGGACCTCGTCGTGATCGCCGTCAAGGCGCCCGCGCTGGCCGACGTCGCGCGCGGCATCGCGCCCTTGCTGGGCCCGCGCACGCTGGTCGTACCGGCGATGAACGGCGTGCCCTGGTGGTTCTGCCAGGGCCTGCAAGGCGCTGCGGCCGGCCTGGCGCTGACGAGCGTCGATCCCGATGGCGCCATCGCCGCACACCTGCCGACAGCACGTGTGATCGGCTGCGTGGTGCATCTGGCGGCCTCGGTGCCCGCACCCGGCCAGGCCTACAACCAGATGGGCCGCGGCCTGGTCATCGGCGAGCCGCGCGGCGGCGTGTCCGAGCGCGTGACCGCGCTGAAGACGGCGTTCGACGACGCAGGCTTCGAGACCACCGCCAGCGACATGATCCAGCGCGACATCTGGTACAAGCTGTGGGGCAACATGACCACCAACCCGATCAGCGCCATCACCGGCGCGACCACCGACCGGATCATCGGCGACGAGCTGGTGCGCAAGCTCACCGGCGACGCGATGCGCGAGTCGGCCCGCATCGGCGAGCGCCTGGGCCTGGCGATCATGCAGACGCCCGAGGAGCGCCACGCCGTCACGCGCCGGCTGGGCGCGTTCAAGACCTCGATGCTGCAGGACGCGGAGGCCGGCCGCGCGATCGAGCTCGACAGCCTGGTCGGCGCGGTGCGCGAGCTGGGCCGCCACGTGGGCGTGGAGACGCCGCTGATCGACGCGATCTTCGGGCTGGCGCGCGTGTTCGGCCAGGTGCGCGGGCTGTATCCGCAGCCACAATGAGCGACAAGACCCTGCTTGCGCGCGGACGGCATGCAAGCGGCAGACTTCGCGTCGCCGTCACACCCTTGCTTCCACAACGCCGCCAAACCGCGGCCGGAGATTTCGCCATGACCTTGCCCAAGACCTTCCGACTGGCCGCCATCGCGCTGCTCGCCGCCTCCGCAGCCCTCGCCTCGTCCGCCGCCTCGGCCGAAGGCGTGCGCATCCGCGGCACCGTCGTCAGCCTGGCCGGCGACCAACTGGTCGTCAAGTCGCGCGAAGGCAGCAACGTCAGCATCGCGCTGGGCCTGGGCTGGAAGGCCGGTGGCATCGCCAAGGCGCAGCTGGCCGACATCAAGCCCGGCGACTTCGTGGGCATCGCATCGCTGCCCGACGCCAAGGGCAACGCCGGCGCGCTGGAGGTGCTGATCTTCCCGCCCGCGATGCGCGGCACCGGCGAAGGCAGCTACGGCTGGGACTTGAAGCCCAACAGCTCGATGACCAACGGGTCGGTGACCGAGGCGGTCAAGTCCGTCGAGGGCACGACGGTCAACGTCGTCTATCACGGCGAGTCCAAGAAGATCGTGATCGCGCCCGGCACGCCCATCGTCACCTTCGCCAAGGCGGTCAACGCCGACGTCAAGCCCGGCGTCGCGGTGTTCATCCCGGCCCAGCGCGGCGACGACGGCAAGCTGAGCAGCATGCAGGTGGTGGTGGGCAAGGACGGCATCGTCCCGCCGATGTGAACAAATTCAGCCTGGTGATGTAAGGTCCCGCACGCGCCGCGCGACCAACGGCGAACAACGCGAGAAAGCCGCCCGCCATGACGACCGCCAGGATGCCCTCGGGGCCCATCGCCAGCACCGCCCCGACGCCGCGGCGGCTGGTGCCGCGCCACTCGGCCCTGGTGCGCATCACGCACTGGGTCAACGTGTTCTGCTTCTCGCTGCTGCTGATGACCGGCGCGCAGATCTTCAACGCGCATCCGCGGCTGTACTGGGGGCAGTATGGCGCCGACGACGACCATGCGTGGTTGTCCATGGACGCGTTCCACAGCGGAACGAGTTGGCGCGGGGTGCTGCGCGTGGGCTCGATCAACATCGAGTCCACCGGAGTGCTCGGCGCATCGATGGAAGACGGCGCCCTCGCGCCGCGCGGCTTTCCCGCCTGGCTGACGATCCCGTCGTACCAGGACCTGGCGGTCGGCCGGCGCTGGCACTTCTTCTTCGCGTGGCTGTTCGCCATCAACGGCGCCGTCTACCTGGTCGGCGCCGTCGTCAAGCGCCATCTGCAGCGCGACCTGCTGCCCACGCGCGCCGAGCTCGCGCCGGCGCACCTGGTGCAGGAGGTGGTCGACCACGCCAAGCTGCATTTTCCCAAGGGCGAGGCGGCGCGGCGCTACAACGTGCTGCAGAAGCTCACCTACCTGGCCGTCGCCTTCGTCCTGCTGCCGTTGATGGTGCTGACGGGCCTGACGATGTCGCCGGGCCTGGACTCGGCGTTCCACGTCCTGCTCGACGTGTTCGGCGGGCGGCCGTCGGCGCGTTCGCTGCACTTCATCTGCGCGTCGCTGCTGGTCGCCTTCGTCGTCGTGCACCTGGTGATGGTGCTGGTGTCCGGCGTCTGGAACAACCTGCGCTCGATGATCACGGGCAAGTACGCGATCGAACTCGAAGGAGACGCGCAATGAACCCGCACGTCAAGTTCAGGAGCGGCGCGATGACGCCGTTCCAGGCCCGGCGCAAATGGCTCGCCGCGTTCGCTGCCGGTGCGGGTTCGCTCGCGCTTGGCGGCTGCGACCGCGCCGTCCATGACCCGCGCATCGATGCCACCCTGCGCAGCGCCGAGAAGCTGACCTATGGCAGCCAGCGCCTGATCCTGGGCCACCAGCCGCTGGCCAAGGAATACGGCGAACGCGACCTGTCGCCGGTGTTCAAGACCAACGGGTCATCGATGCCCGCCGGCCACGACTACGCACGGCTGCTGCAAGGCCAGTTCGCCGACTTCCGGCTGCAGGTCGACGGCCTCGTGCAGCGGCCGCAGGCCTTGTCGCTGGCGCAGATCAAGGCCATGACGTCGCGCACGCAGATCACGCGCCACGACTGCGTCGAAGGCTGGAGCGCCATCGGCAAGTGGACGGGCGTGCCGCTGTCGCAGATCCTCGAGCTCGCCGGCGTGAAGCCCGGCGCGCGCTACGTGATCTTGCACTGCGCCGACAACCTGGGCGAGACCGCCGACGACTCGGGCCTGTACTACGAGAGCATCGACCTGCTCGACGCTTACCACCCGCAGACGATCCTGGCCTACGCCATGAACGGCCGCGACCTGCCCGTCGCCCACGGCGCCCCGCTGCGCCTGCGCGTGGAGCGCCAGCTGGGCTACAAGCAGGCCAAGTACGTCATGCGCATCGAGGTGGCGGATGCGTATGCGCACCTGAACGGCGGCAAGGGCGGGTTCTGGGAAGACCGTGGGTACGAGTGGTACGCGGGCATCTGAACGCTTGACGACGGCGCGCGGGCGCCGTTTTTGTTGACATATAGTTTCCATGGAAACTATACTGCGGTGACGGTGTGATCCACGGATCCGACGCTTCCGAAAGACGCGAGCAAGCCTGCGCTTCGGGACGCATCGTGGCGGAGGTGTCTGCGACTGCGCGCAGGATCCACCGCCGCCAAGGCATCAGTCCGGCAATCGGCATCGGCTCCCAGGGAAAGCAACATGACGACTCGCACAACGAACTCGACCATCAGCCCGCTCGACGCCCACATCGGCTTCTGGATGCGCTTCGTCTCCAACCAGGTCTCCGCCGAGTTCGCACGCGCGGTGGAGGCGCGCGGCGTCTCCGTCAGCGACTGGGTGGCCTTGCGCACGCTGTACGACCAGCCCGAAGCCACGCACGCGGAGCTGGTGGCGGCGCTGGGCATGACCAAGGGCGCCGTCTCCAAGGTGGTGTCGCGGCTGCAGGACAAGGGCCTGGTCACGCGCGTCGCGCACGCGGCCGACGCGCGCGCGCAGGTGCTCGCGCTCACGCGCGCGGGAAGCGCGCTGGTGCCCGCGCTCGCGCGCGACGCGGATGCCAACGACGAGCGCTTCTTCGGCCACCTCCCCGCCAGGCAGCGCGCGCAGCTCAAGTCACTGCTGCAGGACATCGCGCAGTTCCACCAGTTGACGCAGGTCCCGGTGGCCTGAATACGCCCATCGAAAGACGACCATGGACGACACCATCCGCCAGACCATCGAACGCTGCGCCCGCGCCTCCAAGGAGGGCACCGCCCACTTTCCCGACATCGTCGCCGCGCTGGCCGGCGTCGGCGTGGAGTCGTACTTCGCCGACTACCGCGCCAACGCGACCACCTACTACCTGCCCGACGGACAGGCGCACGCCGTCGCCCTGGCGCCACCGGATGTGGCCATCGCGGACGCCTTCGATGCCCAGGCCGTGCAGCAAGCGATCCGCGGCGCCCAGTCCGGCCGCGTGATGTACCCCGAATTCCTGCGCCTGTCGCGCGCCGCCGGCTGCGTCGGCTACGTCGTGTGGATCGACGGACGCCACGTCACCTACTTCGGCCGCCGCGGCCAGACGCATGTCGAACGCTTTCCCGGCGCCGACGATTGAGGCGGCCCGCCATCCGTTCTAGGGACTCGGCACCGGGCGAGTCCTGCGCCAAGACGCGGCGCTGTCATCATCTGGCTTGCTGCTCGACGTAGCATCAACCACCGCGTGCCGGACAGCCGCGGCCGGGTGCAGGGAGACACGCAATGGCCAAGCCGAACCGGAACTCGCACTACTGCGTGCGCAACATCAACGGCAGGACGAAGAACCAGCGCGATTGCGCCAACTGGCTCGCGCATTGGAGCAACTACACCGAGTCGCACCGCGCGACCTGCAGCGCCGTGCCGTGCAACAACCCGGCGCAGGTCGGCGCCCACGTGCAGATCGACGACTGGCGCAGCGACTTCTCGTGGTGGATCGTTCCCCTTTGCAAGATGCACAACCACCACACCAACACGCGCGAGATGTACATCGACCAACGCTCGACGCTGGTGTCCGCCTGCATGGCCTGGACGTGCCGGCGCGGCGACTGGGACTGGAAGATCAAGTGAGGCTGTCGCGCCGCGGGCCGACGAACGCAAGGCACTTTCCCCGGCAAGAAGCATTGGGGCGGACGCCGCGCCGTCGGATACTCGCGGACAGCCCAACTTCCGCAGCCCCGCCATGACCGATGTCGACCAGCCCCTCCACCAGGTGCTCGCCGCCTACCAGGCCGCCGTCCTCGCCAAGGACGTCGATGCCTTCGTGGCCCTCTACGCCGAAGACGTCCGCATCTTCGAGCTGTGGGGCACCTGGCAGCACGACCTCGCCTCCTGGCGCGAGATGGCCAAGGGCTGGTTCGCCTTCCTGGGCGACGAGCGCTCGGTCGTCGAGGCCCACGACGTGCGCACCCGCGTGACCGGCGACATGGCGCTGCTGACTGCATCGCTCACGTACCACGCCGTCGATGCATCCGGCAAGGAACTGCGCTCGCTGGACAACCGGTTGAGCTGGGTGCTGCAGAAGCTGGATGGGCGCTGGAAGGTGGTGCATGAGCACACGTCCGTGCCGCTGGAGCATGGGACGGCCAAGGGGATCCTCAAGCGGCCGGACGCGGAAGCGGCGTGAGTCCATGCGGACTATCGTCTGCTCCTGAGCCAGAGAAACAAATGAGAATAGGTTACGAAGAATATGAAACTCGCCACCTGGAACGTCAACTCCCTGTCCATCCGCCTGCCCCACCTGCTGGCCTGGCTGGCCGAGGCGCAGCCCGATGCGGTGGTGCTGCAGGAGACCAAGCTGGTCGATGCGAAGTTTCCGCATGCGGAGTTGAAGGAGGCCGGCTGGAACGCGGAGTTCTTTGGACAGAAGACCTACAACGGCGTGGCGCTGATCTCCAAGCTGCCGGCCACCGACATCGTGCGCAACATCCCGGGCCATGCCGACGAGCAGGCGCGCGTGATCGCGGGGACGATCGGCGACGTGCGCATCGTCGGCGGCTACTTTCCCAACGGCCAGGCGCCGGGCAGCGACAAGTTCGCCTACAAGATGGCGTGGCTGGCGGCGTTGAAGGACTGGCTGGCGACCGAGCTGGCTGCGCATCCCAAGCTGGTGCTGATGGGCGACTTCAACATCGCGCCGGAAGACCGCGACGTGCACGACCCGGTGCTCTGGTACGGCCAGATCCATTGCACCGACGAGGAACGCGCGCACTTCAAGGCGTTGCTCGGGCTGGGCCTGCACGACGCGTTCCGCCTGCTCGAACAGCCGCCCAAGCAATGGAGTTGGTGGGACTACCGCAACCTGGCGTTCCGCAAGAACCAGGGCCTGCGCATCGACCACATCCTGGTCAGCGAGCCGCTGCGCGCGGGCGTGCGCGCGTGCGCGATCGACAAGGCGCAGCGCAAGCTGGAACGGCCCAGCGACCACGCGCCGGTGACGGTCGAGATCGACGTGCAGGCCTGAGCGGCCGGCTCCGCCGCGCCGACGGGTTCAGCCGCCGCGCGACTCCACCACCTTGAGCGCCGCGCGCGCCTGGTCGATGGCCTCGCGATTGAGTTCGCGCGAGGACGGCGTGCCCACGCGCGCGTTGTGCAGCACGCCCTCTAGCAGCGGCCGGGCCTGCGCGTCGCGGCCGAGACTGGCCAGGAAGATGCCGTAGGCGGCCTGGGTCTCGGTGCTGTTGTGCACCTGGCTGGCGTGCTCGAACGCGGCCAGCGCGCGCGTCTGGTCGACCTGCGTCAAGGCCTGCGCGAGCCACAGCGCGGCGTCGCCGCCGGCGTCGCGCGGCGAGTCGGCCAGCAACGATTCGAGCGTCGCGACGGCGGCCGCGTGCCGGCCCGCGGACAGCTGCGCGCGCGCCAGGCCGCGACGGAACTTCACGTCCCTGGCATACGGCCCGCTGGCGCACAGCTGGAACTGCTCGATCGCCTCGTCATAGTCGCCGCGCGCCAGCAGTGCTTCGGCCAGCCGCGAGCGGTTGTCCACGGTGGGCGTGCGATCGAACGCCAGACGCGCCTCGCGCAGCTCGCGATTCGGGTCGACCAGCGACTTGACCACGCGTGCCGACTTGCGCGCGACCGTGGAATGGCGGATCTCGGGCAGGTATTCGGCGAAGAAGTAGATCAGGCTGCCGAGAAAGGGCGCGATGATCAGGATCATGATCCAGTACATGTTGCGCCCGCTGCGCACGGCATGGACCGCGAAGAAGATCGCGATGGCGACGTCCAGAAATCCAAGAATCGGCATTCGGCCCTCCCTTTTGGTCGAACGCGAATTGTAGGGACATCGAAGGCCACCACCGGCCGCCCGCCGTTTGCCCCGCGCGGTCGGCCCAGGGGTGCGTACACACGCTTGTCATCCTGCGCGGAGTCGCGTCGTGCGCTCGACGAAGCGCGAGATCGTGCTCCTGCTTGTCATCCTGCGCCAAGTCGCAGGATCGACGCGCGCCACGATCGCTTCCCGGGATCGATGGCGGCGGCTGCGCCTTGCTCGGCGCGGAATGACGAACAGCCCGTGGCGGCCCCTTCGCATGCGCGTCACGCGCGGGCGAAGTGCCGGAACGTCAATCCTCCAGACCCAGCTCCTGGATCTTGCGCGTGATCGTGTTGCGACCGATGCCCAGCTTCTGCGCGGCCTCGATGCGGCGGCCGCGCGTCAACGCCAGTGCCGTTCGGATCAGCTGGCCTTCGAACTGGCGGCTGAGCTGTTCCCAGACGTCGGGCGAGCCGGCATCCAGCAGCGTGCGCGCGGCAAACTCCAGATCGCCGAGCCAGCTGCTGCCGCCCGGCACGCCTGCCAGGTGCGCTGCGGGCAGCACCGATCCGACCGATGCGGACGAGCCGGCGTCCGACGAAACGCCGGACGGCGCGTACGACGAGCCAAGCCCTTCGCCAGGCATGGCCGACGCCGTGTCGCTGGACGACGGGCGCTGGAAGGCGCTGCGCGGCGCCATCAGCTCGGGCGGCAGGTCCTTGCTCTCGATCACCTGCGCCGGCGCCATCACGGTGAGCCAGTGGCAGATGTTCTCGAGCTGGCGCACGTTGCCGGGGAAGTCGAAGCCGCGGATGGTCTCGAGCGCATCGTCGGTGATGCGCTTGGGCTCGACGCCCAGCTCCTTGGCGCTCTTTTGCAGGAAGAAGCGCGCGAGCGCGGGCACGTCCTCGTTGCGTTCGCGCAGCGGCGGCAGGCGCAGCCGGATCACGTTGAGGCGGTGGAACAGGTCTTCGCGGAATACCCCTTGCCGTACCCGTTCCTCGAGGTTCTGGTGCGTGGCGGCGATCACGCGCACGTTGCTCTTGATCGGCTGGTGGCCGCCGACGCGGTAGAACTGCCCGTCGCTGAGCACGCGCAGCAGGCGGGTCTGCAGGTCGAACGGCATGTCGCCGATTTCGTCGAGGAACAGCGTGCCGCCGTCGGCCTGCTCGAAGCGGCCGCGGCGCATGGTCTGCGCGCCGGTGAACGCGCCGCGCTCGTGGCCGAACAGTTCGGACTCCAGCAGGTCCTTCGGGATCGCCGCGGTGTTGATCGCGACGAACGCGCCGTTGGTGCCGTGGTCGCCGCGCGGGCTGTGGCGATGCAGCGCACGCGCGACCAGCTCCTTGCCCGAGCCCGACTCGCCGGTGATCAGCACCGTCACGTTGCTCTGCGACAGCCGGCCGATGGCGCGGAACACGTCCTGCATCGCGGGCGCCTGGCCCAGGATCTCGGGCACCGGCGTGTTGCGCTCGTCCAGCACCTCCTCGCGCAGGCTTTCTTCCAGCGCGCGCCGGATCAGCTCGACGGCCTTGGCCAGGTCGAACGGCTTGGGCAGGTACTCGAACGCGCCGCCCTGGAACGAGGACACGGCGCTGTCGAGGTCGGAGTACGCCGTCATGATGATGACGGGCAGGCCCGGCAGGCGCTCCTTGACCTTGGCGAGCAGGTCCAGCCCGGAGCCGCCCGGCATCCGGATGTCGCTGACGAGCACCTGGGGTTCGTCCGTCTCGAGCGCGGTCAGCACGTCCCGGGCGGTGGCGAAACTCCGTACCGGCAGCTGTTCGCGGGCCAACGCTTTTTCGAGCACGAAGCGGATGGATGGGTCGTCGTCAACGATCCAGATGGGTTTCATGCGTTTGCGCGCTGCAGGTCAGTGCAGAGGAATCAGGATCTTGAAAACCGTGCATCCTGGAACGCTGTCGCAGTCGATCGTGCCGAGGTGCTGCTGCACGAACGTCTGCGCCAACGTCAAGCCCAGTCCCGACCCGCCTTCCCGCCCCGACACCAGCGGATAGAAGATCTGATCGCGAATGGACTCGGGGACGCCCGGGCCGTTGTCCTGGATATGCAATTCCAATGCCAATCGGTAGCGCTGCTTGCCGATCGTCTCCTGGCGCGCGATGCGCGTGCGCAGCACGATGTGCGCGACGCCGCGCTCGATGTGTTCGGCCAAGGCCTGCGTGGCGTTGTGGACGATGTTGAGCACGGCCTGGATGATCTGCTCGCGATCGCCGCGGAACTCGGGGATGGAGGTGTCGTAGTCGCGCTCGATGATCAGCCCGCGGGGGTATTCGGCCAGCACCAGCGAGCGGATGCGCTCCAGCACTTCGTGGATGTTGAGCTCGGCGACGACCTGCGCCTTGCGATGCGGCGCGAGCAGGCGGTCGACCAGCACCTGCAGCCGATCGGCCTCGTGGATGATGACCTGCGTGTATTCGCCCAGTTCCGCCTGATCGATCTCCAGTTCCAGCAGCTGCGCGGCGCCGCGGATGCCGCCCAGCGGGTTCTTGATCTCGTGGGCCAGGTTGCGGATCAGCTCCTTGGTGACCTGGGCCTGGCCGAGCGCGCGTTCCTCGCGGTCCTGGCGCGTCTGCTGCTCGATCTCGATCATCTCGACGAACACGCGCCCGCCGTGCAGGTCGTGCTGGCTGACGATCACGTGCACCGGCAGCGTCGGGCTGGACGACACCGCCGAGCGCCTGAGCGAGCCGTCGAAGCGGCGCGCGGAGAACTCGTTGCGCGAGACCGCGGCGATCGCCTCGGACAGCGCGGCCGCCTCGCGGAACCAGTCGTAGATGCTGCCGCGCGTGAGCTTGCTGCGCCCGACGCCCACCACGGCCTCCAGCACGGAATTGGCGAACACGCACTTGCCGTCGGGCTCGACGACGGCCACCAGCGTGGCCAGGTGGTCAAAGGCGGTGTAGTCGATGGCGCCGACGCCCGGGGTGCTGGCATCGTCGGCCACGCCGGCAACATCCACGACAGCGGCCGGCGGCGCGCGGCGCGTGGCCATCACTGAGTCTTCGCCAGTTCGCGGGTGATCGCCGCGATGTCCGATTGGGTGCGGTCGATCGAGGCCTTCAGGCTGGCCGTGCGGTCGAGGTACTTCTGGTAGTTCTTTTCGTCGCCCAGGCGGTCGGGCTGGCCGTTGTTGTATTCCTTCTGCAGCGCGTCGAGCTGGGCCTGCGCCTTGATCAGCTCGTCCTGCAGGATCTTGCGGGCGTCGGCGTCGCGTGCCTTCTGCTCCTGCGCGTCGACCCGGCTGGCCGCCTGGGCCGGCGACGTGGCCGGATGCACCTTGGGCGCCGGGATGGTGGTGGGCTGCTGGACCGCCATCACCTTGCAGCCCTTGGCCTCGGCCTCCTTGGCCGAGATCGTGTTGGTGAACACGAAGCCGGGGCACTGATAGTTAACCGGGCCGTCGGCCGCCTGCGCCTGGGCGCCGGCCAGCGCCAGCAACGCGGCCACGACCAGGAACGACCACCGGCCGCCACCGGTCGACGAGCTGCGGAATGCTGTTGCGCTTGCCAGGTTCATCATTTGATTGTGGCGCAAAACAGCGCGCCGGATGCTCAGCCAACGCATCATCACGCCCGGTGGAGGACAGCCGCTGACAAACGGGCGCGTAAAGCAAAAAAAAGCGGCCCGTCGCCGGGCCGCTCCTGTTGCCGGGCCTCTTTGCGGAGGCCGGCGCCTGCATCACAGGCTGTAGTACATGTCGAACTCGACCGGATGGGTCGTCATGCGCATGCGCTGGACTTCCTGCATCTTGAGCTCGATGTAGGCGTCGATGTAGGCGTCGGTGAACACGCCGCCCTTGGACAGGAACGCGCGGTCCTTGTCCAGGTTCTCGAGCGCCATCTCCAGGCTGGAGCAGACGGTCGGGATCTTCGCGTCTTCTTCCGGCGGCAGGTGGTACAGGTCCTTCGTGGCGGCTTCGCCCGGATGGATCTTGTTCTCCACGCCGTCCAGGCCGGCCATCAGCAGTGCCGAGAAGCCCAGGTACGGGTTCATCAGCGGATCCGGGAAGCGCGCTTCGACGCGGCGGCCCTTCGGGTTGGCGACGAACGGGATGCGGATCGAGGCCGAGCGGTTCTTGGCCGAGTACGCGAGCTTGACCGGCGCTTCATAGCCCGGAACCAGGCGCTTGTACGAGTTGGTGCCCGGGTTCGTGATGGCGTTCAGCGCGCGCGCGTGCTTGATGATGCCGCCGATGTAGAACAGCGCGAATTCCGACAGGCCCGCATAGCCGTCGCCGGCGAACAGGTTCTTGCCGTCCTTCCACACGGACTGGTGCACGTGCATGCCCGAGCCGTTGTCGCCGACGATGGGCTTCGGCATGAACGTGGCCGTCTTGCCGTAGGCGAAGGCGACGTTGTGGATCACGTACTTCTGCAGCTGCACCCAGTCGGCGCGCTGGATCAGCGTCGAGAACTTGGTGCCGATCTCCATCTGGCCGGCGTTGGCCACTTCGTGGTGATGCACTTCGACGGGGATGCCCAGCTGCTCGAGGATCAGCGAGATTTCCGAGCGCAGGTCCTGGCCGGAGTCGACCGGGGGCACCGGGAAGTAGCCGCCCTTGACCGACGGGCGATAGCCCTTGTTGCCGTGCTCGTAGTTCTTGCCCGTGTTCCAGGCCGCTTCCTCGGATTCGACCTCGACCGAGCAGCCCTTCATGCCCACGTCCCAGCGCACCGAGTCGAAGATGAAGAATTCGGGTTCCGGGCCGAAGTAGGCGGTGTCGCCGTGGCCGGACGACTTCATGTAGGCCTCGGCGCGCTTGGCCAGCGAACGCGGATCGCGCTCGTAGGGCTTGCCATCGCTGGGCTCGACGACGTCGCAGGTCAGGATCAGCGTCGGCTCTTCGAAGAACGGATCGATGTTGGCCGTGTTCGGGTCAGGCATCAGCTGCATGTCCGACGCTTCGATGCCCTTCCAGCCGGCGATCGACGAACCGTCGAACGCATGGCCGGAGACGAACTTGTCTTCGTCGAAGTGAGAGACAGGCACGGACACGTGTTGTTCCTTGCCACGGGTATCGGTGAAACGGAAGTCAACGAACTTGACTTCGTTTTCCTGCACCAACTTCATCACGTCGGCGACGGTCTTGGACATCAACGGGCTCCTCAATTGTTTGGCGATTTACCGGGTCGGCGCACGGGCCGACCAGTCAAGCGGTATGCCGGGGGTTTAAAGCAGGTTCTGTGCCGCGGAGACGCGCCACGATCACCAGGGATTGGGGCCTACTCTGCAGCACGGATCGCGCACTGCTATTGTGCATCCCCATTTGCGCACCTTGTTGGCGCCTTTTGCGCACCAACTCAGGACGGGTCGAATTCGATCGCCCCGGTGGCCGCCGCGCCCTCGCGCAATGCGGCCATCGCCAGGTCGACCTGCTGCGGATCGGCGCCCTTGACGCCGATCTCGATGTGGGGGCCCAGCGCCGGGTGGTCGACGCTGGGCAGGCTGAACGAACGCACGCCGGGGAACCCGGCCTCGATGCGCTCGAATACGGGGATCAGCGCCGACTCGTTGGTGCCGCGCACCCGGATCGCGCGCAGCGCGCGCGCACCGGCCTGGCCGGCGTAGCGCGTGTCGAGCAGCCAGTCGAGCATCGGATGCGCCATCACGGGGAAGCCGGGCATGAAGTGCAGGCGGCCGACGCTGAAGCCGGGGATGCGGTTGTACGGGTTGGGGATGATCGCGGCACCGGCCGGGAACATGCCCATGTTCAGGCGGCGCTGGTGGTCGGGGCCCGTCGTGTCGTAGGCGATACCCTTTTCCGCCGCCATCTCGGTGCCGCGCCGGGTGATCAGCGCGGCGGCCTCGGGATGCAGCGCGAGCTCGACGCCCAGCGCCTGCGCCGCGCACTGGCGCGTGTGGTCGTCGGGCGTGGCGCCGATGCCGCCGAACGAGAACACCGTGTCGCCGGACGCGGCCGCGGCGCGGATCTCGGCGACGATGCGTGCCGGCTCGTCGCCGACGTAGCGCGCCCACGCCAGCGCGAGGCCGCGCGCCTCGAGCGCGGCGATCGTGCGGGCCAGATGCTTGTCCTCGCGGCGGCCCGACAGGATCTCGTCGCCGATGATCAGCGCGCCAAAGATCACGTCGCCTCCCCCGCGTCGTAGCCGAAGCGCTCGTGCGGCGGCACTTCCTCCACCAACTGCAGGTCGGACGACGGCGTCATCGCGGGTTGCGCCGCGCGCATCGCCGTCTCGGCCTGGCGCAGCGTGGCGAGCACCGACAGCGTGTAGTGCGTGAACCAGAGCGCCGAGAACGTGAAGATCATCGTATAGAGCCAGACGACGCCCACCATCACGAACGGCGCGGCGATGATGACCCACATGCCCAGCGTCCAGATCAGCGACGGCACGCCGCACAGGAAGCCGCAGACGATGCCCATCGCCAGCAGCTGGTACCCATGGGCCCGCACGATCGCGTCGCGCTCGGCGCGGCTGGCGTGCTCGGCCAGCGTGTCGAAGCCCATCACCTTGGCCGTCAGCCAGCCCCAGATCAGGGGCGGCAGCACCAGTGCCAGGCCGGGCACCAGCCAGAGCGGCAGCGTGACCATCACCGCCAGCAGCGCAGCCACGGTATAGCCCAGCGACGCGAACACGCCCAGCCACCACGAGCCGCCATGGCGACGTTCCAGCGTCGAGAACCGGCGCCGCGACACCAGCGTGACGATGGCCGGCGTGATCCACAGCCCGACCAGCACCAACGTGAAGGCCACTTCGACGGGAATCGTCAGCGCGATGACGATCAGCGCCGCGATGCCGGTGCGAAAGCCCGGCCCGAGCATCGAGGTCATCCACTCCAGCATGGAGTTGACCAGCGACCAGTGCTCCAGCGTCGCACGCACCGATCCGAGCGCCGATTCCCAGTAAAGGTAGCCCACGCCAAGCGTCACGACGCCCGCCACCAGCAGCGGCAGCAGCGACAGCACCAGCACCTTCGGGTGCAGGCAGTAGGCGACCGCGCGCCAGAACGAGCCGAACAGCAATTTCATCGAGCGTGAGAATAAGTGAGCGCGGCGTACCGCGCGTGACGTTCAGCCAGGGTTCAGTCGCTCAATCGTCGTCGCCGCCGAGCAGGCTGCCCAGGCCGCCCAGCAGGCCGCCGGTGGCAAGGCCGCCGAGCACGCCCGCGCCGCTGCTGCTGCCGGCGCGGTCGGCGCTGCCGCCGTTCTGCGGCGCGGCGGCGAAGATGCGGCTGGCCAGGCGCGAGAACGGCAAGCTCTGGATCCAGACCGTTCCAGGCCCGGTCACCTTGGCGAAGAACAGGCCCTCGCCGCCGAACAGCGCCGTCTTGACACCGCCGACGAACTGGATCTCGAAGCTCACCGTCTGCGTCAATGCGACCAGGCAGCCGTGGTCGATCAGCAGCGTCTGGCCGGGCTGGAGCTCGCGCTTTTCCACGCTGCCGCCGGCGTGGACGAAGGCCATGCCGTCGCCGTCCAGCCGCTGCATGATGAAGCCGTCGCCGCCGAAAAAGCCCACGCCCAGGCGCTGCTGGAACGCGATGCCGATGGACACGCCGCGCGCCGCGCACAGGAACGACTGCTTCTGCGTGATCAGCGAGCCGCCGATGCTGCGCAGGTCGATCGCCAGGATCTTGCCCGGCACCGGGGCGGCGAACGCGATGCGCCGCTTCTGGTTGGACTGGTTCATGAACACCGTGGTGAACACGTTGGCGCCGCTGATCAGGCGCTTGCCGGCGCCCACCAGCGCGCCCCACAGGCCCGAGTTGGCCTGCGAGCCGTCGCCGAAGATGGTGTCCAGCGCGATGCCGTCGTCCATGAACATCATCGAGCCGGCCTCGCCGACGGCGGCCTCGCCCGGGTCGAGCTCGACCTCGACGAACTGCATTTCCCCGCCCTTGATCTCGTAGTCGACGACGTCCATCGGCATGTGGTGCTCCTTCATTGCCCGGCTTCGGCCGGAACCGCATTCTGCCTTCACGGCTGACCCCACTGCCCGCTCGCGCCGTCACGACAGACACAATCGCGCCACCCGCCCGCCGTCACGGAGACACCATGGACACGAAACCGCCGCTGCCACCCTTCACACGCGAATCGGCCAGCCAGAAGGTGCGCCTGGCCGAGGACGCCTGGAACTCGCGCGACCCGGCGCGCGTCGCGCAGGTCTACACCGAGGACACGCGCTGGCGCAACCGCGCCGAATTCCCGGTCGGGCGCGCGCAGGTGCGCGAATTCCTGGCCCGCAAATGGGCGCGCGAGCTCGACTACCGGCTGATCAAGGATCTGTGGGCGCACGACGGCAATCGCATCGCCGTGCGCTTCGCCTACGAATGGCACGACGACTCGGGCCACTGGTACCGCTCTTACGGCAACGAGAACTGGGAGTTCGACGAGCGCGGCTTCATGATGCGGCGCTTTGCCAGCATCAACGACCTGCCCATCGCGGCGGCCGACCGGAAATTCCACTGGCCGCTCGGCCGCCGGCCGGACGATCATCCGGGCCTGGGCGACCTGGGTTTGTGAACGGCAACGCATTTGACCCTGTCCGGATATCGCGGCGCGCCGCAGTCCACCATCCGCATCCTCACCACCTCACAGGATGCACGCCATGGCCCGTCTCCGTTCGTCGATCGTCCTTGCCGCCCTGCTCGCCTGCACGAGCCTGCTTGCCGGCAACGCGCTGGCCCAGGACCTCACGCTGACCGGCGCCCAGGAGGTGCCGCCCAACACCAGCGTGGCCACGGGCACCGCCAGCATCCGGATCGACGCCGACGGCAACGTCAGCGGCAGCGTCTCGGCGCCGACGCTGCAGGCACGCACGGCACACATCCACATCGGCGCGCCCGGCATGAACGGGCCCATCGTCATCTCGCTGAGCGGCGGCGATCCCGGCATGTTCACCGTGCCCGAGGGCGCCAAGCTGACGCCCGACCAGATGACGGCCTACAAGGCGGGCAACCTCTACGTCAACGTCCACACCGCCGAGCATCCCGGCGGCGAGATCCGGGCGCAGCTCAAGCCTTGAGCCGGGCGATCAGGTCCATCGCCGCGGCCGGCGCGCGCTCCTTGGCGCCGTTGATCATGAACATGAACACGTCGCGTTCGACCGCGTCGGATACGCCCGTGTCGCCAGCGACCAGCGGGACGCCGTCGGGCTGGCCGCCACTCGCCCAAGTCTTGGCGCAGGCGGCGAACGCGGCCAGCACGTCCGGCGAATACCCGGTGGGAATCTCCGACTTCGCGTTCATCAAGCGCAAGTAGACGAAGTCGGTCGTCAGGTTGGCGAACGACGGATAGTCGGGCGAGTCGGTGAAGACGACCGCGGCGCGGTACTTGCGCGCCAACGCCAGGAACTCGGGCACCATGAAGCTGTCGTGGCGCACGTCCAGCACGTGGCGCAGCGGCCGGCCTTCGACGTCGCCCGGCAGCAGCTTGAGGAAGGCCTCGAAGTCCGCGGGATCGAACTTCTTGGTCGGTGCGAACTGCCACAGCACCGGGCCCAGCTTGTGCTCCAGCCGCGCCAGGCCGCTGCCCAGGAAGCGGCCGATCGACTCGCCGGCCTCGGCCAGCACGCGCCGGTTGGTCGCGAAGCGGTTGGCCTTGAGCGAGAACACGAAGTCGTCCGGCGTCTCGGCGAACCAGCGCTCGAAGGCCTTGGCCGTCATCGTGCTGTAGTAGGTGCCGTTGACCTCGATGGCCGTGACCTGGCGGCTCGCGTGCTCCAGCTCGCGCTTGGCGGGCAGCTTGTCGGGATAGAAGGTCTCGCGCCAGGGCTCGTACGTCCAGCCGCCGATGCCAACTCCGATTCGGGTCATTGCTGCGCTCCACGTGTGGGAAGGCGTTTTTACCCCATCCTCATGGCCGCGCGGGTCACGGCTTTGCGAGTAGTTCGAACAGGCTGCGCGCCACGACCTTCGTGGCGCGGCGCAGGTCGTCGAGGTCGAGGTGCTCGTCGGCCCGCTTCGCGTTCGACTCCAGCACCGTGCGCGGCCCCGCGCCGTAGATGACGGCCGGGATGCCGCGCTCGCTGAACAGGCGCGCATCGGTGTAGAGCGGCGTCCCGCAGACGGGAATCGCCTCGCCGAAGACCGCGCTGGCGTTGCGCACGATCGCCTCCACCAGCGGCGCGTTGCCCGCCAGCGGCTTGAGCGGATAGGCCAGCAGCAGCCGCTTGATGTCGACGCGGATGCCCGCGCGCGTGGCCGCGGCTTGGGCGATGGCGTCGCGAATCTCCTGTTCGACCGTGGCCGGATCCTCCTCGGGAATCATGCGGCGGTCGAGCTTGAAGGTGACCGTGCCGGGCACGACGTTGGTGTTGGTGCCGCCTTCGATGCGGCCGACGTTGATGTACGGATGCACGATGCCCGCGACATCCGAGGTGACCTGCTTGTAGGCCACGTTGCGCGCGTACAGCGCGTTGAGGATGGCGACGGCGCCCTGCAGCGCGTCGATGGCGGTGTCGGGCACCGCGGCGTGGCCCATGCGGCCATGCACCGTCACCTCCATCTGCAGGCAGCCGCTGTGCGCCGTCACCACCTGGTAGCTGAACCCGGCGGCCAGCAGCAGGTCGCAATGCGCCAGGCCCTGTTCAAGCAGCCAGCCCGGGCCCAGCGTGCCGCCGAACTCCTCGTCGTAGGTGAAGTACAGCTCGACACCGCCGTGCAGGTGCTGGCGCAGCGTCTCGATGGCGCGCGTGGCGAACACGAAGGTCGCGAAGTCGCTCTTGCTGACGGCGGCCGCGCGGCCGTACAGCTGGCCGTCGACGATCGCGCCGCCGTAGGGATCGTGCGTCCAGCCTTCGCCGGGCGGCACGACGTCGCCATGCGCGTTCAGGCCGATCACGCGGCCGCCGTCGCCGTAGGGGCGGCGCACGACGAGATTGGTCAACGACTGCAGGCCGTAGTCGTGCACGCGATCGGCGGGCACGTGGTGCGACTCCGCGAAGAAGTCGAACTCGGCCAGCAGCTGCGCGGTGCGTTCGGCATGCGGCGCGTTGTTGCCCGGCGGGGTATCGGTGGGCACCCGCACCAGCGCCTGCAGGAAGCGCACCTGTTCGTCGAAGTGGGCGTCGATCCAGGCGTCGAGCGCGGTGGCGGGGACGAGCGTGGTCATCGGATTGCAGTCACGAGGTGGGCTCCTCGGCCAGTTGAACGAGGAAGTTCAGGAAGGCCTGGACGGCCAGTTGCGTGTCGGCGGCGTTGATCGCCTCGAGCGGGTTGTGGCTGATGCCGTCGTTGTCTCCGCGCATGAACAGCATCGCCTGCGGCATCGCCTCGTGCAGCTTCATCGCGTCGTGGCCGGCGCCGCTGGGCAGGTGGAACACGGGCGCGCCAGTCGCAGCGACAGCGCGCTCCCAGCGCTGCTGCAACGCGGGATCGCTTGGCGCGGCGCTGGCGCGCATGGTTTCCTTGAGTGTGTATTGCAGCCCGCGGCGGGTCGCGATCGCGGCCAGCTCGGTCAATACGTCGGCCACCAGCGCGTCGCGCGCGGCGTCGCTGGGCGCGCGCAGGTCGAGGCTGAAGCGGCAGCGGCCGGGCACGACGTTGATCGAGCCGTCGGGCACCTGCATCTGGCCGACCGTGCCCACCAGCAGCGGCACCTGCGACGCGCGACGCTCGACGAACAGCGCCAGCTCCGCGACGCCGGTGGCCGCATCGCGGCGCTGACCCATCGGCGTCGTGCCGGCGTGGCAGGCGACGCCGGTCATCTCGCCAACGAAGCGCACGCTGCCGTTGATGGCGGTGACCACGCCCAGCGGCAGTCCCGCCGTCGACAACACCGGCCCCTGCTCGATGTGGACCTCGATGAAGCCGAGGTAGCGCGCCGGGTCACGCTTCAACGCAGCCACGTCGGCGGGATCGTGGCCCGCCTCGCGCATCGCCTCGCGCATCGCGATGCCGTCGGCATCCTTCAGGGCCAGCCAGCCCGGATCGAACTGTCCGACCAGCGCGCCCGAGCCGATGAACGTCGCCGGGAAGCGCTGCCCTTCCTCTTCGGCGAAGCCGACGACCTCGAGATCGAACGGCAGCCGGCGCCCCTGGCGCTTCAACTCGCGCACGCAGGCCATGGGCACGAAGATGCCCAGGCGGCCGTCGTAGCGGCCGGCGTTGCGCACGGTGTCGTAGTGGGAGCCCGTCAGCAGGCGCTTCGCGCCCGGGTCGCTGCCGCGATAGACGCCGACGACATTGCCCACTGCGTCGATGCCCGCCTCGTCGAAGCCGTCCTCGCGCATCCAGCGCAGCAGGTCGGCGGCGCAGGCGCGGTGTGCAGTGGTGAGGTAGGTGACGGTCAGCGGACGCGGCCGGCCTTGCGGAACATCGGACGCGGCAACATCGCTGTGCCGCGCGAGTTCGTCCGCGCGCAACAGGATGGCATCGCCAAGAGGGGTCGTGCTCATGCATCCATCCTAGTGCAGCGTGGCGAGGAATTGCTGCAGCTCGGCCGTCTTCGGCGCCCCGAAGATCTCGTCCGGCGACCCGATCTCGTGGATGCGGCCGGCGTGCATGAAGACGACGCGGTCGCTCACCTTGCGCGCGAAGTTCATCTCGTGCGTGACCATCAGCAGCGTCATGCCTTCGTCGGCCAGTCCTTCGACCACCTTGAGCACCTCGCCGACCAGCTCGGGGTCGAGCGCCGACGTGATCTCGTCGCACAGCATCACGCTGGGCTGCATCGCCAGCGCCCGCGCGATGGCCACGCGCTGCTGCTGGCCGCCCGACAGCTGGTCGGGCCAGGCGTCGAACTTCTCGGCCAATCCGACGCGCGCCAGCAGCTTGCGCGCGGTGGCGTCGATGTCGGCGGCGTTGGCCTTCTTGACCAGCGTCGGCGCCAGCATGACGTTGCGTCCCACGCTCAGGTGCGGAAACAGGTTGAAGCCCTGGAAGATCATGCCCACGTGCTGCCGCAGCTCGCGCATGGCCCTGGCGTCGTCGTGCTTGAGGGGCTGGCCGTCGACGTGCAGCGTGCCTTCCTGGAACTCCTCGAGCCCGTTGATGCAGCGAAGCAGCGTGCTCTTTCCCGAGCCGCTCTTGCCGATGATGGCGATGACCTCGCCGCGCTTGACGTCGAGGTCGACGCCCTTGAGCACCTCGTTGGCGCCATAGCGCTTGCGCAGCTGCTTGATGTCGACGATGGAGAAAGCGGAATCAACGGTCACGGCGCATCCTTGTCTCGAGCCGCTTGCTGTACGCCGAGACCGGCCAGCACAGCGCGAAATACATCAAGGCAACACAGGCATAGACGGTGAACGGCCGGTAGGTGGCGTTGGTGATCATCGCGCCGGTCTTGGTGAGCTCGATGAAGCCGATGATGGACGCCAGCGCCGTGCCCTTGATCACCTGCACCAGGAAACCCACGGTGGGCGCCACCGCGATGCGCGCGGCCTGCGGCGCGACGACATGGCGCAGCTTCTCGCCGAAGCTCAGCGCGAGGCTGTCGGCCGCCTCCCACTGGCCGCGCGGGATCGCGTTGACGCAGCCGCGCCAGATCTCGGTGAGATACGCGCTGGCGTACAGCGTCAGCGCCGCGCCCGCCGCCACCCAGGCCGACACGTTGATGCCGAACAACCCCAGCCCGAAGTAGGCCAGGAACAGCTGGATCAGCAGCGGCGTGCCCTGGAACACGTGCACGTAGGCCGACACCGCCGTCGCGACGCCGGGCCACTGCCGCAGCCGCGCGACCAGCAACGCGAGTCCGACGACGCCGCCGCCGATGAACGCGATCGCCGACAACGCCACCGTCCAGCGCGCGGCAAGCGCGAGGTTCCACAGGATCTGCCAGACCGAGAACTCGACCATGTCACCTCCCCGCCGGCGCGACGCGACCGAAGATCCAGCGCGGACCCAGCCACGACAGCAGTTGTCGCAGCGCCACCGCCATCGCCAGGTACATCGCCGCCGCGACGAAGTTGGCCTCGAACGAGCGGAAGTTGCGGCTCATGATGAGGTTGGTGTAGTAGCTCAGCTCCTGCGCGGCGATCTGGCCGCACACGGCCGAGCCCAGCATCACGATGACGATCTGGCTGACCATCGCCGGCCAGACGCGCCCCAGCGCCGGCGGCAGCACCACGCGCAGGAACACCTGGCGCTCGGTCATCGCGAGGCTGCGCGCCGCCTCGAGCTGGCCGCGCGGCGTGTTCTCGATGCCGGCGCGCACGATCTCGGCCGCGTAGGCACCCAGGTTGAGCGTCATCGCGATGACGGAAGCCGTCTCCGACGACAGCCGCAGGCCGAGGCTGGGCAGGCCGAAGAAGATGAAGAACAGCTGCACGATGAACGGCGTGTTGCGGATCAGCTCCACGTACGCGGCCGCGACCGCGCGCAGCCACGCGGGGCCGTGCGAGCGAGCCCGCGCGCAGGCGATGCCCAGCGCCACGCCCAGCAGCGTCGCAATGGCGGTCAGGCCCAGCGTGAACGCCGCGCCGCGCAGCAGCAAGGGCCAGTCGACCAGGACGGCGGCGAAATCGAGCTGGATCATCGCGTCGCTCGTAAAGTCCGCTTCAAATATCAGTTGGGAAGGTCGCCGCACGGACGGCCCAGCCACTTCAGGCACAGCTTGTCGAGGTCTCCGCCGGCCTTGGCCGCCGCGATGATCTCGTTGACCTTGATCCGCAGCTTGTCGTCGCCCTTGGCCACGCCGATGAAGTTGGGCGAGTCCTTGAGCAGCAGCTTGAACTCGACGCCCAGCTGCGGGTTGCGCGCCATCATGTTGCCGGCCACGGAGGCGCCGGTCGCGATCACCTGCACCTGGCCGGAGACGAAGGCCGAGACCGTGGCGTTGTTGTCCTCGAAGCGCTTGACGTCGGCCGTGGGCGGAGCGATCTTGGAGAGCTCCATGTCCTCGATCGCGCCGCGCGTCACGCCCACCGTCTTGCCGCCCAGGTCGGCCGCAGACTTGATGGGCAGCGCCTTGGGCGCGAACACGGCCTGGAAGAACGGCGAATAGGCGGCGGTGAAGTCGATGACTTTCTCGCGCTCCGGGTTCTTTCCCAGCGTCGAGATGACGAGGTCGGCCTTGTGCGTCTGCAGGTAGGCAATACGGTTGGCGCTGGTCACCGGCACCAGTTCGACGGCCACGCCCAGCCTGGCGGCGATCAGCCTGGCCATGTCGACGTCCAGGCCCTGCGGCGCCATGTCGGTGCTGACGAATCCGTAGGGCGGAAAGTCGGTGGGGACCGCGATCGTGATCGACTTCCTGGACAGCACGGCATCGAGCGCGCCGTCCGCGAACGCGGCGGAAGCCTGGAACAGGCCGGCCAGGCCGACGGCCAGCGCCAGGCCGATGAAGGGGCGTCGTTGCAGGCTCACTCGATTCTCCTTGTGGCGCCGATGCGGCGCGAGCGCGTTGCGGTCGATGTCGGGGCGATCAGGTCGGTGAACAGCCGGCGTTGCCGGCGCGGCGCAGGAACGCCGATGGCGCCCTCGCCCGGCACCGGCGCCTGCAATGCCTGGCGCAGCGAGGCGAGTGGATCTGCCTGCGGCGCGGGCGCCCCGAGCGCCGCGGCCACCGCGCCAATGTGCGCGCGCATCAGTTCGGCGGCCCCGCAGGCGTCGCCGCGCTCCAGCGCCGCGACGATCGCGACATGCTCGCTGCACGACGCCGCCGCGTCCTGCGTCGACTGGAACATCGTGGCCACGAGCGTGGTGCGGGCCGTCAGGTCGCGCAGGATGTCGGCCAGCAACGGGCCGCTGGCGCATTCGGCCAGGCAGACGTGGAAGTCGCCCAGCAGGAAACTGCGGTGGCCGGCGTCGCTCCCCTTGATCGCCAACTGCTCGGCCTTGTAGTGCGCCTTCAGCCGCGCGAGCTTGGTCCGGGACAACGGCTTGTCCAGCGAGTTGAGCATGCCCGTCTCGACGGCGATGCGCGCCGAGAAAGCGTCGGCCGCGTCCGCCCGCGAAGGCTGCACCACGAACCAGCCGCGCCGGCTGCTCACCTCCACCATGCCGCGCGCGGACAGCCGCGCCATCGCCTCGCGCACCAGCGTGCGGCTGACGCCGAACACGTCCGCCAGCTCCTGTTCGCCCAGCCGCTGGCCTGGCGCGATGCGGCCGGACAGCAAGGCATCGACCACGCGGCTGGCGATCTGCGGCGCGCTGGAGCGCGAAGGAACGGACGTGGTGCTCAAGATGCGCTGAGTTGGCGCCCCGGGCCCCGTTGCCGTGCGGGCGTGCGGGCCGGAAGGCTTGGATGCGATGTTTGTATACAAGCCACGCAAGGCCCGTGCCCGAGCGCGACATGCGACGAATCCCGAGCGTCGGCTCGCCGCGAACGGTCGAGTTTGCTCCGAAACCCGGGAAAGGCCGGGAAACTGCCTCTTTTCGCCGAATCGGATCCCGCAACTCGCGCGAGACTGGCCGGCTTCCAGTCGACCGCCTCGCACATGAACCGCAGATACGCCTACCGCGACTACGAGATCCTGGTGTCGGCCCAGCCGAACGACGGCCAGCCCGGATGGCGCCCGGAAATCTGCGTCATCGCCCCCGATGACCACTGGCAATTCGTGCCCACCCATCGCTGGCTGGTGGCCAACGACCCGCACTATTGCCTCGAGATCGGCCGCCGCTGCGCCGAAAGCGCGATCCAGTGCATGGACGTGGCGCGCGAGATGGCCAGCTACGACGGCCTCTGGCACTGAAGCGAATCGCGTTGCAAAAGACGCGCCGGCACGTCGCCGAAGGCGGCTTTCGCGCGCTCGCTCAATCGCCGAATTCGGGCTCCTGGCAGCGAATGGCGTCGCCCCAATCGAGCGCGGCCAGCGGCTGGCGGACCAGGCGCCCATGGGCGATGTCGACCTCCCAATAGCCGATCGGCAACTTCTGCCCCGGACGACGCACGCCCACCCCCACCGACCGCGGCGTCGACGAGCCATCGGCCGCCGGGACGACGCATTGCAGCAGGTTGCCCGCGTCCCCATGCGGCGGCAGCGCCACCACGTCCACCATGCGACAGGTATTGCGGCGGGTATCGAGCAGGAACGCGAAGTCGGCATCCAGGCGCCGCCGAGCCAGCACCACGCTGCCATTGCCGATGACGGGCAGCGATCCGGGCACCGGCGCATAGCCGGCATCGCGCGGCACGTCCTCGCCCGCGGCACAGGGCTTTCCGCGCAGCGCGCGCGCGTCCGCGAGCAAGCCCGGTTCGATGGCGAAAGGCGTGGTCTCGGCGGCGGCTGCCGGGCCGGACAGCGCCGCGACGGGCGGCCGATAGGGTTCTTCAGAAACAGGGGGCTTGGCGGCCGGCGCGTCGGGACGGCGTATCTCGCCCGTGGGCGCCGCTTTCGCGACGGCCACCGGCGGCTGCGCGGCTGGCTGGCTGCCCTCGGCGGACACCGCGGCGGCTGCACGCCGACCGCGGGCCCGCAGCACCTCGTCCCACACGGCATAGGCCTGCGCCACGCACGCGGCGTCGGGACAAGGGTTGCGCACGTCGCGCAGCCACTGCGCTTCGTCCCGTTGCAGCGCCGCTCGGTCGATTCCCGGCTGGGCCAGCAGAGCCCGATAGTGCTCCGCCAGGGCGCGATCGCGCGCCGACAGATCGGGCGAGGCGCAGATCATGCGGTTGATCGTCGAGGTGACGTGGGCGCAGTCGAAGCTGGGGCCGTCGGCGGCATGAACCGAGGGCGCCAATGTCCAGGCCAGGAACGTCGCAAGTGCGCGTGCAACGCCGCGCATGGTCAGGCTGTCGAAACTCATGAAGCCTGCACCGTAACCGATGCCCGACAAGGGTGCAATCTTCGTGGCACGCCCATCGATACGCCGGCGCTCCTTCTGAACGCGGGGATCGATCAGGCAGCCGCGTTCACCGGCACCTGCGCGGGAGGCGCCGACAGGTCGACCGACCTGGCGATACGCCGCCGGGTCGTCTCGAGGATGCGGTCGGACAGCGCCGCGTCGTCGACCATGCGCGCAATGGTGAGCGCGCCCACCATGTTGGTGAGCAGGCTCAGCGCGCCGTCCATCCCGTCCATGTCGTCCTGCGAGCGCATGAAGGGCGCCATGACCTCGACGATCCGGCGGAAGCTGGTCGTCGCGGCGTGGCGCGTCCTGTCGTCGGCGCGCACCAGCTCGCTGCCCATCGCCGCCAGCGGACAGCCGTCCTCCACGTTGTCGCGGTAGGCCTGCGTCACGTAGTCCTGGAAGACCTCCAGCAACGCCTTGGGCCCTTGCTGGGCGGCGGCCAGCGAGTCGCGCACCAGGTTCTTCTCGGTGGCCGACAGCGCCTCGGCCACCAGTTGACCCTTGGACTCGAAGTGGCGATAGAACCCGCCATGCGTCAGCCCGGCGTTGGCCATGATCTCGGCCACGCCCGTGGCGGCGATGCCCTGCTTGCGGAACGCCTTGGCGGCGGTCTCGACGATGCGCTTGCGCGTTTGCGCGGTCTCGGCCTTCGACTTCCTCATCTGGATCTCCGACTGGGTTCGCCCGGGCGCGCGGCGTCGCTCAGGGGCGAGGGGATCATCGCGCATGACGCCATTTTAGATGACGAATCTTATCAAAACCACTTTAGAGTAAAGGAATCATCTATTTCCATTGACCATCTAGATGAGGCCTCTTAGCATTCGCTCCACTCGTTTAGTGACTGTTAATCATCTAATTAAAAGGAGCCCGACATGGACAAGAGACTGCTCGTACTGGCGCTCGGCATGTTCGCCCTGGGCACCGACAGCTTCGTGGTGGCCGGCGTGCTGCCCAAGATTTCCCGGAGCTTCCAGGTCACGCCCGGCCTCGCTGGCCAGCTGACCACGGTCTATGCCATCGCCTACGCCTTGCTGTCGCCGACGATCGCGGCGCTGGCGGCGTCGGTGCCGCGCAAGAAGCTGATGCTGTCCGGCCTGGGCGTCTTCGTGGTCGCCAACCTGGCCACCGCCGCGGCGCCGACCTTCGCGCTCGCGCTGCTGACGCGGGCCTTCGCCGGGCTGGGCGCGGCCATGTATGCGCCGACGGCCACGGGCACCGGCACGATGATCGTCAGGCCCGAGCATCGCGGCCAGGCGCTCACCATCATCGTCGCGGGCCTGACCGCGGCCACCGCGCTGGGCTCGCCGATGGGCACCGTCATCGGCGGCCTGGGCGACTGGCGCTGGACGATGTTCTTCGTGTCGTTCGTCGGGCTGATGGCTGCGGGCGGCATCGCGATGCTGCTCAAGCACGTGCCCTTGCCGCCCAAGGTGAGCCTGGCCGCGCGCATCGCCCCGCTGGGCGACGCCCGCGTCGGCCTGACGCTGGCGACGACGCTGCTGGCGATGGCGGGCAACTTCGTGATCTACACGTACTTCTCGCTGGTGTTCGACCGCGTGCTGACCAGCACGGCGCTGTTGGGCCTGCTGCTGGTGCTGTGGGGTTCGGGCGGCACGGTGACCAACATCGTGCTGTCGCGCCTGTTGGACAAATTCGGCCCGCGCGAAGTGCTGATGGTGATGTTGTCGGTGCTGGTCGTCGACATGGCGCTCGTGCCATGGGCCAGCGCGCAGCTGTGGTCGTCCGTGCTGGCGATCGCGGTGTGGGGCATCGCCGGCTGGGGAATCCTGGGCCCGCAGCAATACCGCCTGGTCAGCATCGCGCCGACCATCGCGCCGGTGGTGCTTGGGCTGAACACCGCGGCCACCTACCTGGGCGTGACGGTCGCGGGCGTTCTGGGCGCCGCCGGCCTGCAGGTGCTGGGCGGCCACAACCTCGGCTTGTTCAGCGTGATGCTGTTCGCGCTGGCCATCGTGAGCTCCGAACTCGCAGGACGTCGCATCGCCGGGCGCGATGTCGCCGCGGCCGCCGCATGAGCAGACCTCGCCCCTCTCATTCCAACGACTGATTTCTTCAACGAAAGCTGATCATGCAAAAGACCATCCTCATCACCGGCACCTCCATCGGCTTCGGCAAGGACGCGGCCCTCACGCTGGGCGCCGCAGGACACCGCGTGTTCGCGACGATGCGCGACGTCAAGGGCCGCAACCGCGCCGCCGCGCAAGAACTCCGCGCCAGGGACATCACCGTCGTCGAACTGGACGTGAAGAAGGACGCCAGCGTGGCCGCGGCGTTCGACACCGTGTTCGTGACCTCGTCGTCGTTTCCGTTTGACGGTGGCCTGTCGCACGCGTTCACGGTGCCCGAGGCCCAACCGCATCGTCCCGGCTGACAGCTCGTCGGCGACCCAGGGACTGTCGCCGACATGACGACCTCATCGGTCAAGTCGCGAACGGCAAGCAGTCAAGACCCTCGCCTGGCGCGGGCAATTTCGTCGAGGGCAACCTCGGTGCGATCCCCGGCACGCTGCGCCTCTTCAAGCCCGTCGAGGGCCTGGGCGGATCGATGGGCCAGCTCGCTGTCCTTGGCATCGTCGGCTGCGCGCTTCGGATCCGGCGGACCATCGACCACGTTGCTCACTCGACTCTGGCTGAGCTCGATTGGGGCGGTTAGCTCCGGATATCTGCAAAGACTAGGCCGATTCGCCCGGCCGGAGATCCAACAGCGCAGGCGCCACCAGCCGCCACCGTCGGGCAAGAGCAAAGGTTGTAGTCCGGCGCTCAGGCCGCCCCCACCATGCGCGACCTGCGCCTCATGAGCAGTGCGATCGCACCGATCCCAACCGACATCAGACAAGCCGAGGCCGGTTCCGGCACTGGGGACACGGCGCCAGTCACGTCCACACCCGGGCTCACGACCAGCTGATATGCCGGGCCAAGGCTAGGGTCGAGCGTGAAGACAGGATCGGCAGAGGCGCTGGCCTGACAGCAGTTTGAAACCAAACCACCAACGGGGCCGGTGCTTCCGTCGGCAGTGAGGTTGACGCCGTAGACGGTGTTTGTTTCAAACGTGTATGCGCTGTCGATGACTACGACGTCGCTGGGAGGCTCGCCCGAGAAACCAACATCTGCGCGCGCCGTCACCGTCGTAGGCCCCAAGATCTGGAAGAACGCTGTCGCCCCCGTGTCGATTCCGCTTGCCTGTGCCGACAGCTGCGCGAAGACCGTCATGCTCACAAGGCTGTGAGTCCGCGTCGCATAGCCTGGGCCGACGATCTCGAACCGGAAATCGACCTCGCTGGAGAAACTGTTCTGCAGTTCGGAATCATTGGAGGTAACGCTGCCGCTGGCCCAGCTACCTCCGAAAGCAGCACTCGCGGTCGCAGTCGCCGATTGCCCGGGCTGGCCGCCGGTGATGGTGTAGCTCCCGCTGCCGGGCGAAGCTTGAGTTTCATTTCCGGACGGAACGCCGACGTACCACTGGGCGGTGGGGTCAGGAAGGACTCCCGCTTGGGCGAAAGACGGGGCCGAAAGTCCGGTCAGCAAGAGGCCACCAAACACGGCAACGCAAAATTTCGTCACGAGGCCCTCCTTGACGTCGGCCGTTGAGTGCGAGGGAGCGCAAGTGCATGGCACTCGAGATCGTCCTGGCTTCCGACGAACTTACAGCGGCGAACAATTCCGAGTCAATGATCCGGACCTCCAGGCGATGGTGGAGACCCGACTCCAATCTAGGGGGCAGCCTGGCGCCAAGCTGAAGGTCGAGAATCGGGACGAACCGACCGGCCGCTGCCGCCAGACGACGACCGGATCCACCTGTACCGCGTAGTCGTCATCGAGCACGTGGCCGCGCGCG